>ENA-UZXB01001538-UZXB01001538.1-metagenome-genome-assembly--contig:-Day-2-1m-contig-1538_pt1 | contig 12434 bp, 11 predicted proteins | sample MGYA00260339_ERZ794899 | MGnify/ENA metagenome assembly ERZ794899 | reverse complement strand
AGGTATTTTAAAAACATCTAAATATAAATTTAAACTTTTAGTTCCAGTATGATCCTCCGTTTGTTTATTGTTTTGATTAGCTAAATAACTTACTGCAAAATGATTTCCTTCGTTGAGTACTTTTTTTATAAATGCAGTATCTACAGAACTAAAATAAGAGATTTTTAAATGACCTTGATGGTCTTTTGAAACCTTTAAATAATTAATCCCTATTTTTTGCAATTGTTTTTTAACTATTGCAATGGTATTGTTTTGAGTTTCTAAAGTTATTCTTTTCGCATCGCTAAATTTTATGATAATTTCTTGATGTGAATTGGACGGTTGCTGAAGACTTAATCCTAGCAAGCTAACCATACTTATTAAAAAACCAAAAAAGAATTTTATACTCATGATTCAAATATAAAAAATAAAGACTGTATTATACAGTCTTTATTAGATAATCTCATATTAAGAAGGATTTCTATAATTCTAACAAACCATTCGTTTTTCGGACTCCTTCAGCACTTCTATTCATATGCTCGTTTTCGGCATCTGTAAGGTCTAACTGAACAATCTCTTCAATTCCATTTCTACCTAAAACAACAGGAACACCAATACAAATATCGTTTAATCCATATTCGCCCTCCAATAGGGTTGAACAGGGGAATATTTTTTTCTGATCACAGACAATAGCTTGTACTATACCTGACACCGCAGCACCTGGTGCATACCAAGCAGAGGTTCCAAGAAGTTTTGTTAAGGTACCGCCACCAACTTTTGTAGCCTCCATAACTTCATCTAATCTTTCTTCCGAAATAAATTTACTTACAGGAATACTATTTCTAGTTGCCATTCTAGTTAGAGGAACCATACCTACATCGCTGTGACCACCAATTACCATTCCGTCTACATCGCTGATTGGAGCTCCTAAGGCTTCCGCTAATCGATATTTAAATCGAGCACTATCCAAAGCACCACCCATTCCAATAATTCTATTTTTTGGTAATCCCGCTGTTTTATGAACTAAATAGGTCATNNATTTAATTAAATTAGAGGAAACAGATTTTACAATTCCTGCATTGATACCAATTAATTGTTCCCTTGTCATTCCTGGTTTACGTGGAACACCACTGGTTATTACAACAACATCACTTCCTGCTGTTTTTGAATAATCGTTTGTTACCCCAACTATTTTAGTGTCGAATCCATTTAGAGAAGCTGTTTGCATAAGGTCCATTGCTTTACCTTCTGCAAAACCCTCTTTGATATCCAATATCACTACTTCACTAGCAAAATTTTTAATGGCGATATATTCAGCACAACTAGCTCCAACTGCACCAGCCCCAACAATTGTAATTTTCATAATTTTTTATTTTGTTTTGTTCTTATTTTTAAAGAAGTACAAAGTTAAACTATTTGTATAAATTTTTTAATGAAAATTTTAAAAAAGAGATCATTTGTTTTAGAAAATTTTATAGTGTAATGCTAGGTTAATATTTGGAAATTTTCCTAGGGATAACATGGAGGAAATATAAAATTTATTGAAATGATAATTAACTCCGAGGTCACCCTTAAAGTCTGTTTTACTATCATCTAATAATAATAGTAATTCATTAAATAAGTCTAAAAACAAACCATCTTGCCCTCCCAATTTGTGATTAAATTCGTTGTAAGTATAACCTAACGAACCTGTAAATTCTAATTTATTTATCTTCTTGGACGCAATTAACTGAAACAAGAAAGAATTTGCATCAATAATAATAGAATTTATTGTTGTGAGTGGAATACTACCGGGTTTAGGATCTATGGGCTCTACGGCTACCTCATCAAAATATAAATTCAGATTAAACATAGAATAAGATGCTAAAACAGCTAGCTCGAAAGGAGTGGAATCTGCCGCTTCTTTCCTGAAATATTGACTAATCGTGTGCTTTAAAGCCGCACCAAAAATGTCATAACTAGAAGTACTAATTGTTACTTTCGGAGAATAACGAAGCGCAACATCGGTCTCTTTCCACAAACCTATACTTACTTGTAAATATGGATGTGTTACTACATCTTGTTTGATTCCCTCAAAAGCTTGCCACTCATAGGCTTCATCATCAATATTAAAATCAAAAAAAGTTTCTGTATGCCCTCCTAGAGCCGAGGGAATTACTGCAGATTGAGCACCTCTAATTTCCATAGTTGCCAACTCATTATTACTAATCGAAAAAGTTTTTTGCTTATTTGGAATTGGCAAAATATTGACATGTAATGACGCGTCTAATTTAAATTTACCAATGGTTTCTGCAGAGCTATACCAAGATGAAGAAGACTGGTAAACGGAAGCACTTGCTGCAGGAGAAACATATTTACTTGAAATATACAACATATCATTAACAGCATCTGTTATGTCTATCTGGGATCTCCCAGAAAAAGAATTAACTAATGCTAAACATACAAAAGCTAATTTTATAGAATAATTATGCATCAATATTTGCATAAACCGCATTCTTTTCGATAAATTCTCGTCGAGGCGGAACTTCATCACCCATCAACATTGAAAACACTCTATCCGCTTCTACTCCATTATCAATAACTACTTGACGTAAAGTTCTGTCAGTAGGTTTCATTGTAGTATCCCAAAGCTGTTCTGCATTCATTTCACCAAGACCTTTATAACGTTGGATTTTACAACCGTCTCCAAATTCCTTTTGGATTTCTTCTCGTTCCTCGTCAGACCAAGCGTATTTCTTTTTAGCTCCTTTTTTAACTAAATAAAGTGGTGGAGTTGCAATAAATACATGACCCGCTTCAATTAAATCTTTCATATATCTGAAGAAAAAAGTTAAAATTAGCGTTGAAATATGACTCCCATCGACATCGGCATCACACATAATTACAATTTTATGGTAACGTAATTTTTCGAGATTTAAGGCTTTACTGTCTTCTTCTGTACCAATCGAAACACCCAAAGCTGTAAATATATTTCTGATCTCTTCGTTTTCGAACACTTTGTGTTGCATGGCTTTTTCAACATTCAAAATCTTACCCCTTAATGGTAAAATTGCTTGAAAATTACGGTCTCGCCCTTGTTTAGCAGTTCCACCTGCCGAATCTCCCTCGACAAGAAACACCTCACATTTTTCTGGATCTTGTTCAGAACAATCAGATAATTTACCCGGTAATCCCATACCTCCCATCACGGTTTTTCGCTGAACCATTTCACGAGCTTTTCGAGCGGCGTGTCTAGCCTGAGCGGCAAGAATTACTTTTTGTACGATGGTTTTTGCATCGTTTGGATTTTCCTCTAAATAATTCTCTAACATTTCAGAAACAGCTTGACTCACCGCAGAAGTGACTTCTCTGTTTCCAAGTTTTGTTTTCGTCTGACCTTCAAACTGAGGCTCAGATACTTTTACTGATATTATTGCAGTAAGTCCTTCTCTAAAATCATCACCAGCGATGTCAAACTTTAATTTATCGAGCATCCCAGAAGAGTCTGCATATTTTTTTAGTGTATTGGTAAGTCCTCTTCTAAATCCTGATAAATGAGTCCCTCCTTCGTGAGTATTGATATTATTTACATACGAATGTAGGTTTTCACTATAAGATGTGTTATAAATCATTGCTACCTCAACAGGAATATCTTTTTTCTCTCCCTCCATTGAAATTACATGTCCAATTATTGGTTCCCGAGTATCATCCAAAAAACGAATAAATTCTTTAAGTCCTTCCGTGCTCTGAAAAGTCTCAGTAACAAACTCCCCTTTTTCATCTTTTTCTCTTTTGTCGGTAATAGAAATCGTAATCCCCTTATTTAAAAAAGATAATTCTCTAAGTCTATTAGACAAGGTTTCGTAGTTGTATTCAATGGTTTGTTTAAATATTTCAGGATCAGGATGAAAGGTAACAATAGTTCCTCTAAATTCAGTTGTTCCAGTTTGTTTTACTGGATACATCGTTTTACCAAATTCATATTCTTGCTCATAGACGTTTCCGTTTCTATGGACTACGGCTTTTAAATTTTTTGAAAGAGCATTTACTACGGAAACTCCAACTCCGTGAAGTCCACCAGATACTTTATAAGAATCTTTATCGAACTTACCACCAGCTCCAATCTTAGTCATTACTACTTCAAGAGCTGAAACACCTTCTTTTTTATGAATGTCTACTGGAATTCCACGGCCATTATCTTTTACAGAAATAGAATTATCTTCGTTAATGATTACATCGATAGCATCACAATGCCCTCCCATCGCTTCATCGATAGAATTATCAACAACCTCATAAACTAAATGATGTAGTCCTCTTACTCCAACATCGCCGATGTACATAGAAGGTCGCATACGAACATGCTCCATTCCTTCTAATGCCTGTATGCTATCTGCACCGTAATTTCCTTTTTTTTGTTCTTCGCTCATGTGTTAAGGTTAAGTAATATTAATTTTTAATACTCAGTTAAATTTGTCTCTGAACTGATGTAAAACAAATATAACCTTTCCCCTATATAAATTGAAACCACACAAAGCAATTTTCAGGTACTTATTAACTATTTGTTAAAATCGTAAAACCTTCTTAAAACAGCTAAAAAAGACCTTAAAATAAAAAATATAGATTTTGAATTGCCTCCCAAAAAACAAAAATTATTAAAATCGCTCACAACCGCTTAAAAGAGCATCAAAATTTAATTTTATTTAGTTAAAAAATAACTATTTTGATGATGAAGTTAATTTTCTAGATTTTAACAAAATATTTTCTAAATTTAAACTAGCGAAAATTATTTTTGAGTAAAGAAATAAACATGAAAAAAATGAAATTAATAAAGACTCTCGTATTTTCAATCTTAGTAACAATTGGAACATCGTTAAGCGCACAAGATTTTAAGAAATTAGATAAAAGCCCTATGGATATTGCTGCGTATCCATCAAATTATAAAGAATCTAATAAAGAATTGAAGATTATATACAGCAGACCTCAACTAAAGGGAAGAACGTTAAGTAAATTAGCTCCAAACGGAGAAATTTGGAGAACGGGAGCTAATGAGGCTCCAGAATTAACACTATACAAAGACTTTTATTTTAACGGAATCAACTTAAAAGCTGGAAGTTATGCTTTACTTACAATACCAGGCGAAAAAGAATGGACAATTATTCTTCATTCTGAATTAAATACGTGGGGTTCTTATTTTTATAAAAAAGAAAATGATATAGCTCGAATTTCAGTTCCTGTAACAAGCACGAGCGACTCTTTGGAAGCATTTTCGATTGCTTTTGAAGAGGATGACAAGAATATTATAATGCATATGGGATGGGATACGATAAGAGTGGCTGTACCATTCAAGAAAATTCAATAAAATCTTTTTTAAGAGTATTTACTAGGGAATATTTAGATATTTATGTGTTTGAAGAGAAACTTTCCATTTAGGATTTTTCATTACATAATCCACAATCATTGGAATCATCTTTTCTCTATTACTCCATTCGGGCTGTAAATACAACATACAACTATCGTTTACTTTCGCTGCTTGTTCCTGAGCGAAATCAAAGTCAGATTTGTTGTAGATAATGATTTTTAACTCATTAGCGCAATTGTATATGTTTAGTTTGGGTAATTTTGTTTTTTTTGGAGACAAACAAATCCAATCCCAGGTTCCCGATAAATCATATGCACCAGAGGTTTCTATATGTACATTTAGGTTATTCTTTTTCAACATGTATGTTAATGGTTCCATATTCCAAATTAGAGGTTCTCCTCCAGTGACTACCACTGTGTTAGAATATTTAGAAGCATTTTTTACGATTTCCTCAGTAAATGTTGGGGGATGTAAATCAGCATTCCAGCTCTCTTTTACATCACACCAATGACATCCTACATCACAACCACCAATCCTTATAAAATAAGCCGCTGTACCCTTGTGAAATCCCTCTCCTTGAACAGTGTAAAACTCTTCCATTAAGGGAAGCATTTCTCCTTTGTCAATCAGGCTTTTAATTTCTTTTTTCATCAAGGCAAAGGTAAAAATTAAAACTAACTATTTTACAGTTTATTCTCATAAGAAAATGAAAAATTGACTTGCTATGGTTGTTTAAATAATTCCTTTAAGAAAATAAAACTCAAAATCCATAAATCTTCTTTTTTTAAATTTTGATTGAATTCAGAACCAATTTTAGTAATTTTGAATTGTAAAAAAACGATCTAAAAAAAACAACTGATGTTAAAAAAAATAATAGCTATAATTTCTGTGACTCTCCTATTTATAGAGTGTAAAGAAGAAATAAATCCATTCTTAATATCTAACGATTCTGTTGGAGCATTAACAAGAGGAATGACAATAAAGGAAATTGATTCTATTTTCGCTCAGGATTCTATAGTTAAACTTTATGCTCAAAATGAGGAGTTACCAACTCAAGGAGAAGTAGAGATTTACGATAAAAACGGAACTAAGTTAGTATCAATATCGCCAGTAACTAATAATGATCCTGATGCTTTGATTTCGAATTTTCAATTTTTCGATCCCCGTTATAAAACAGACAAAGGACTAAATTTAAGTAGTACATTTAAAGATATAAAGGCAAATTATAAAATTTTAAATATTGAAACTACTATTTCTACCGTTGTGATATTTTTAGAAGATAATGATCTCTTTATCAATATTGACAAAAATGAATTACCAGAAAATTTTAGATACAATCCTAATCTTGTAATTGATATTACCAATATTCCAGATGAAGCAAAAATTAAGTATTTTATGCTTTCTTGGAAAATCGATGAATTCGAGAAAGAATAACGGTATTAATCTAAAAAAACAGTTCTAAGAATGGTTAAACCCTCGCTCCCTTGCGATTAGCGTATTTTTTAATAACATTGCGATAGTCATTGGACCTACCCCCCCTGGAACTGGCGTAATGAAAGATGATTTTTTACTAACCTCATCAAAAGCAACATCCCCTTTAATAACATAACCCTTGGGTTTAGACTCATCTGGGACTCTACTAATGCCAACATCTACAATAACAACATTATCTTTTACCATATCCGCTTTCAAATATTCTGGTATTCCTAAAGCTACAATTATAATGTCTGCTTGTTTAGTTATTTGACTAAGGTTTTTGGTATAACTATGTGTTAATGTTACAGTACTGTTAGCTGCAGGACCTTTTTGACTCATTAAGATACTCATAGGTCTTCCTACAATATGGCTTCTTCCAATAACTACTGTGTGTTTGCCTTTTGTTTCAACTTGATATCGCTCTAATAGTTGCAATATTCCAAAAGGTGTTGCTGGAATAAAACTATCCATTTCTAGAGCCATTTTGCCAAAATTTTCAGGATGAAAACCGTCCACATCCTTATTAGGATTGATAGCTAATAAAACTTTTTCTTCATTGATGTGTTTTGGTAGCGGCAACTGAACAATAAAACCATCTATCTCATTATTATTATTTAAATCGTTTATTGTTTTTAACAAACGTTCTTCAGAGGTTGTTTCGGGTAACTCAATTAAAGTTGAATTAAAACCAACTCGTTCACAAGCTCTTACTTTTGAACCAACATAGGTTAAACTGGCCCCATCATTTCCTACTAAAACAGCTGCTAAATGAGGTACTTTTTCGCCTCGTTTTTTAATTTCATTGACAGATACCGCAATCTCATCCTTGATGTCATTCGATGTCTTTTTACCGTCTAGTAGAATCATTTATTTTCAATTTTTGTTAATTAATTATGGTCTCATTCCTTTCATAGCCTGCATCATTTTTCGACCACCGCCACCTTGCATCATTTTCATCATCTTACTCATTTGGTTGAATTGTTTCATTAACTGATTTACCTCTTGAACTGAGGTGCCACTTCCCTTCCCGATTCGTTTTTTTCGACTGGCATTTATAATGGAAGGTTGACTCCTTTCTTCAGGCGTCATAGAATGAATAATAGCTTCTATCCCTTTGAAGGCGTCATCATCTACGTCCACATCTTTCATGGCTTTTCCTGCTCCAGGAATCATACCAATAAGATCTTTCATATTACCCATTTTCTTTACTTGCTGAATTTGTTTTAAAAAATCATCAAATCCAAATTGATTCTTTGCAATTTTCTTCTGAAGTTTTCTAGCCTCAACCTCATCAAATTGCTCTTGTGCTCTTTCAACTAAAGACACAACATCACCCATCCCTAAAATACGATCAGACATTCTTGAGGGATGGAAAACATCAATCGCCTCCATTTTTTCTCCAGTTCCAATAAACTTTATCGGTTTATTTACTACACTTTTAATAGAAATTGCAGCACCACCTCGAGTATCACCATCTAATTTTGTAAGTATAACACCATCAAAATTCAGACGGTCATTAAATGTTTTTGCAGTATTAACAGCATCTTGACCTGTCATTGAATCTACCACAAAAAGTGTTTCATGCGGTTGAATTGCAGTATGGATATTTTCAATTTCAGTCATCATCGCCTCGTCAACAGCTAAACGTCCAGCAGTATCAACTATAACAACATTAAATCCATTTTTCTTGGCATGTTCAATAGCGTTTTTAGCAATATCTACAGGATCATTATTACCTCGATCACTAAATACCTCAACTCCAATTTGATCTCCAACAACATGAAGTTGATCAATTGCTGCAGGGCGATAAATATCACAAGCTACTAGTAAAGGTTTCTTTGTTTTTTTAGATTTTAAAAAATTTGCTAATTTTCCAGAAAATGTAGTTTTACCACTCCCTTGTAAACCAGACATTAAAATTACAGATGGATTTCCACTTAAATTGATACCAGCCGAATCACCACCCATTAGCTCAGTTAATTCATCTTTTACGATTTTCACCATCAATTGGCCAGGCTGAATTGAAGTCAATACATTTTGACCTAGTGCTTTTTCTTTAACACTTTTGGTAAATTGTTTTGCGATTTTAAAGTTAACATCCGCATCCAACAGGGCACGCCTAACTTCTTTTAAAGTTTCTGCTACATTAACTTCTGTAATGCTACCCTGACCTTTTAAAACGTGAAGTGCCTTATCTAATTTTTCGCTTAAATTATTAAACATAATCTTTGTTGAGTTTTATCTTTAATTTCTATATTATTGAAAGAATTGCAAAGATAACAATTGAATAAGGAGTAACAAATTAATTTATATTACAATAAGAAGGTTTAGCTATTTATAATTAAAAAAGTTATGCATTTTTTGTATATTGTAGAAGAACCTCCTTAAATCTGTGAAATTATGAAAGCTATTTTTTACTTTGTTGTATTACTATCATACATGTCTTTTTCTCAGAACAATTCAACTTATACGGTGACAGAAAATGGAATGATGACAGCCAATCCAAAATATATTAATGAATTTGAGACAGGTGTTTTTAATCATAATAATAAGTATCATACTGATGGTCAATTTGGGTCTCGAATTTATCAAATAAATAATGGTCCAAATTATGGAAAGTACCTTTGGGTTATGGGACCCATTCCTTGGAGTGCATTTGATGACCGTCCCCAACTAGAAGGTCACGATGAAGATTGGAATAAAAATATAGAACCTTATACCATTCCTAATGGTGACCAAAATTATTGGCGTTTTTATCCGGACTTATCTAATTTCCCAAAAGACTTTACAATTAAAAAAGCGCTAGTAGACATCTATGATATTAAGAGAAATAAAAAACAAGAGGCTCTAGAATTAATGAACAGGGTAAAAAAAGTAATTAGAGAAAAATACCCGGAAGAATCTTACGGTGTTTATTTTAATGAATTTCCAGATGAAAAAGAAGGAATTGATTTAATGATTGTTTCATTTTATCAAAAATCTGAGTGGCTCAGTAAAACAAATGACTTCCAAATAAAATATGAAGAAGTTCACGGAAAGGGTTCTTTCGTAAAGTTTAAAAAAGATTGGACAAATAATAGTAATGGTAAGCGATCTGAACTTTGGAGTTTTAGAGAAGATTTAAGCGGTATTGACGGAGAAATGAAATCTTCGAAAGATAAAAAGTAATTCTAGATCTCCTTAGTGATAAACGTTTAATTAATTATTATTTTAGCGCTAACGTTTATGATTTTATTATTTAACCCAAAATATCATTTACTTATAAATTTTAATAATGCCAAAATTTTCCTCTCCACTTGAAGCATTTTTACACTGGGAAAAAGAAACTCCAAATCAAACTTTTTTGATTCAACCCATAAATGGAAAACTTATAACGTACTCATACAGAGATACTGGATATGAAATAAGAAAAATAGCTTCTAAATTAAAAAGTATTGGGCTTCAAAAAGGAAATCATATCGCAATTCTTTCAAAAAATTGTGCACATTGGATGATGGCCGATTTAGCAATAATGATGGCGGAATTAGTCTCTATTCCTATTTATACTTCATTAACAGCACATGCAATTGAACAAGTATTAAACCACAGTGAATCTAAAGCTATTATTCTTGGTAAACTGGATAATTACAAGGCTATCAAAAAAGGAATTCCAAAAATTCCAAAAATTGGAATCGAACTCTATGGAATTCAAGAAGAATATAGTTGGGAAAACATTATTACGGAACAAACATCAGAAATTACTGTTAAGCTACCTAAACTGACCGATATACATACAGTCATTTATACATCTGGGACATCTGGCGAACCAAAAGGAGTTATCCATACAGTGGGAAATATTGTTAACAGTATACATACCGTTCAAAAAATAATAAATCTACCCAAAAAACCTCGTTTATTTTCATACCTACCACTTGTACACGTGGCTGAACGCCTCATTTGGACCTATGGACTTACCATAGGTGCACAATTTAGTTATCCTGAAAATCTGACAACTTTTGCTAAAGATTTGCAGCGTACACAACCACATGCATTTTTTGCTGTTCCAAGAATTTGGACGAAATTTCAGGAAATCGTTTTATCTAAAATTCCTCAAAAAACATTGAACTGGATTTTAAAAATCCCTGTTTTAAATAATTTTTTTAAAGGAAAGTTAAAACAAAAGTTAGGATTAAAGCATGCAAAAATTATGATATCTGGAGCCGCCCCAGTTTCACTTGATATAATCAATTGGTATAAAAAAATAGATATTGAAATTTTTCAAATTTATGGAATGACAGAAGATTGTTGTATTTCTCATTTTAATATTCCTCCAAATAATAAGATAGGAACCGTAGGAAAACCTCTTCCAGGTGTAAAAACAAAGATTTCTAAAGAAGGAGAAATTTGTGTTAAAAACAACTGCTTAATGAAAGGTTATTATAAAAATCCAGCCTTAACTTTAAAAGCTTTTGATCAAGATGGTTACCTAAAAACAGGTGATAAAGGCAAATACGACGAGGAAGGTAATTTAATAATTACCGGCAGAATCAAGGATCAATTTAAAACCGATAAAGGAAAATACATATCCCCTTCTGGAATAGAACTAGAACTAATTAAAAACACAAAAATTGAACAGGCTTGTGTAGTAGGTTCTGGGCTCCCCCATCCAATCGCACTCGTAACCACCTCAGAAATAGGAAATTTAAGTTCTTCTGAAGTTCTATCCAATAGTTTAATCCAAACACTAAATGATTTAAATAATCGACTAGAAAGACATGAAAAAATAAAAAAAATAGTTGTTTTTAAAAATCAATGGACTATTGAAAATAATTTTTTAACTCCTACCCTAAAGTTAAAAAGAAATTTGATTGAACAAAAAAATCAAATCAGCTATTTATCGTGGTATAACGATAAAGAAGTCGTTATTTTTAAGAGTAGTGTTAAATAATTTTTACATCCTTTCTGGAACATCAATTCCAAGCAATCCAAATGCTGTCTTAATCACGTCTGAAACTGCACGAGAAAGTTTAATTCTAAAACTTTTTTCTTCTTCAAAATCTGCTCCTAAAATTGATACGTTTTGATAAAAAGAATTAAAGGATTTTACTAATTCGTAAGTATAATTAGCAATTAGAGCAGGACTGTACTGAGCCGCTGCTAATTGTATTGTCTCTGGAAAAAGTTGTAATTGTTTAATTAACTCTTTTTCTTTTGGTTGTAAAACTTCTAAATTACTTGATTTAACAGAAAGCTCTCCTTTACGTAAAATTGATTGAATACGCGCATAGGTATATTGAATGAAAGGACCTGTATTCCCTTGAAAATCTACACTTTCTTCAGGGTTAAAAAGAATACGCTTCTTAGGATCTACTTTTAGGATGTAGTACTTCAACGCTCCTAAACCTATGGTTTTATATAAACTCTTTTTCTCTTCCTCAGAGAAATCATCAATTTTCCCTAATTCTTCACTAATCTTTTTAGCAGTTTCTGCCATATCAAAAATCAAATCATCTGCATCTACCACCGTACCTTCTCTCGATTTCATTTTTCCTGAAGGTAAATCGACCATCCCATAACTTAAATGATATAGATGTTCCGCCCACTGATAACCTAATTTATTTAAGATTAAAAACAATACTTTAAAATGATAATCTTGCTCATT
>ENA-UZXB01001849-UZXB01001849.1-metagenome-genome-assembly--contig:-Day-2-1m-contig-1849_pt1 | contig 12494 bp, 17 predicted proteins | sample MGYA00260339_ERZ794899 | MGnify/ENA metagenome assembly ERZ794899 | reverse complement strand
TTAGATAATAGAATAATTATAAACCCAGAAATAGAAATTTAATAATATGACACATCAAGAAGATTTAAACAGAATTGAAATTAAACACCTTAGAGATATGCTAGAGATATTCAAATCAGAGATAATAAAGCTAAAGGATATGAATCGAACACTACAAGCCAAGAATGAATTGTATCTACAACAATATGAATCAGAACACAGAAAGAGTAAAGTATGAGACATTATTTTGTAAATGAATTGGCAGTATTTAAATTTAAACGATTAAGGAAAGCAACCAAAAGAGCAAAGCTTTTAGTAGATCAAGATAATAATTTAATATGGGTGCCAAATTTTATGATAGCTAAATATAGTTGGAATAAAGAAACGCAAGAGGTTAAGCTGTTGGTATCTCCTAAATATCTTGTCTCTGTTCTTAACTTACCAATAGAAAAGTATGAGTATAAAAGGCATAATAAGAATAAATTCAAAACATGAAAGTATTAACCTTTGAAATAAAAGAAGTAGGTCAAGAAGTTTATACTAAGCAATTCAATACGGACAGATCAATTCAATACACCATTGAACAATACTCAAGGCATCGCCAAATTCAATACATGAATTTAATAGAGTAAACATTACACTTGAATTTAATACAGGAGTAAATTTAATACCCTAGCAATTCAATACATAAATTTAATATACCCCACCCATTCAGAAAATTTGCGTTTTCTGTTTGGCTCTTCTTGGGCAATTTGCAAAGCTAAAAACAAATAAAGCACAAAAGCAAACTATTATTCTTATTTAGAATTAATATAAATTATTAACTTTCTTTGTTAATTATTTTGTCAGTTGGAATATTTATATATATATTTGTGTTGTTATTGTGGTTGACTAAGTGAGCAAAGGTCAAAACGAAGTCAACAAAAAGCAAAACAGCATTAATGCTATAAATTAAAATAAGGTGTATTAAAAGAGCACCTACTCATAGACAAATCAAAATCTTTATAATTTAAATTAATACTATGAATGAAAAACTAATTACTTGCAAAGAAAATCAAATTGCAAAAATACTGCTTAAAATTGAAAATCATCTTGACAATTTACACGAGCAAGGTAAATTAGAATGTTTTGATAAAATAGATATTATTGATATGTTATATGAAATAAACGAAGTACTTTAAAAATATGAAAACAATTTTAAATATATTATCAAACATTTTTGCATATGGTTTGTTCGCCTTTGTTATTGGCGTTTGCCTTTGCTTATTAATTGACTTAATTTTATAACTATGAAAACAACAGAAAAAATGACAAAAGAAGAAGCAGAAATAACCTTAATGAATTGGGCAGATTATTTAATTGCTTTTCATCCAGACACAGACACAAATAAAATACCAATGTTAAACGATCTTTATGAAATTGCTTTTACACTTAATAACGATACAATATGAAAACAAAAAGAATTAACGAATTAAACGAACTTTACAAGGTGCCAATAGGCAAAGTATACAAAGTAAAAAGAAACCCTTTTAAAAGTATCTTGAAACGCTTAATACTACACCCAATGACTGTAGCGTTAAGCGTGTATTTATTAATTATATTATCAACTATTATTTTAACCCTTAAATTATATTAATTATGAAAACATCAAACAGAGAAAGCCACTATTTCACAACAAACAGAAGAGAATTTAAAGCAAACAATTTAAGTGCCGAAAATCAAAACGGGTGCTATGTTGTTAAATCTTACGATTACTACCCTATTTTTATTTATAAAGATGGTCAATGGTACGAAAACGAAAGTAGATATTCAATGACAACGGCAAAGCAAATGACACAGACAAGTCAAGGGATTAGACACTTAGCAAAGAAAATATCTAACAAACAAATGTATAATATGATGGAAGGTAAAGAATCAAAAGAAAATAAAAACGATTCATTAAATTTTATGTCTGCATTTTTAAAGTTAGGCAATTTAACAAACCAGAACGAAAGCGAAGAAGATAAACTTAAGTACAAAGAAAGGATTGTATTTGCTACAATGAAAGCTAATATCCCAAATTGGGAGAAGCCAAGCAACTGGGACACATTACCAGTCAATGAAAGGTTAGAAAGATTAAACAAATTAGAAACTATAAATTAATATTATGCACAGATTAGAAGCAAACATATTACACCACGCAAAGAAAAGAAGAGAGCAAAGAAAGTATTTTATTAATGACGTACTTAAGGCAGGATATAACATTGAGCCGTTAACCTGCTTAAATTGTAATAGTCAAGAGGTTACATTCAACCAACATTTAAACGATGCTTATTGCTCAGAGTGTGGAACATGGCAAACCGAATAAATTAATTTATATTAATCTTTTACCGTTCTTTATTAATAATATACCCCTTTAATTAGGGGTATTTTTATTCCTCACATTTTGTTATAGATCTAACATTCAGATGATTAGAATTAATTAAATAGTTAATATATATATTTTCTTTATCTTTATCAGCTATTAATAGCCATATACAAGCAATTCAGTACATATTTAACGTATCTTTATACCTCTTCTGGTAGTTACCCTTCATTTTAATTTAATAACGTCTTAGAACGCTTTAAAATCAATATAGATTATATTTTATAGTTATTAGTTCAATATATATACCCCCTCTAGGGGAATTGAAACACGCCTAAGGATATTACTCTACTCTCTATACACCTCTTACTTTCCATCTGACACTTGTATATCCCTTATGAATTCAATACCTTTATGAATCTAATAGGGTATGGCTAGAAAAATTATACATGACGAGAACTATTTAAAAGCAATATCTTATTGCATGGACAATAACATTAAGATATATGCTGTGCCTAAGAGTAGCAAAGAATACTTTGTTGAGGTTAATGACAATGGAAATATATATCGTAGTCCTGAGGCATATAATTTAAAACAATGGAGTAATAAGATCATTGAGTTATATGTATTCTACTACTACAAACATAACCCAACCGACAAATAGTCAGATAATCTATGTTATATATATATTACATAGTGTATATATTACATAGTGTATTATATTACATAATGTATTATATTGCATAGTGTAATATAATACATAGTGTATTACATAGTGTAATATATAGTATGTAACATATACATATATAATACATATATAACTGACATATATTCAGTTGGAAAAAAGTAAAGTACAAAAACCAATTAAACTATTAATTATAATATGGCACTAAAACAAATAGAATTAGAAGTACCAACAACTCTATCTGACATTAAACTTTGGCAATACCAAAAGTATATGAAGATCATAGAGCAGAACAAAACAGAAGATGCCCAAGATGAAGAAAAGATTAATGATTTCTTGAATATGAAACTTGTAGAAATATTCTGTAACGTATCATTAAGAGATGTAGTAAAAATACCCTTAAAAGAATATAATAAAGTATTAGAAGTACTTAATAAAGCATTTGAACAAAAACCTAAGCTTATACAAAGATTTGACCTGTTAGACGTTGATATGGGTTTTATACCTAAGCTAGACGATATTACACTTGGAGAATATGTAGATATTGAAACTAACATTACTGATTGGCAAAAAATGCATAAAGCTATGGCTGTGTTGTATCGACCAGTAAATTTTAAGGCAAAAGATAAATATGGAATTATGCCTTATAAGGTAAATGAAGAAATACAAGAAGCGATGAAAGAGATGTCTTTAGATGTAGCAATAAGTTCAATGGTTTTTTTTTACGATTTAGGGAAGGAATTACTGGGAGCTATACCGAAATATTTAAAGCAGAATATGAAGAAAGAGGATATGCAGATGCTAGACAATCATTTGCAAAAAAATGGGGGTGGTATCAATCAATTTATGCACTCGCTAAGGGAGATGTCAGAAGCTTCGATGCAGTTACCGAACTTCCACTCTACCAATGTTTAAATTATTTGGCATTTGAAAAAGAGAAAACAGATATAGAACAACAAGAATTAAAAAAAGCATATAAGAGATGACAAGTTTTTACGACATACTAGATAAACTAAAAACATACTTAGAAGGAAACACAAACGTTAATTCAGTTACGTTTGGAGATATATTTGAAGTTGACTTAGCTAAACAAACTATCTTTCCATTATCACACATAATTGTAAATGGATGTACATTTCAAGATCATGTAGTTCAATTCAGCTTACAAATTATATGTATGGATATTGTGAACGAAACTAAAGAAGACGAAAAGGATTTGGATAATTATTTTCATAACATAAATAATAAACAAGATGTATTAAATACTCAGTTTGCTGTAGTTAATGGATTACAATCTGCACTAAGAAGAGGAGAATTATTTTCTGATTTATATCAAATAGACACGGATTATACTGCCAATATGTTTGAAGACAGATTCGAGAACTTACTTGCTGGTTGGAGTTTAGATATATCTATTACTGTAGCTAATAACCAAATATCAGATATTAATGCTAATGGTCAATCTACTTGCTAATGAGTTTTAGGTTTAAAAATACAGAAGCATATTTAAGTAATTACACAAAAAAATTAGTTGTATTAACTAGACAAGAAATATTAAAACCACAAGAAAGAACTTATAGAAGTAAGATGTTTGGTAATAGAACAATAAACTCTCCATTAAATGCTAGTGGTTCTTTAAGAAATAGTTTGCGTTTTAGAAAAGTAATAAAAAACACAGTTAATGAAAAAGGATTTAAAGCAACGCAATCTTTTAGGGTAGTAGGTAATGCTTATGGAGAAATGCTTGATGAAGGTGCTACAGGCAGTAAAGTTAATGTTTCAGAATCAGCACTAGAAAATTGGATCACTAACAAACCTGTTACACTACAGAAGGTAAAAGACGCCACAAAAGCCGCACAATACATGAAAAGAAAAATAGATAAGTATGGTATTCAAGGCACTGGATTTTTACAAAAAATAGTTGATAAACAATTTAATACTGTTTTAGGTGTTATACCAAGTTTAGTAAAAGACATAGAATTTAACCTAGAAGATATGTTTGTAGCTTTAGGTTGGGATAAACAAGGACAAGATACATTTGTAAGAAAAACATAATATGAGCACAATAATTAACACAAGAAGTCCATTTTATAAAAAGATAAATAATTCATCTTTACATACAGCAAAGCTAGAATTATATATTTGGACAGGTGTATATGCAGATAGAGTAGCTGCTGATAAAAGATACACACTAACTAAAGAAGAAATAGGAGGTAATAACTTTGTAACTTATGAATTGAGTAAGTTGATCAGAGATTATATGATTACAGAATATAATAATTATTCTACAGATTCTCTTTGGGTTGATGCTGTTGTAGAGATTAGAGATTCTTCTGGTAACATTGTTCAAGTTGGTGGTTCAAACACAACTACAACTACATATTTGGCAATAGATGGATATGGCTATTTTGAAGATGGTGCTAATCCTAGAAGTACAGAATATACAACTCCTATGTTATTGCAAAATAACACTACAATTTATTATAGTGACGGTCAAGATATACGAATACCTATATATGCTGAAGCTGCTACTGTAACCGCTACATTGTCTCCTACCGTTACTGATGTAGATGTTAAATGGAATTTAGCTGACATTTTCTGGCAAGCAGGTAGTAATACTTGGAATGGAGGTAATTCAAATTTATCTGTAACAGACAACGGTGATAGTGATCAAAAAATACAATATTTAATAATTATTGGAACACAGGATTTAGTTGACAATTCAACACTAACTCTATCTAGTAGTAATTCATCTTATTCTACTAATACAGTTATTACGCTTACAAAAGTGTGTGAACCTAAATATACTCCTTTAAGCATTATATTTTATAATAAATATGGTGCTTTACAAAATATGTGGTTCTTTAAGAAATCAACTACAAATATTAATATTACATCTGAGAAGTTTAAGAATAACATGATTGACTTCGATAACTCAGGAGGTACGCCAAGTTATGCACTTACTAAACACCAAGAGAAAAAGTTTGTAGCAAACGGTAAAGAATCTATTACAATTAACTCTGGGTTTTATAACGAATCATTTAATGAAGTTGTTAGACAAATGCTATTATCTGAACAAGTATGGATTTATGATGGTAGCAGCACCTTACCTATTAACTTAAGATCAAACACATTAAGGTTTCAGAAATCAGTTAATGATAAATTAATAAGCTATAACATATCATTCGAGTATGCCTTTGATAAAATAAACAATATCATATAGTGAGACAAGTCGTATTATACATAAAAGACAATAGTGGTAACTATCAGTTAACAGAAATGTTTAAAGATGAAACAATAACAATTACATCTAAAATACAAGACGTTAAAGATATATCTAAAGTGTTTACTGACTTTACACAACCATTTACAATTCCTGCATCTAAAGAAAATAATAAAATATTACAACACTGGTATAATTTTAATATTGACGTTACTTATGATACAGACGGTGTTATAACTACAGGATTTGATAATAGAATAAAAAGAGATGCTTTATTAGAATTAGATTATGCTCCATTTAAATCTGGTAAAATAGATTTAGAATCTGTTAATATGAGAAACGGTAAACCATTTTCATATACATTAATATTTTATGGCAATACAGTTTCGTTGAAGACATTAATGGGTGATGATAAATTAAATACGTTAAACTATCTTGATGATAATTATAATCATGATTATAATGCAACTGATATAAGAGCTGCTGTTAGAAATGGAAAGTTTTCTAAATCAATTATATATCCTTTAATATCACATACTAAAAGATTTTATTATGATAGCGAAAACAGTTTACCTCAGTATAGCGGTAATTTATATCATAATTCATCTAACTCTTCTGACAATCAAGGATTAGCTTGGACAGATGTAAAACCTGCTGTTAAATGTTTAAATGTAATAGAAGCTATAGAATCTAAATACAATATAACTTTTACTAGGGATTTTTTTAGCAATACAGCTTTTGATAATCTGTATTTATGGTTAAGCAGAAATAGAGGACCTATTGGTGGTGACGAAGAAGATGGTGTGCTTAAAACTAGAATATTAGGAGATTGGTCAAGAACATCTGGATATACAGGTTTTACTGTATCAGGTACAGTGTGGAGCTTTTCTACAGTTAGATTTACTAATACCTTTACAGGTCAACTAGATGTTACTGTAGATAGCGGAGATGCTTCTAAAGTATATACACTAAAAGCATTAGATTTAGAAAACGGATCAGTTGTAGCTGAAGCTACAGGTTTATCAGGAGATGAAACACTATCTGTTGAGTTTATATTTACTGGCACACATCAAATAAGATTTGTCATGGAATCTACAGAATCTATTTCTTTTAGTTCTACATTGGAAATTGAAGAATATATTTATGATACTGATACAACTAATACTGCTGTATATTCAACTGGCTCTATAAGTTCTACTGAACAGATTATAATATCAGAAAATGTTCCTGACATGAAGAATATAGATTTTCTTACAGGTTTGTTTAAGATGTTTAATCTTACCGCTTATTTTATAGATGATATATCTGACGTTAACTATGGTAAAATATATGTAGATACATTAGATAATTACTATTTATCAGGAACTTATTATGATGTAAGTAAAGACATTGATGTTACGACATCAGAAATAAATGCACCAACAAATTATAGCGGAATAGATTTTAAATATGAAGAACCAAGTACTTTATTATCTATAAATCATAAAGATCAGTTTAACGACATATTTGGAAATGCCAGTGTAAGAAGAACTAATATTGATAAAACTGAAATATATAAAGTAGAAGCTCCATTTGAGCACATGAAGTATGAAAGAATATTTGACAATAATAAAACATCTACAAGTCCCTATACATTAGTTACATCTCCTGCTGCATATATAACTGATATACAATGGGGTTATTCTGCTGACGGTGAATTTGATGGAAAGTTTAATCCTAAAGTACAAGGTTCAGCAACAAACACATTATCTGATAAATTAAAAGATACTAATAGAGAATTTGATAATAAAGTAGAGGTTGGAGATGTTGTAAGAAATCTTACAGATAACACTTCTGCTAAAGTTTTAGCTATTGACAGTACAGACACTCTTTCTTTGTCAAATAATATAATGGCTAGTGGAGAAAGTTATATGATATTAGGAGAATATACTGAACTAGGTAATTACGAACCTGTATTAACTAAACCATTAGTTTTTTATGGTATAAAAGAAACTTTAGGTGCAAACAAAAAAATTAATTGGATTAGCGGTGGTTCTGCTGGATTGTCTCAGTACTACCGACCATCTAACACTAATGTTGAAGGTTCTACTACCGTTCCTCCTGCTTATACTATAAACTTTGACAATGAAGTTTGTGAATGGAATTTAACAGATTATAGTAATCAAACCCCTCCTAAATCAACTAACTCTCTATTTAAAAACTTCTATGAGGATTATGTTGAGGATTTATTTGATGTAAAGAAAAGAATATTTAAAGTTAAAGCACATTTATCTATGGAGGTTATTATAAACCTTAAGTTAAACGATACTTTAGTTATAAACAATCAAGCTTTTAAGATAAACTCTATAACTACTAATTTACAAACAGAAATGAGTGAATTAGAACTATTAAATGTTGTAGATAATTATTTACCAATATCGTTACCATTAGATTTAATGTATCAAACATTTGGTGTTTATTCTACATATTACTATAGTAATTCTATAGGAATAGCTAGTAATCTAAGCGTAGGAGATACAATATATACAAACACTAATCAATTTACAACATTAAGTGCAGGAACTTATTATCAAGGAGGAGGTACTGAATCTACTAGATTTTGTGAATTTGGCGGACTGTTTACTGTTAATTCTTCTGGAGTAATAACTTACATTAGTTGTGCTCAACCATAAAAAATAAAATATGATAAAAAATATACTTGACTTATTAAATGCAGATCACTGGTACGGTGTTAGCGAGAATGTAGAAATTGCAAAAGGTAAATATGCAGGAGTAAAGGATTTTAAACAAATGAAAGAACAACTAAAAAGATTAAGACATGGCAAGTAAAAAGATATTAATTCAAGTTGATGTAACTACAAAATCTGCTGAAGTGCAGATTAACAAGGTTATTGCATCAATGGGTAAATTAGAAGGTGCTACAACTAAAGTTTCTACTGCACAAAAAAAGAACTCAGCATCAGCAGGTTTACATAATGCTATATTGATGGAATCAGGTCGTTTGGCATCTGACCTTAATTATGGATTTACAGCTATTGCAAATAACTTAGGTCAATTATTTAGTTTATTTCAAGCTAGTGCTGATAGTGCTGAAGGATTAGGCGCTGCATTTAAAAAATTATTATCAATACAAGCTTTGTTCTTAATTGGAGGTCAACTTGTAATACAAAACCTTGATAAAATTACAGCTTTCTTTAAAGATGTAGTATTTGGCATTAAAGATTTTGATAAAATATTTAATAAAGCATCTGATACAGTTAAAGAAGTAAACGGTAATTTTGAATTATATATAGCAACCTTAGAGGATGTTACAAAAAGTGAAGACGAGAAAGCTATTGCTATTGAAAAATTAAATGAAGAATATCCTGATTATATAGACAGTTTACAAAAAGCAGATGTTACTCTAAAAGATGTAAAAAATAGTACTGAAGCTGCTGGAATACAAAACGATTTATATAGGGATTCTATAATGGAACTTGCTATAGCTAGAGCAGCAGAAAATGAACTAGAAAAAATATCTTCAGAAATACTACAAGCTGAAATAGATTTGAAGAATGACCAACTTGAGATGGGTTTTAAAACTGAAGATCAAGTAAAAGAAAGAATAAAACTATTAGATGAACTTATAGCTACTGAAAAAGAAAATGAAAAACAAATAAAAAATAATCAACACGAGAACGATTTGATGACAAATATATATTCAGATCAAACTAGAACGATGACTAGCACTCTGTCTCAATTAGAAGATGAAAAAGCTGCTTTAGAGGGAACACAAAAAGCTTATGGTGGATTAGGAGAAAGTATAAAAGAAAGAATAGATAGGTTAAAAGAGGAAAGATTAAGTTATTTAGATTTTATAAACCTAAGAAAAACACAAGTTAAAGAAGATGTTGCTGTTGAAAAAGAATATACAGAAACTAAAATAGGTAATGTAGATAAAGAAGTTGCAGCAATAAAAGCTCTAGGTAGAATAAGAAGTAAGTTCTTTAAGAAAAATCAAGATCAAGATGTTAAAGATAAAGAGACAGCTTTAGAAAAATCAGAACTACAAAGAATACAGGCGTTAGCTGAAGTAGATGCTATAGCAGGTAATGAAATAGCTAAAAGACAAGCAAGATTAGAAATTAATGCTTTTTATGATAAAAAAGATATAGAAGCAACTAAAGAAACTGAAGAAGCTAAAGCTAAAATAGATAAACTAGCAAAAGAAGCAAAACTACAACAACTTGATGATATAGGAGAGGGACTTATGGCTGCATCTGAAATTGCAGGTAAAGCTACAGGATTAGGTAAAGGATTGGCAGTAGCCGCTACAACAATATCAACCTATGGTGCAGCACAAAAAGCTTATGATAGTCAATTAATAGTTGGTGATCCAACTTCTATTGTAAGAGCACAAATTGCAGCAGCATCAGCAGTATTACAAGGTTTAGCTAAAGTAAAAGCAATTATGTCTGTTAAAACTCCAGCCATGAAAGGTGGTGATTCTACAAGTGGAACATCAACAACTCCTGTTCAAGCTCCTGACTTTAATGTCGTAGGGCAATCAGCTACAAGTCAATTAGTAGGTGCTGTACAGAATCAATTTGGCACTGCATTAAGAGCTTATGTAGTAAGCGGAGATATATCCTCAGCTCAGGAATTAGATAGAAAAATAAACACAACATCCGTTATAGGTTAATTATATAAATAAATTTAATATGAAAATAGTAGAACTAATTATAGACGAAGAACAAGAATTATCTGGCATAGAAGCTATATCTATAGTAGATGAACCAGCAATAGAAGAAAATTTTATTGCATTATCTAAACAGCAAGAGATAAAACTAGCTGAAGTTAGTAAAGAAAAGAGAATATTAATGGGTGCTGCTTTAGTGCCTAATAAGAACATCTACAGAAGAAACGGTGAAGATGAATACTATATATTCTTTAGTGAAGATACGGTAAGACAAGCTTCACAATTATTTTTAATGAGAGGTAATCAAAACAAATCTACATTAGAACATCAAGCTGAATTATATGGTTTGTCTGTAGTAGAATCTTGGATCATAGAAGACGATGTACATGATAAGTCAAGAAAGTATGATATGAATTTACCAGTAGGAACTTGGATGGTATCTATGAAAGTTAATAATGATGATGTTTGGAATGATTATGTTAAAACAGGAAAAGTAAAAGGATTTTCTATAGAAGGTTATTTTACTGATAAAATTGCTATGAGTAAGATAGAAGAAATACATAATGAAGAAGAAGCAACTGAAATACTATTAGAAATTGCCAATTCAATATTAGATAACAAATATGAGTTTGCTACATATAGTGATTATGGAAGTGGTGTTAGAAACAACGCTAAAAGAGGTATTGAACTTAATAAAAAGGTAAACAATAAATGTGCTACAAGCGTAGGAAAAATTCGTGCACAGCAGTTGTCAAGAGGTGAAAAACTGAGTGTGTCAACTATAAAAAGAATGTATTCATACTTAAGTCGAGCAGAGACATATTACGATGCTGGAGACAGTAAAGCTTGCGGAACTATATCTTACTTATTATGGGGAGGTAAAGCAGGTTTAGGTTGGTCAAGAGGTAAGTTAAGAGAACTTGGAGAGTTAGATTTAAATGATGATGATCCATGTCAAACAGGATATGAGCAAGTTGGAATGAAAGATAAAAATGGAAGAACAGTGCCTAATTGTGTACCAGAACAATAATTATGAGAAAAACAAATGAAACTGTAGGAAAAGCTGTGCCTACAAATAAGAAAAGAGGTTGTCTATGCAAGAACGGAACATACTCAAAAAAGTGTTGTGACGGAACTTATAGAAGTCAAGGAGTTGGTAAAGTGTAAAAATGTAACAACCTTTTTATATACAGTTAATTAGTAATAAATTAATTTAATAATCGAAATTTATGGAAAACACTAAAGCTACCTCGATTTTAAACGACATCATGGAAAAACTATCATTAGTTAAGAAAGATGAAGTAAAAGAAGTTGAAGTAAAAAACGAAGTAAATCTTTCGGAACAAGTTAAAGAAGAAGAAAAATTATCTCAAGAATTAACTGAACTAGCTTGTGCTTGTGAAGATAAGAAAGAGGATTTAAATTCTGAAGAAGTTGTTTCTGAAGAGCTACAAGAAGAAATTCCTGCTATAGAGGAAGTTTCTGAAGAGATTGAAATGGATGAAACTAAATACGTTGGAAGAGACGAGTTTGATTCTAAAATATCTGAATTAAAAGGATTGATTGAAGAAATGAAATTAGGTTA
>ENA-UZXB01000241-UZXB01000241.1-metagenome-genome-assembly--contig:-Day-2-1m-contig-241_pt1 | contig 12494 bp, 19 predicted proteins | sample MGYA00260339_ERZ794899 | MGnify/ENA metagenome assembly ERZ794899 | reverse complement strand
GAAAAGTAAACTATGAATAATAATAAAGACAAATGTAAAATGTGCATCTCTAAAATAAACAGGGGCGTAATTTGTAAAATGTGTTATACTGAACTTGATTCGTTGAGGAAAAATGAAAACAGAAAGTTTATAATACGCCAAAGAAAATTAAAAGGTTTGCCTTCAGATAACTTAACCGAAGAACAAAAGGAAATGATTTATAATATGGACAATGTTTCCATAGAAATAAAGAAAGGCAAGGATATGATAATACACGTATTTAACGATGAGCATAAATTCTCAATAGCTTCAGACGATAATATTGAAGAAATAAAGGATTTAGTATATAAACAAATATTAAACAGAATTAAAAGTAAACTATGACAACAGACACAGTAATAATCGGAACGCTTATAGTAGTCTTTTTAGGTCTAATGATAACACTTATAAAAATACAATTATGATAACAAACGAAGATAATATGGAATTAATGGCGAGGTATCCTGATAACTATTTCGACCTTGCTATTGTAGACCCACCTTATGGTATAAGTATTAATAAACAATCACAAGGCAAAGGAGGTGGTTTAGCAAAAAAAATAAATTACACCAAAAAAGATTGGGATAGTGAAGCACCGAACAAAGAGTATTTTGTTGAACTATTTAGAGTTAGTAGAAATGTTATTATTTGGGGTGCAAATTATTTTATTGAAAATATACCAAACGCCAATAGTAGTTGTTGGATTGTTTGGGATAAAGACAATGGGGCTTCAGATTTTGCAGATAGTGAACTAGCTTACACAAATTTAAAAACAAGTGTAAGAAACTATAAATGTAAATGGGCAGGTATGTTGCAATATGATATGAAAAATAAAGAAAAAAGAATACACCCAACACAAAAACCTATTAGACTTTACGAATGGCTTTTAATGAACTACGCAAAAGAAGGTGATAAGATACTTGATACACATTTAGGAAGTGGCTCAATAGCTTTAGCTTGTCATAATTTAGGCTTTGACCTTACAGCTTGCGAACTTGACAAAGAATACTACGATACAGCTATGAAAAGAATCCAAGAACACAAACAACAAATACGAATGTTTTAAAAAGAAAAGATATGACACTACAAAGGTGGGAGTTAAAAATAGGAATAGTAAAGGGTTTGGTATTCGGTATTAGACCCTATGAGTTCACAGGAGAAGAAACATACGAAATAGACCACGTTGTTTATTTAGGAATATTTCAAATAATACTCACAACGATATACAGCAAACATATATGAAAACATTCAAAAGAATAATAAAAGACATCTGTTGGATTATATTCTCAATACTACTAATAGTATTCGTAGGCACACCATTATTCATTTATTCATATAAAGACAAGCTGACATCAAAAGGCTTTATTAGATTTCTAACTCTTTGGTTATTGGTGTTTATTCTATATCTTTTTAACATTCTAAACAATAGTTTGTTTTAAATAAAAGAATTGACTAATCACATTTTTTCAATTATGGACAAAAGAAAGAACAACGGAGGAAAAAGAGAAGGCGCAGGAAGAAAGAGTAAGTCGGAAGAAATGCACTTGATAGAAAGATTAAACAAACACATAGATTCAGACGATGCTATCAAGAAACTAAAAGCAATGATTGACGAGGGCGACTTCAAAGCCTTGCAGTTGTATATGAATTATATGTACGGGAAGCCAAAAGAAACAAAAGACGTTACTATAAACGCAGAGCAACCACTATTTGACCTTTAATGTTTCAAACAACAACAGCGATAAGAAAGCTACACGCTTTAAACAAAAGAAAAAAAGTAATTCAAGGAGGAACGTCGGCAGGTAAAACTTTCGGTATTCTTCCTATACTTATTGACAGAGCAATCAGAACTCCAATGCTCGAAGTTAGTGTTGTATCTGAATCTATTCCTCACTTGCGTAGGGGTGCAATGAAAGACTTTCTGAAGATTATGATAATGACAGGAAGATACAGAGATGGTCAATGGAATAGGTCGGCACTTAAATACACTTTTACAAACGGTTCTTATATCGAATTCTTTAGCGTAGAGCAACCCGATAAGCTACGAGGTGCAAGAAGAACAGTCTTATATGTGAACGAGGCTAACAACGTACCATTTGAAGCCTACAATCAACTTGCGATTAGAACGAGCGGAGATATATGGATTGACTTCAACCCGACAGCAAACTTTTGGGCGCACACCGAAGTAGTAGGAAATGATGACGCAGACTTTATCACACTAACATACCTAGACAACGAAGCACTTCCCGAAACGATTGTAGCAGATATAGAATCAGCACGAGATAAGGCAAAAGAAAGCACGTATTGGGCGAATTGGTGGAAGGTGTACGGATTAGGTCAAGTAGGTTCTTTGGAAGGCGTGTGCATTCCCGATTGGAAAGAAATAGATTTACCAACAGAAGCAAGGTTATTGTGTTACGGAATGGACTTCGGTTATAGCAACGACCCGACTACGCTGATAGGTCTATACAAGTACAACAATGCTTATATCTTTGACGAGGTTATATATCAGAAGAAAATGCTAAACAGCGACATATCGGACTTATTCAAATCAAAAGGAATCAGAGATATGGTTTATGCAGATTCAGCAGAACCCAAATCAATAGCAGAATTAAATACTTACGGGCATACTGTTCTACCCTGCACGAAAGGAAAGGATTCAATAGTGTACGGGATTAACTTAATCAATCAGAACAAAATCTTTGTTACTAGACGAAGCAAGAACCTCATCAAAGAACTACAATCTTATACGTGGCTAAAAGACAGAGAAGGCAACACAGTCAATAAACCAATAGACGCTTTTAACCATTGTATTGATGCAGCACGTTACGCCATTACCTCTCAATTAGAGAATCCAAACAAAGGGCAATACTTCGTTTATTAACAAATAATAAAAAAAAGTTGAAAAAAGTTTTGTAGTTTATTAAAAAGGTGTATCTTTGTATCAAACAAAACAGATATATTATGAAAGCGACATTGAAATTTCAAACATCAGAACAGGCTCAAACATTTGCAATAGCTTGGAGTAGAGCAACAAGTAACGGGCATATTTTAGGAAGTACAGACGTTACCGTTTACAATGTAGATGAAGATGCGAAAGCTTTTATAGAAAATTATATCTATAACTTAAACAGTTAAACCAATGGAACAACTAGAATTTTTAAAAGCAAGAGTTGAAGCCTTGCAGATAGAACTCGAAAGAGTAAACATTGAAAAGAGAAACCTAAAAATGCAATTAGCATATTGCCAACAACAAAACTTTAAAAGATAATATTATGAAAGCAGCAAAAGAAAGTAATTGGAAACTATTAGGATACAGTATGCTATATTGGGCAGTATTTTTTGGAATAGCTTTTTATTTATAGTATGCCGACATCAAAAGAAATGGAGGATATTTTAGCAATGTCTAAATGCCTTAAAAACGGAATCAAAGTAGAAGCAGTACCACAGGAACAAGTTAGGTTCGGAAAGTGCAAGATACAAGTAACAAAGAACGGAAAGGCTAGAATGGGCGAACACCTGTACAGTCAGAAGAACGGAGAACTGAACGAGCAAATAATTAAATTGTATAACCATTACGCAAAGCAATTAAAATGAGAATAGAGATAACAATTCCCGAAACCCTTGACGATATAACGCTAGAGCAATACCAAGTATTTAGCAAGATAGAAGAACCAACGATAGACCAAACGCTCACAACGTTCTTAAACATCTCACAGAAGGAACTCAATATGTTACCTGCTGACAAGATAGAGGGATTTGCAGAACAGGTAAATTCAGTATTTGAACAAGACAAGCAATTTACTCCTACATTCATTTTAAACGGTGTTAAATACGGTTTTATCCCAAAGTTGGATAGTATAACCTACGGAGAGAATAAAGACCTTACAACGTACCTAAATGACTTCGACAATATGCACAAGGCTATGGCGGTAATGTATCGACCAATAACACACGAGCAAAGAGGGAAGTATCTGATTGAGGACTACGAAGGTTCTTCAAAGTATTCTGAGATAATGAAAAACGCACCTTTATCGGTTGTACTAGGTGCAACGGTTTTTTTTTACAATTTAACGAACGGATTGCTGAAAGCTATCCCGAACTATTTGGAGCAGGAACTTCAGAAGGAGTCAAAGGATTTGCTAAAAAGTGGGGAAATTACGAAGAAGCAGTTGCACTCGCTGATGAGAAAGTTCAAAGAATTATCGGAGTAGAAATAGGAACACCTGTTTCACGTTATCCTTTGCACGCTTGCTATCTGTATCTTGCGTATGTAAAAGACAAAACAGAGTTCGAGAATAAAAAAATTAAAAAGAGTTTTAAATAAAACCGCACCACATATGACAAGCCTCTATTTAACAATAGGGGTTTTTTTATGTTTTAAAAGAAAAGAAAAATGGCACAAGGATTCTATAACCTTACAGACAAGTTAAAAGACGAACTGATAAAAGACCCTTTCGTCAATACAGTAACATACGGAAACATATTCGAGGTTGATTTAAACAAGCAAACAATCTTTCCTTTGTCGCACTTCATTGTGAACAACGTGGTCGATAGAGGTCAAACGCTTTTGTTTAACATCTCTTTGCTTTGTATGGATTTAGTGGACGAATCTAAAGACGATACAGTTGATGAATTTGTAGGTAACGATAACGAGCAAGACGTTCTTAATACGCAGCTTGCGGTTGCTAATCGTGTTGGTGCTATGTTGAAGCGTGGCGACCTGTACAGAGAGAAATACCAACTAGACGGAGAAATCTCACTAGAGCCTTTTGTTGATAGATTCGATAACAAAGTAGCGGGTTGGACTGCGACCTTCAACGTAGTTATTCCGAACGAAATAACAATATGTTAGAAACACAGAAAGCACTTCAGCGATTCGCTAAACACGTAGTTTCCCAATCACGTGCAAACCTTACTAGAGGCAAAAAAAGGGCTTCTAATAGACTTTATGATTCAATAGGGTACGACTTAAAGGTGCACAAGCAATCGTTTAGCCTGTCCTTTATTATGGAGGAATACGGTATGTTTGTCGATAGAGGTGTGAGAGGTTCAAATCCAAACCTTGTAAAGAACGGAACTCAAAAGGGTGGAATGTCGCCTTATTCGTTTAAGCAAAAGATGCCACCATTGAAATACATACTTCCGTGGGTCAAGTTAAAAAAGTTAAGATTAAGGGACGAAAAAGGCAAGTTTAAAAAAGGTAATTACAGAAGCATTGCGTTTATGGTTCAGCGTTCTGTATTTGCGCAAGGAATTAAACCAAGTATGTTCTTTACAAAACCATTTACAAAAGCGTTTAGAAACCTCCCTAGCGAGTTGGTGGAATCTTTTGGTTTGGACATTGGTCAGTTTTTTGACTTTACTAAAAAGTAATTTAACATAGAAGTTTGTTTGTTGTTTTAAAATAAAAACAATGGGCAAAATAAACGTTCGCAGTCCTTACTACATTCACATAGCAGAACAATACTTGACTTCTGCAAAATTAGAGCTATATGTTTACACAGGTACACAAACCACAGACAGAGGTTCTGCAAAGTACACTATAAACACCTCTGCGGGATTATCACAAAAAATCACGTTTGAGATTTCAGAACTTGTAAAAGATTACGTTGAAACAACTTTCGACGGGTCTTATTCTTCTTCTGCTGTTTGGGTAGATTACCAAATCACTAGAACCTTACAGGGCACAGTGCAACCTGCTGATGCATTTGTACAGCTTACAGGTTTTGACGGTTACGGATATTTTTCAGAGGGTGCTAATCCACAGAATGATTCTACTGTATTGCAATCAAATAGTTTTATTCAAACGAATGACTATGCTAATATAACAATACCCGTTCACGTAACAGAGAATACAGATGTAACGTATTTCAAGAATGAAGAAATAATACTTCAAAAAAGACTTACAAACTCTAGCGAATCAACAGATGCAATACAATACGTTTCAAATTCTTCTTTGGATTCAGATGCTTTTTACACAAGAGTAATTAATGACGGTGGAACTATCGAAGCTTTTAGTTGTGTTCAAGATATAGCAAACGATTTTTATGCCAATTTAGACGCTGACAAAATACAAGTAAGCAATATTTCGGGTACGGAAATAATAACAATACAAGAAATTGAAGAATGTTTACATCAAACCTACAAACTTACATTTGTAAATAAATACGGTGCATTGCAAGATTTATGGTTCTTTAAGCGCTCTACTTTGTCAATGGGTACAACTCAAGAAACATATAAGTCTAATATCGTAACAGACGGAAGCTATTCTATAAATAGCCACCAAAAAAGAATATTAAACAAACAAGGAAATGAATCTTTGACTTTGAACTCGGGATTCTATGCAGAAGAATACAACGAAGTATTCAAACAACTTCTTTTGTCGGAACAGGTTTGGATTAATTACGAAAATAATATACTGCCTATAAATATAACATCAAGCGCTTTGACATTCAAAGACCAATTAAATGACAAGTTAATTTCATACGAAATAAACGTAGAATTTAGCAACGATATTATAAACAACATAAGATAAATGCAACAGGTACAGTTATTCATAGGAAACGAAAGGGTTGAATTGTTTAAGGACGAAACCATTTCTTTGACGCAATCTATTCAGAATGTCAAAGACGTGGCAAAGGTGTTTACTGATTTCACAAAAACCTTTACTGTTCCCGCTTCCAAAACAAACAACAAGATATTTAAACACTACTATAATTTTGACATTGTAGGAGGGTTTGATGCTAGGTTAAAAACAAGCGGAAGCATTAAGCTGAACGGTGTTGATTTTAAAAAAGGAAATATAAAACTTGAGGGAGTTGATTTAAAAAACAACAAACCAAACGCTTACCGTGTTACATTCTTCGGAGATTTATCAGACTTAAAAGACTTGATAGGCGAAGATTTACTTTCTGATTTGGATTGGTTGGATAACTTTGAAAAAGAATACAGTACAGCAAACGTAAAAGACAATTTAAAGGGAGGGAATACTGACTTTACTATTGATTCCGTTACGTATGCAGGTGCTATAAAAACACCTTTGCTTTCGACAGGTTCAAGACTTTACTACAATAGTGGGATACACGCACACGAGGACGACGGAAGTGGTAATTTATTTTATAATAGTGGAAATCACGAACACGGAGTTTTTTGGAAGGATTTGAAATATAGCATTGCAGTTTATGTAATTGTAAAAGCTATCGAAGAAAAGTATGGTATCACTTTTTCAACTGACTTTTTTACGTACACAAATACAGCCTATTCAAGTCTTATGATGCTTATGCACCGAAAGAAAGGCGAAGCCGAAGCAGACTATTCGACAGGGGTGCAGTTGTATGAAAGAGAGGTTGTTGATTTCAATCAAATTGGTGCTATTTGGTCGGCTACTGTAAACTCTAATAATTACACTATTGCAGGAAGCTATGACGGATTCACTGCTTCGGGATTGTTTGGTGCATCTACCGAGGTTTATTATGACTATGTTATAACATTCGACCCTGCCGACAATAATATTCCTTATAATATATATTTGTATTTCACAAGCGATGCGACAGGAGTTAAAACATTGATTGAAGAAGTAGAAGGCGCAACAGGAAGTACTTCTGTTGGTGGATTAGGGGACGATAATTTTTCTGCGGTAGGAGAGTATTCAATAGTAGTAAAAGCTGCTGAAACTTTGAATTTTCCTTCGGGCGATATTGAGGTAGATGCTAGAATAACGTATCAAGGAAGTACTGTTGGTTCGGGTTCTCCTAAAGTTACATTGAGCGATAACGAAATAGAGGAATCATTTGCTTGGCTACCTACGCAACAACTTCCTAAAATGAAGGTTTTAGATTTCTTGACAGGATTGTGGAAGCTTTGGAACTTGACTGCATACGTTGAAGATGACGGTACTATAAAAGTACAAACATTAGACAGCTTTTATTCGGGAGGAACTGATTACGATATAACGCAATATGTTGATGTAAATTCAAGTTCTGTAAATATCGCTTTACCTTACAAACAAATCAACTTTAGATTTAAAGGACATAAGACTCTTTTGGCTTCTAAATTTGAACAACTACAAAACAGAGAGTTTGCGACATTAGAATACAAAGGAGAGAATCCGAATAATTGGGTAGGACAGGAGTACAAGGTTGAAGTACCTTTTGAGAAAATGGTTTACGAAAGACTTACTGACGATGATACGCTAGAAACCAAGAATATTATGTACGGATTTATGGCAGATGACAATCAAGAGCCTTACATCGGACATCCTTTGTTGCATTATGCTTCTTTGCAGAATCCTGCAAGCATAAGTTTCAGAGATACAACGACAAGCCACAGCAATATAACAGTACCAATTTTTATGCCTGCTAATCAAAGAAACTTTCAGACAGATACAGGACAGGAAAGTATAAATTTTCATCCTGAAAAAAACGAATGGAGCAATGTAACAAACACCAAGAGTCTGTTTCAAGACAGATACAGAAACTATATTCAAGACGTTTTTAACGAAAAGAGAAGGATAACCAAGGTAAAGGCATTTTTACCTCTTAAAATCATTTTAAAACACACTCTCGCAGACAAGTTTGTAATTGCAGGACATAGGTATAAGATTAACAGCATTACAACGAACCTACAAACAGGGGAAAGTGATATAGAATTATTAAATGAGGTATGATATTTAAGCTACTAAACAAATACGATTATTTCAACGAGTGCGAAGAAATAGAAATAGCAAAAGGAAAAAACAGGCTTCCTTTGACTATGCAAGAGGGAGTTAAGCAAATGAACCGAAAAAGAAAATACAAGAAATGATAAAAGAAACTATTATAATAGATGCCGAAACAGGCAAGGCAGAGAGTAGCGTTGATAAGTTAGCGAAAGCCATTGAAAAATTAACCGATTCAGTTGATGATTTAGGGAAGGAATCAAAGGAGAGCATTGATAATATAGAAGAATCTGCCAAGAACACAGAGAAAGGTGTTAAGGGTATCGGTAAGGCTTTTAAAGGACTAGGTACAGCAATAAAAGCTGCGGGTATTGGTTTAGTAATTGGTGCATTAGCTACGTTAAAAGAAGTTTTTACACAGAATCAAAAAGTTGCTGACCTTTTCAATACTGCCTTTGAAGCTACGAGTTTAGCGTTTAATGACTTTGTTAATTTTATAGTAGATAACACTCAAACAGTTACAGAATTTTTTAAGAATATTTTCGACAATCCTTTAGAGTCTGTTAAGTCTTTAGGTTTAGCAATTCAAGAAAATTTGATTGAAAGGTTCAATTCTGCTTTAGAGGTTTTTGGGTTTGTTGGAGAAGCACTATCGAAACTTTTTGAGGGCGATTTTAAGGGTGCTTTAGCATCTGTAAAGGAAGCGGGTACTGAATTGGTTGATGTATTTACAGGTGTAGACGGAACTACTGAAAAAGTAGCCGAGGGCTTATCAAAAGTAGCAAGTGCAGCAGCGGATTACGGAAAAAAAATAGTAGAAAACGCAAAGGAAAACGTCAAGCTGCAAAACGAAGCAGAAATCGCAACCGCACAACAATCTAGGCTTGTAGAACAATATGACAGACAAGCTGAAAAGTTAAGACAGATAAGAGACAACGACCTTTTAACTTTGGAAGAAAGAACTGCGGCAAACGACGAACTTTTAGTTGTTTTAAACAACCAAGAAGAAGCAATGTTAAAACAGGCAGATGCTCAAGTAAAAGCGGCACAAGCAGCGGTTGATAAGAATAACAGTATAGAGAATCAAATAGCATTGACCGAAGCACTTACCAATCAAGAGGGGGTGCTTGCACAGGTTGAAGGATTCAGAAGTGAACAAGATTCAAACAGAACAGCCTTAAAAAAGGAACAGTTAGAACTAACAAACTCACAAACACAAGCAGAGGGAGAAAGAACTATCGCTGAACTTGAAGCGAATGCTGAACTTATAGAAAACGAATACTATAAACTTGAAGCATTAAGAGACGTAGCAGAACAAGAAAAACAAATACAAACAGACCTTTTAACTGCGAAAAGAGATTCATACAAAGAGGGAACACAGGCTTTTCAAGATGCTAATAACGAGCTATTGGCTTTTCAAAAAGAAAACGCACAAAAGCAAAAGCAAATCGATAGAGATTTGACAGATGCAAAAATGGCTGAAACCTCAAAGGCTTTGGGAACTATTGCAAGCATTGTAGGAGAAAACTCTAAATTCGGAAAAGGTATCGCAGTAGTTCAAGCTATTCAAGATACTTATGCAGGTGCTACAAAAGCATTTGCACAGGGTGGTATTTTTGGCTACGTGGGTGCTGCGGGTATTATTGCGAGCGGTTTGGCTAATGTTAAGAAGATAACCTCAACAAAAGAGCCACAAGCACCAAGCTTTGCGAAAAGCGGAGGAAGTGCGCCATCTATTTCTGTACCCGCACCAACAATTCAAGCACCAAGTTTTAACATTGTAGGAAGCAGCGAAACAAACCAACTAGCCGAAGCGATAGGTTCACAATCACAGCAACCAATAAAGGCTTATGTGGTTTCTAACGATGTAACAACTGCACAAAGCTTGGACAGAAACATTGTAGAGTCTGCTTCGCTATAAACAAAAAGTAATAAATAACGTTTTAAAATAAAATAAATATGCTTCCATTAGTTGAATTAATCATAGACGAAAACGAAGCTACGGACGGAATCGAAGCTATCAGCTTGGTTCACACTCCTGCAATCGAGGAGAATTTCGTAGCACTGTCAAAGCAAAAGGTAGAATTAAAGACTTTAGACGAAGAAAAAAGAATCGTTGTTTCTTTGGCTCTTATTCCCGATAAAGAGATTTATAGACGTAATTCCAAAGGCGAAGAATACAACATTGTATTTTCAAAAGAAACGGTAAGAAAAGCGTCTGAATTGTACTTTAAAAACCTCAACAACAACAATGCTACTTTAGAACACGAAGAAAAAACAGACGGAGTTTCTGTAATTGAATCGTGGATAGTTGAAGATGTGGAAAAAGACAAAACAGCTATTTATGGATTGAATGCTGTTCAAGGTTCTTGGGCGGTTGTTATGAAAATAGACAACGACGAGGTTTGGGAAGATATCAAAGAAGGCAAATATTTAGGTTTGTCAATCGAAGGGCGTTTTTCAGAAAAAGAAGCTGAACTTTCAGAGGTTGAATTGGAATCATATTCGGATTACCCTCAAGGTGTTAAAAGCAACGCTAAAAAAGTACTAGAATGGACAGAAAAAAATGGTTGGGGTTCTTGTGGTACAGGAGTAGGAAAACAACGCGCTAACCAATTAGCAAAAGGCGAGCCTATAAGCGTTAAAACAATCAAAAGAATGTATTCGTACCTTTCAAGGCATTTAGTTGATTTAGATAGTTCTAAAAGTTATTCTGACGGGTGCGGCAAATTGATGTTTGACGCTTGGGGTGGAAAAGCTGCTTTGCGTTGGTCAAAAAGCAAAATCGAAAAACTAGGATTGTCTGCTGAAGTGGAGAAAGAAATTGAAGAAGAATTGTTGAATAAAATAATCGAAATCTTAAAAGACTAATGGATAACTATACAAGTCCTAAAAACTCAAGACGTGGGTGCTTATGTGCTGACGGAAAAAAGTATTCAAGAGATTGCTGTAAAGGTAAGCTAATTAATCAAGGTATTGGCAACCTTAAAAATCAATCAACTTACACAGTAACACAGGAGTAAAATCTGAATTTGTAACAAAAGTATATTAATAACGTTTTAAATAAAATCCACAATGAGCAACTTAAAAAAAATAGGGAACAAGCTATTCAAGGAAACAACTGAATTGAAATCTCAAGACGTTGAACTAGGTATTTCAGAAGATATAAAAAGGGGAGAAAAAATAGCTAGAGCATTAAAAGATGTTAGTAATGCATTTAGTAAAGAATTTCTCGATATAGAGAAAAAAATAAATAATTTAAGATTCAATTTAGATACAGGAGGTTTGGAAAAAGCCTACTTAACACCTGCTAAAAATATAAAGAAAGAACTAGAAAAAGCCTCATTGACAAATATAAAATTGTATCAAGATTTAAAAAACTTCATTCCTGTTTTTGAAAGAACAATCAACGAGGCTGAAAAATTGGATAACAAATTAAAATCAATGTAAATATGAACAAAATCGACCAAATAAAAGCTTTGCTAGGTATGGAGGTTAAATTGGCAACAATGAAACTCGAAAATGGTACTGAAATCGAGGCAGAAGTATTTGAAGCAGAAAACGAGGTTTTCATCGTTTCAGAAGAAGAAAAAGTTGCTTTGCCTGTTGGCGAGTACGAACTAGAGGACGGGAAAATTCTTGTAGTAGTTGAGGAAGGAATTATTTCTGAAATCAAAGAAAAAGAAGAAGAAGCTGAAGAAGCCGAAGAAGTAGAGCAAGAAACAGAAGCAAAAGAAGAAGTTGAAGAACAAGAAATGCAAGCTGAAACTTCTACACCTAAAAAGGTAGTTGAATCTATTTCAAAAGAAATTCACTT
>ENA-UZXB01012501-UZXB01012501.1-metagenome-genome-assembly--contig:-Day-2-1m-contig-12501_pt1 | contig 12540 bp, 10 predicted proteins | sample MGYA00260339_ERZ794899 | MGnify/ENA metagenome assembly ERZ794899 | reverse complement strand
ATGATTCTGGCGTCCTCTAAATGACCCATGCCAATGTTATAGGCGGCTAATGCCATTGACGTCCGGTCGGGTTCCTCTATATCTGCGGGGAGTCGTCTGAGCAGGTTTTTAAAAAATCGAGCGCCGCCGCGAAGGCTCTGCTGTGCGTTCGTCCGGTCCTCAACACCCAACTCGTCGGCAGTACTGCGAGTGAGCATCATCATGCCTCTCACACCTGTGGGAGATCGTGCTTTGGGATTCCAATGAGATTCTTGATAAGCCATGGCGGCCAGCAGTTGCCAGTCCATTTGGTACTCCAGTGCCACCGTTTGGATCAGCGGTTGCCAGAGAGGTAGGTCGGTGGCTATTTTCCGCTGAAAAGTCAGCGAACCAACGCGCGATGCATGTTCGTAGCGCCCAAAGTACTGTCTTTTTAGTTTTGCGAGGTCTCCGTTTTGGTGGGCCTGCTGAATAAATTGGTTGATCAGATCCAGTGATGTTGTGTCTTCAGCAGAGTCAGGCAAATACCAGACTACCGGTGCAGGCTCGCCGACCTCCAACCCCGCCACCATTCTGGGAAAGAGGCGCTGTTCAACACTTAACGTCAGAGAATTGACGACGGCCAGCTCTGCTTTTTCTTCAGTAACCAGTTGCATCAATTCCAGCGAATCAACCGCGTGGATTTCTCGCCATGACAACTGAGGTAACTCGACCTGAAGGCCCTCTAAGAGTTCGGTATGAGCACTCCCCGCGACCACGACTAAATCACGGTCAACCAACTGTGGCAGCGATCGAGGACGTAACTTTCCTGATTTATATGCCACGAGTGCCTGCTGTCGTAGATAGGGTAAAGAGGCCTGAAATTGTTTATCGCGTTGAGCACTCTGAGTGAGGCCGGCAGCGGCAAAGTGTCCCTCGCCCCGAGCTAGCATGGCAAACAATTCGGGTAGGCTGAACGCTACCTTTACCCGCAGCGTCATACCGTGTTGCTCGGCAAAGGCCCGCGCCAGTTCGTAGTCGAGGCCGGCTTCGTTGTCACCCTCAAAATAGTAAGTGGTTGGCGTATTACGTGTCAGCATAATGAGCTCACCCCCTGGCGCTATGGGTGCGAGATCCGACGTGTCTTGGCAGCTACAGAGCAGCGCCATTAAGATAATGAGTGGAAAGCGAGTCGCCATGGGGTAAGTGTAGAGGGTCCTGCTGGCGGGTGACACAATAATGAAGGTTTCGTTGCCTCCGCACGTCGGGAGGTGTGCACCCTTAATCACCGAAGGGGTATAATCCGGCTGCCCAGTTGTTCAGGAATTCCAGATGCTTGTCCTGCCCGGATCCCCCGCGTTGTCCAACGCGCGTTTTCAGCTGCTTGCGGCGGAAATCGCCGCATTGGAAGGAGACTGGCAACTGCGTGAGGTGGTTTACGCCTATGCGGTTGATGTTGCTGCGCAAGGGTCGGTTGACGCACCGCGACTGGCCGCGCTGTTGCAACCTGGCACCGCCGCGATAGCCGATGCTGGCATGCTCACCCGACCCGGGCAGCGCATCGTCATGCCGCGCCTGGGCACTATTTCACCCTGGTCGAGCAAAGCCACCGATATCGCCCGTAATTGCGGGTTTGCAGAGGTACAACGTGTTGAGCGAGTGACGGTGGTCGGCGTCGATGGTCTTCGGCCGGGAGACGATTGCAGCGCACTGGATGCGGTCATTCACGATCGTATGGTGGAAACGGTTGTCGATACAATGGATGCCGTGGCCTCACTCTTTGATCGCACCGAACCGGCGACCTATACCGAGGTTGACCTGCTGGGTGCTGGGCAGCCGGCACTCGAAGCGGCTAATTTGCAACTGGGTTTGGCGTTGATCGACGACGAATTGGATTACCTTGCCGAGGCCTTCGAGACGCTTGGCCGAAATCCTCGCGATATCGAATTGATGATGTTTGCACAGGCAAACTCAGAGCATTGCCGGCACAAAATTTTCAATGCCAGTTGGGAAATTGATGGGGTTGATGAAACCCATTCCCTGTTCGCTATGATCCGGCATACCCACGAGGTGGGGGGGGAGAATGTGTTATCGGCGTACTCCGATAACGCCGCTGTTGTGGCTGGTCATACCGCAGGTCGCTTTTATCCTGATCCAGTTGATCAAGTCTGGCGCTTTAACAACGAAGCCATTCACCTGTTGATGAAAGTAGAGACGCACAATCACCCGACCGCTATTGCACCCTTTGCGGGCGCTGGCACGGGCGCGGGAGGAGAGATTCGTGATGAGGGTGCGGTGGGCCGCGGTTCGCGCCCCAAGGTCGGATTGGCAGGGTTTTCCGTCTCTCACCTGGAGATTCCCGAGCTGCCTCGACCCTGGGAGCTTCATTATGGCAGGCCGGGTCGCATCGTTTCGCCACTGCAGATCATGATCGATGGCCCCATTGGCGCCGCCGCGTTTAATAACGAATTCGGTCGCCCTAATATTGCGGGATATTTTCGGACCTTTGAGTCGGATGAGGTCAGTGGAGTTCGCGGTTATCACAAGCCCATTATGATCGCAGGCGGCTATGGCAATATCCGGCAAGAACACGTTGAAAAAGGGGAGTACTCTGCCGGTGCGAAACTCATCGTACTGGGCGGGCCGGCCATGCTGATTGGCCTTGGCGGCGGCGCTGCCTCATCTATGGCCAGCGGTGACAGTGCTGAGGATCTCGATTTTGCCTCGGTACAAAGACAAAACCCGGAAATCCAACGCCGGTGTCAGGAGGTGATCGATGCCTGCTGGAGCCTAGGCGAGCACAATCCCATTGCGTTTATTCATGATGTCGGCGCGGGTGGCTTGAGCAATGCCCTGCCCGAACTGGTCAAAGACGGCGGACGGGGCGGGCGTTTTGAGCTTCGCGATATTCCCAACGATGAGCCCGGCATGACGCCGCTCGAAATCTGGTGTAACGAGTCTCAAGAGCGTTACGTCATGGCTGTCGAGCCCGAGCAATTAGCAGTCTTCGAGCAGATCTGTGAACGAGAGCGCTGCCCCTTTGCGGTCGTGGGCGAAGCGACGCAAGCGATGCATTTGGCGTTAACTGACAACGCATTTACAAGCCTGCCCATCGATCTGCCCATGTCGCTGTTATTTGGTAAGCCCCCCAAAATGCATCGTCGTACCAACCGTCCCTCCATGCTGGGCGATGCCTTTGATCACCAAGGCGTTTCGTTAGTTGAATCGGTAGAGCGGGTATTGACCTTCCCTGCGGTGGGTTCAAAAAGCTTTTTGATCACGATCGGTGACCGCAGCGTGACAGGGATGGTCGCGCGCGACCAAATGGTGGGGCCTTGGCAAGTTCCCGTTGCTGACTGTGCGGTGACAACGGTGTCTTTGGATTCGCATGAGGGAGAAGCGATGGCAATGGGCGAGCGGACGCCCGTTGCTTTGCTCAATGGCCCTGCTTCGGGACGTATAGCGGTGGCCGAGGCTCTCACTAATTTGTTAGCAGCGCCGGTTGCATCGCTAGACGATATCAAGCTGTCGGCGAATTGGATGTGTGCAGCGGATCATGCCGGTGATGACGCGATCTTGTATGACACCGTGGCGGCGGTAGGGCTTGAATTTTGTCCTGCGTTGGGGATTACGATTCCCGTGGGCAAGGACTCTATGTCGATGCGGACCGCCTGGCAGGACGCAGGGCAGGATCGCGCTGTGACCGCTCCGGTTTCCTTAATTGTTTCCGCATTTGCGCCGTGTGGTGACGTCCGTAAGGTACTGACGCCAGCACTGTCGCCGCGCGAAGATACGGTGCTGTTACTGATCGATCTCGGCCGTGGACAAGACCGCCTTGGGGGCTCGGTGTTGGCTCAGGTATGGAATCAGTTGGGACAGACACCGCCAGACGTCATGCCACAAGACATGCGAGCACTGTTTAATTTCTTGTTGGCGCTAAAATCGAAAGACTGGATTTTGGCGTATCACGATCGGTCCGATGGTGGATTGCTGGTGTCGCTATTAGAGATGGCGTTTGCGAGCCGTTGTGGGTTACAGGTCGACCTAGCGGTGGATCACGAAGCCGCGGTTGCGAGGCTTTTCTCAGAAGAGATTGGTGCCGTGATTCAGGTAGCCAAGCAGCACGTCGACGCGATCGTGTCACTGGCGGCTGAGTTGGGCCTCGAGGGCATGGTGTCCTCTGTGGGAACGCCGCGACTGGACGAACGTATTGTCGTGAACACTCCGCAGTTTGAACTGATGGACAGCAATCGAGGGGCGTTGCAGGCGCTGTGGAGTGAGACCAGCCATGCGATTGCGCGGCGGCGTGATAATGCCGACTGTGCCGATCAGGAATTGGCTGCGATCCAGCAAGCTGATCCCGGTTTGTCGGCGGCGTTGACCTACGATTGTGATGAGGACATTGCGGCCCCTTTTATTGCGACTGGCAGTCGGCCTCGAGTGGCCATTTTGCGAGAGCAAGGGGTGAATGGTCAGATGGAGATGGCCGCGGCATTTGATCGGGCAGGATTTACGGCGGTTGATGTTCATATGAGTGATGTGATGGCGGGCACGCAGGATTTGACTGACTGCCATGGTTTGGCGGCTTGCGGCGGCTTCTCTTACGGCGATGTGCTGGGCGCTGGCGAGGGATGGGCAAAGAGTATTTTGTTTAATGATGCTGTCAGGGCGCGCTTTGAGCAGTTTTTTGCCAGAACAGATACTTTTTCGTTGGGTGTCTGCAATGGGTGTCAGATGATGTCCGCGTTACAGTCGATCATCCCGGGGAGCGATCACTGGCCACGTTTTGCTCGCAACCATTCTGAGCAGTACGAAGCGCGCCTGTCGTTGGTGCGAATTGAGTCCTCGCCGTCTGTTTTGCTCAAAGGCATGGAGGGCTCCTATTTGCCGATTGTTGTGGCACATGGTGAAGGACGCGCTCAGTTTTCACAGACGAGTACTGCCAGCGCGCTTGAGGCGGCCGGTTTAGTCGCACTGCGTTTTATCGATCACCACCAAAATGTGACAGAAAATTACCCTTTCAATCCCAATGGTTCGCCGGGCGGAGTCACTGGATTGTGCAATAGCGATGGTCGAGTCTCGATTATGATGCCCCATCCGGAACGCGTCTTTCGTGCGGCGCAGATGTCTTGGCGACCCTCTGAATGGGATCAGGACTCGGGCTGGATGCGGTTATTTCGCAATGCGCGCGTCTGGCTCGGGTGATATCGGCGTGGTGTTGCGGCCATTGAGTCGGTACACTCCGCGCCTATTTCAGAGACCTAACGTCACCACGGCAACGACGACAATGACAACGACGACAATGACAATGAAGCGATGATAAATCATTACCCCCTTTGGAAAAATGTGTTGATCCTCATTGTGGTCGCCGGAGGCTTCTTTTACGCCGCGCCCAATTTATATGCCCCCGACCCTGCATTGCAGATTGCCGGCGCCAGCAGCTCTCAAATGATCGACAGGCCCATACTAGGTCGTGCTGAGCAGGCGCTAACCGATGCGGGAATCCCCTTTTTTGGCGAGGTCATTCAGGAACAGGGTAAGTCTGCGCTGTTGAGATTGACCGATCGTGATCAGCAGTTGCGGGCTCAGGCCGTCGTGGCGAGGGAGCTCGGTGACGGATTTATTGTGGCGCTCAATTTGGCACCGACGACACCAGACTGGTTGCTGCAAGGCGGTGCAACGCCCATGAAGCTAGGCCTTGATTTGAGCGGAGGCGTTCATTTTAAGCTAGAAGTTGATGTTGCCGCGGCAACGGAGCGGCGGCTTGAGCAGTACGAGATCGGTATTAAAAAGCGGCTGCGTGAAGAGCGGGTTCGCGGACGAGTCAGTCTCGATGGCCAGCGCGCTGTGATGCAATTTCGGGCCGAGGCCGATCGGGAGGCCGCACGTAAGCTGGTTGCCGAGCTTTACCCTGAGTTATTCCTCGATCGAGTCGATGAGACGGATGCTTGGTTGTTATACGCGGACGTTACCGAGCAAACGATTACCGAACTGGTGGACTATGCGGTAACCCAAAATCTGACCACGATTCGTAATCGCGTTAATGAGTTAGGTGTGTCTGAGCCGTTAGTGCAGCGGCAAGGCCGCAACCGCATTGTTGTCGAGCTGCCTGGTATTCAAGATACAGCAGAAGCGAAGCGCATTTTGGGCAAGGTGGCTAATCTGGAGTTCCGGCTCGTTGCCGAGGCCAATGCTCCGATATCGGAACGACAGCGGTTTGAGTATCGCAGCGCGGGTCGCGAGGGCATGACTGAGTGGCTAGAGCGCGATGTGATTATCTCAGGTGAGAGTGTTTCCAACGCGCAGGCTGGTTTTGATCAGAACAGCCAGCCCAATGTCTCCATCAGTTTGGATGGTGAAGGTGGGATGCTGATGTCGCGGGCGACGCGTGCCAACGTGAAGCGACGCATGGGCGTATTGTTTATCGAGCGCAAGTATCGGACGCGTTACGAGATGACGGAATCCGGAGAAGAAGTTGCCAAACGGATTCCCTATGACGAAAAGAAACTGCTGACTGCGCCGGTGATTCAGTCGGCGCTGGGCGCGCAGTTTCAGATAACCGGGCTGGACAACCCCGGAGAGTCGTCAGAGCTGGCGCTGATGTTGCGGGCCGGCGCACTGGCAGCGCCGATTACTTTTGTCGAAGAGCGCACGGTCGGGCCCTCTCTAGGGGCCGAAAATATCCGCTTGGGCACAAAATCAGTGCAAGTCGGGTTGGCCCTCGTCGTTATCTTTATGATGCTGTACTACCGGGTTTTTGGCGTTGCGGCAGTGCTTGCCCTGAGCGGCAATCTTGTCCTATTAGTGGCCATTATGTCGTTGCTTGGCGCCACACTGACACTGCCAGGTATCGCCGGGATCGTATTGACCGTCGGCATGGCAGTTGATGCCAATGTGTTGATCTTTGCGCGTATTCGAGAGGAAATTCGGGGCGGCGCCCCACCTCAAACAGCGATTGGTCAGGGTTTTGACCGTGCGGTTGTCACGATTCTCGATGCCAATATCACCACCTTGATTGTGGCGATCATTCTGTATGCAATCGGGACAGGTCCGGTCAAAGGGTTTGCAGTCACACTGTCAGTCGGCATTATCACTTCGATGTTGTCCTCCATTATTGGCACGAGAGCACTGGTGAATTTATTTTATGGCGGCCGAAGGGTGCAGGCGCTGTCAATTGGGGGCGTCGGCGGAGCCAAGGTCGCGCGACAGGGGGCAGCGGAATGAATCCAATTCCTTTCATGAAGTGGCGCTGGGTCGCCATCGCCTTATCGGGCTTAGCCATTGTCACGGCTGTCGCCTCTTTGAGCCTGCAGCAATTGAACTGGGGCCTTGATTTTACAGGCGGTACGTTGATCGAGGTGGCTTATAGTGACAGCGCCGATTTGAGTTCGATTCGATCTGTGTTGGCTGAGGAGGGCTATGAAGGCGCGGTAGTAGTCAGCTTTGGTACAGACCGAGATGTTTTGGTGCGGTTGCCTGACGGTTATTCCGATGAGCAGGGCGCGCTGATGGTGGATAAACTGCGCAGCAGTAGCGACATGGCGATTGAATTGCGCCGCATTGAGTTTGTCGGGCCGCAGGTGGGGGATGAGCTGAGGGACGACGGGGGCATCGCGATGCTGACGGCGTTGGGTCTAGTAATGCTCTATGTTGCGTTTCGTTTCCAGATAAAATTTGCCTTGGGGGCGGTGTTTGCACTCGCTCATGATGTGATCGTGACGTTGGGGTTTTTCTCACTGACGGGTCTAGAATTTGACCTAACAGTGCTTGCTGCGCTGCTGGCGGTAGTCGGTTACTCGCTTAATGACACGATCGTCGTGTCCGATCGGATAAGAGAAAATTTGCGCAAAATCAGGCGGGCTGAAGCGATTGATGTGATTAACATCTCGCTGACAGAGACCTTGGGTAGAACGTTGGTGACATCGCTAACCACACTTTTGGTCTTGGCTGCGCTCGCGTTATTCGGCGGAGAAATGATTTTCGGCTTCGCGGTAGCGCTGCTAGTGGGTGTGACTGTGGGGACCTACTCGTCGATGTATGTGGCCTCCACCACCTTACTGCAGCTCGGCGTGAGCAAAGAGGATGTCATGGTGCCAGAGCGAGAGGGAGCGGACCAGGAGGGCATGCTGCCTTAGTCCGGTCGTCGGTTGTCCCGGTCATCTCTTATGAGGGATGCTCAGCCTGTGTCTGACCACCGTACAAGGGGTAATAATTGGCGCATCAGCTTGCTGTTACCACAGACCACGTTGCCGCTGTCATACCAGTGCTCCCCTCCCGATAAATCAGTGATCAATCCGCCAGCCTCTCGGATCAGGAGCGCCCCTGCAGCGATATCCCACTCACTGAGTCCCATTTCCCAAAAACCGTCTAGCCTGCCTGCCGCAACATAGGCTAGATCAAGGGAGGCTGCGCCACCGCGCCGCAAGCCCATTGAGCGGCCAGTCACTGCAGCGAGCGATTGGGTATACCAGTCCAAGTGCTCATCGCAGTGCCCTAAAAAAGGGATGCCAGTGCCCAGCAGGGCCTCTTGAAGCTCTTTGCGATCGGAGACCCTGATACGGTGACCATTGAGCTGTGCACCCCGGCCTCGCGAGGCAATAAACTCTTCGCGCCTGACGGGATCATAAACCACGGCGTGCTCAATCTTGCCGCGATGCACACAGGCGATGCTGACAGCGTAATGCGGTATGCCACGCATAAAGTTGCTGGTGCCATCTAGTGGGTCGATGATCCAGGTGTACTCGGAGTCGTCATTGCCCGATACACCGCTTTCCTCGCATAGGAAGCGATGCTCTGGGTAGGCTTTATTGAGGTGGTACAGAATTTCTTTTTCTGCCGCGATGTCAACGTCGGTGACGTAATCTGCAGCTGCTTTGTGACGAAAGCCGACTCGATCCATGTCGTCGGAGGCACGCATGATCAGGTCTCCCGCTTTGCGGGCGGCGCGCAGTGCCATGGTGGCGGTCGGTTCCATGCCGTATCTCGAGCTGGTGTGGCGGCGGATGATAACAGGGGGAGAGGGACGCGGATACGCCTCTGCTAAACTCTGTGCGAATATCGATTCACGACACGGCTTGGGTCGGCAGGGTCCCGACGTCAGCGAGGCGCTGACTGCTCTTTTGGCGACCTGACTTGAGTCGGGCAGACCACACTAGGGACACCACAGTATGAATGCCGAGAACATCGACATTGTCTTAGTTAATACCACCCACAGTGGCAATATTGGTGGCGTTGCGCGCGCGATGAAAAATATGGGTTTGACGCGCCTCACCCTCGTAGCACCACTGAAATACCCTGCACCAGAGGCCGTTTGGCGCGCTGCATCAGCGGGCGAAATCCTGGAAAACGCGCGTGTGGTAGAAACGCTCGATGAGGCTATCGCTGAGTGTCAGTTTGTGGTCGGTACCAGTGCGAGGGCCCGGCGCATCCCTTGGCCGATTCAGGACGCGCGGCAATGTGCTCAGCGTATTGCACAACATTCGTCTACCGAGCGGGTGGCCGTTTTATTTGGTCGCGAGGATCGCGGATTGCTGAACGAGGAGTTGCAGCGATGCAATTTGCACTGTCACATTCCCACTCATGAAGCGTATTCGAGTTTGAATCTGGCGATGGCGGTGCAAATTGTCGCCTATGAGTTACGGATGTTGCAGATGGGCGGACAGGCAGGGGTGCCCGAAGACGCCGATTGGGACACACCCTTTTGCAAAGCGGAGGATATGGCGCGATTTTATGAGCATCTTGAGACCACTTTGGTCGACATCGGGTTTTTGGACCCCGCGGCGCCAAAGCAATTAATGCCGAGGTTAAACCGCTTATTTAATCGGGTTCGACTCGACGAAATGGAGCTTAATATTCTGCGCGGCATACTCACCGAAACCCAAAATGCGGCCAGCCGCTCAAAAGATTAAACCACTTTCCGCTATTCTTGACTAAAATACTCAGGAATAGGACAATCTCGACCATGAAGTTAACTACACGCGGACGCTATGCGGTCACGGCAATGTTGGATCTCGCTATTAATGGCGGTCCCCAGCCGGTGTCTCTGGCAGATATATCGGGAAGACAGGAGATATCCTTGTCTTATCTGGAGCAGTTATTTGCCAAGCTTCGGCGTAAACAATTGGTGATCAGTGCTCGGGGTCCCGGGGGCGGTTATCGGTTAGCGAGGAGTGGCACCGACATTTTTGTCGCGCAGATCATTGATGCGGTAGACGAAGCGGTTGATGTCACCAATTGTCAGGGTAAAGGTAACTGCCACCAGGGAGAGACCTGTCTGACACATGATCTGTGGGAAGACCTGTCGGGCCAGATACATGATTTTCTGAGCAAGATCAGTCTCGGTGATCTGATGGAACGGCGCCAGAGGGAGCGGACCGCTTCTCGACCGGTGGAGGGCCTATTGCAAACGTTGTCCTTAGGATGACTTATTCAGGGTGGTTCGATAGAGCAACCTGTCACCGTAAATAGAGTGAGCCAATTGGCTCGAGTGAGATAAAGAGCAATGAATGCACCAGTGACTGTCAACATACCCATCTATCTCGACTATCTGTCGACGACGCCAGTCGATCCGAGAGTGGTTGCTGCGATGACCGCCTGCATGTCGACCGAGGGTGTTTATGGTAATGCGGCATCGCGTTCCCACGTCTTTGGTTGGCAGGCAGAGGAAGCTGTTGAGAATGCGCGTAGTCAAGTCGCAGAGCTCATCAATGCAGATCCTCGCGAGATCGTTTGGACCTCGGGTGCCACTGAGTCCGATAATTTGGCGATCAAAGGGGTAGCGCACTTTTATCACAAGAAGGGTAAGCATATTGTTACCTCGAAAATTGAGCATAAGGCGGTACTGGATACCTGTCGCCAGCTCGAGCGTGAGGGCTATGAGGTCACCTATCTTGATCCTAATGAGCAAGGGCTGACAACGCCTGAGATGGTGCAAGCGGCGCTCCGCGAGGACACGATTTTGGCAAGCGTGATGCACGCTAATAACGAGATTGGTGTCGTCAACGATATCGCAGGTATCGGCGAAATATGCCGCGCTGCAGGTGTGCTATTTCATGTAGACGGCGCCCAAGGGGTGGGAAAGATACCGGTTGATATGGAGCAGATGAAGGTCGATCTATTGTCGATGTCGGCGCATAAAATGTATGGGCCAAAAGGGGTGGGAGCACTCTATGTCCGCCGCAAGCCTCGTGTTCGCCTAGAAGCACAGATGCATGGCGGTGGCCACGAGCGCGGCATGCGGTCGGGCACCTTGGCAACACACCAACTGGTGGGCTTCGGCGAGGCCGCGCGGATAGCGCACGAGGAAATGGCGACAGAGTCCGCGCAGTTGGAGGCGCTTCGTGAGCGATTCTGGGACGCCATCAGTGACATTCCAGAGGTCTACATTAACGGTGATCGAGAGCAACGCCTGCCGGGCGCACTCAACGTGAGCTTTGCGTTTGTCGAGGGAGAATCGCTGATTATGTCACTGCGAGATTTGGCTATTTCGAGTGGCTCGGCCTGTACTTCAGCCAGTTTGGAGCCTTCTTACGTGCTGCGCGCGCTAGGGCTGAATGACGAGATGGCGCATAGCTCTTTGCGCTTTAGTTTCGGTCGATTTACAACAGAAGCCGAAGTGGATCACGCCGTGCAGTGTGTGCGCCATGCGGTAGAAAAATTACGAGAGCTCTCGCCTCTCTGGGACATGTTCCAGGACGGCGTTGACCTCAGTACAATTGAATGGGCTGCGCATTAAGACAGCCTTCTAGGCCTCAGGGAGATAACCATGGCATACAGTGACAAAGTAATTGATCACTACGAAAACCCTCGTAACGTTGGCAAGTTTGATGAAGCAGACGAGAGCATCGGCACGGGAATGGTGGGCGCTCCAGCCTGCGGCGACGTCATGCGATTGCAAATTCAGGTCAGTGACGATGGCATTATTGAGGATGCTAAGTTCAAGACTTATGGATGTGGGTCAGCTATTGCATCGAGTTCGCTATTGACCGAGTGGGTGAAAGGTAAAAATTTAGACGAGGCCGCCTCGATTAAAAATACAGAAATCGCGCAAGAGCTCTCTCTGCCGCCGGTGAAGATTCACTGTTCTGTATTGGCGGAGGACGCGATTAAAGCCGCCGTGCAAAACTATCGTGAGAAGCAGGATAGCTAAATGGCCATTAGTCTCACTAATGAAGCGGCGCAACACGTAAGCCGACAGTTATCCAGTCGCGGCAAGGGCGAGGGTATCCGCATTGCAGTGAAGACGTCGGGATGTTCTGGGCTGGCGTATGTGTTGGAATTTGTCGATCAGGCTGAGCCAGAGGACACGGCTTTCGAGTCCGATGGGGTCAAAGTGTTTGTGGATCCCAAAAGTCTTGTTTATCTAGACGGGACGGTGGTGGACTTTGCGAAAGAGGGCCTTAACGAGGGCCTAGAGTTTCGTAACCCCAACGTAGCAGGGGAGTGTGGTTGCGGCGAGAGTTTCACGGTCTGACCGTGAACGCGACGGCGGGCGCAGTGGCGCGCGACTACTTTTCGTTATTCAACATTGAACCCAGTTTCACGGTTGACGAGATTACATTGGAGCAGGTGTATCACTCCTTA
>ENA-UZXB01028228-UZXB01028228.1-metagenome-genome-assembly--contig:-Day-2-1m-contig-28228_pt1 | contig 12557 bp, 8 predicted proteins | sample MGYA00260339_ERZ794899 | MGnify/ENA metagenome assembly ERZ794899 | reverse complement strand
ATTTGCGTTATATCATTTTCACTCTTTGCTCAATCTCAATACTCTAGAGTAAAAGTAGATTTGACTGAGAGATCAATCAAGGAACTAGCTGAACTAGGAATAGAGACAGATCATGGATCATACGCAAAAAATAGACATTTCATCACTGATATGTCTGATAAGCAGATATCTTTCCTTCAGTCGGAAGGCTTTGTTATTGAGTTTTTGATCGATGATGTAAAGGCTTTTTACAAAAATCAGAATATTGCAGGACATGAGCATTATCACGAACATGAAGTTGAGGTAAGAAACGCAGGTCCTTGTGATACTGGTAATGGTGGATCAGGTATATATGATTATGCTACGCCAACTAACTATACTGATGGAAGCATGGGAGGATACTTCACCTATGCTGAAATGCTATCTATCCTTGATGAAATGCAAGCGAAGTATCCAAATCTAATCTCTGCAAAAGATACTGTTGTTGGTATACATACTCATGAGGGTAATCCAATCTATTGGGTCAAAGTATCTAATACGCCTAATATAGACAATGATAACCCCGAAGTACTTTATACAGCGCTTCATCATGCACGTGAGGCTAATAGCCTATCACAAATGATATTCTATTTATGGTATATATTAGAAAATTATGAATCAGACGACGAAATTAAATACTTGGTAGATAATACTGAGATGTACTTTATGCCGTGTGTTAATCCAGACGGATATCTATGGAATCAAAGTACAGACCCTGATGGTGGTGGACTATGGAGGAAAAATAGATATGTGGATGAGAATGGCGATGTAAAAGGTGTTGATCTCAATAGAAATTATGGATTCGAATGGGGAGTAGATGATCAAGGATCTTCACCTAATGCTAATAACGATACTTACCGAGGACCTTCAGCTTTTAGTGAACCTGAGACAAAAGCTGTAAGAGATTTTGCAAATCAACACCAATTCCAAATTGCGCTTAATTATCACACTTTCGGTAATTTATTGATTCATCCATGGGGATTTAGCGATAGTGCTACTGAGGAAGATGCTACTTTCAAGGCATTGGGTAATATAATGATCGAAGAGAATAATTTCACACTAGGCACAGGTACCGAAACAGTAGGTTATGTAGTGAATGGTGATAGTGATGATTGGATGTATGGAGATGCGGGTATTTATGCAATGACTCCAGAAGTTGGACCTCAAAATTTTGGTTTTTGGCCACCAGCCAATGCTATAGATCAATTGAATAAATCGTCATTACTGATGAATCTTAGAACGGCGCATCTTGTGCATAGTTATGCGCAAATAGTGGATAACAGTCCTACAATCATATCTAAAGAATCGGGTATAATACCTCTTACACTTATCAACTATGGTTTGGCAAGCGGAGATGTGACTGTAACTGTAGATGAAGGTGACAACAATATAGAAGTCTCTTTTACAGAGCAAATTTATACACTTGATCATTTGGGTGCTGCAGAAGTTATTATTGATTATCAAGTATTAGCTGCGGAGAGCACGGATTTATCATTCTCAGTCACAATTAGTAATGGTGACTATACTTATACTGAGGTGATCAATAAAAGATATATCAAAGGTGATTTCCAAATCTGGTATAGTAATTATGCCGATGATATCTCTCAATGGACATTAGATGGAGTTTGGTCTATTACTGATTCAGATTTTGTTTCAGCACCTGCTTGTATTACAGATACTCCAAATGGTGATTATGATGGCAACAGTGATTTCACGATTCAACTCAATGAAACTATCGATCTTTCAGCAAGCGAAGATGCTATACTAAGATTCAATGCAAAGTGGAATATTGAGGAAGGATGGGATTATGTAGAATTTCTTGTAGGTATTGAAGGTGAAGACTTAGTACCTCAATGTGGTAATTTTACGGTAATTGGAAATACCAATCAAGATGAAGGTCAGCCATTATATAGTGGTGTCCAAGATGATTGGGTAGGGGAGGAGATATCTCTAAATGACTATGTCGGACATAAGATTAATATTGCTTTTAGGCTAGTTTCGGATAGTTACGTAGAAGAAGATGGTTTTTACTTTGATGATATAGAGATATTGACAGTTGGTGATCCATTGAGTACTGAAGATGATTTACTTACGTCGAATATGTCTATACATCCTAATCCTACTTTAGATAATATTTATCTGTCTTTTGTGCTTGCAGACGATCATAAGGATAATCAAGTTAGAATATATAATAGTTTGGGAATGAAGATATCTTCATTCTCTATTGGTAATAGAATAAGAGGCTCTCATAAGGTAAGTATAGATACTAATGATCTTGAAGAAGGCTTGTACTTCTGTCAGATGCTATCAAAAGCTGGTGCATCTACAACTTTATCTTTTGTGAAGCAGTAATAAAGTTATAAGGCTTTTAAGTGGCTTCATCATTACTTGGCAAGTTACCATCTAAAGTGTAGTTGATAATTAGCGGGTCCTGGCGATAAAAATAATTTATAGTTTAGAGTAGTAAAATGATATATACAATTTCATTTGCACAAAACACTTGTTGTGACTACAGTGATGAAAAGCTTTGTAGATATTTTAGTCTAGTAACCTCTTTCGTTAATCTTTAAATTATTGCGTATTTTTACTTGTTGTACTCAGTCAGATGTGCCCAAATCGCAATTGGCAATTTTTCATACCAAGATAAATAGCAGAACCAATTGACTAAATCTCAGGAACTCTTTGAATTGTATTTTGATGGAGATACCGTATACCAAGGAGAACATCTTTATGATAGTGGAGCCGTTCATGAGATTAATAAGCCAGAAAAGAGCCTCTGGACGATAATGGTACATGACGGTATATTCTATGAAGTAGAACTATTTAGTCCTTTTTCGCAGAGACGTAAGAGCTCATGTGAATGTGATACATATAAAAGAATTAAGTCCTGTAAACACATAGCAGCTGCTCTATTTGCCCTACGTGCCCAACTCAGGGAGGAGGCAGAGCGAAAAGCAGATCGTCTTAGAAATAAGATGACTATGGGAAAGAAGCTCAATATTAATACGCTCTTACAGGAATTGGATAAGCAGGACTTATTACACTTTATCAAAGCGTATGCACGTAAAGACAAGAATTTCAATATTGCTTTAAAGGCGCATTTTGCAAGACGTGTGGATCTTGAGGATAATCATGCTAAGTATAAAGGGATTTTCGATAGCATTATCAAGCCGATCACATCGCTAACCAATAGAGCTAAAGCTGCAGATCTGAAAAGTTTTATTGCTGTATCTAAGGAATTAACGGCTCAACTGGAGGACGCATTATCAATTTCTGATTACCGTGATGCCTATTATATTATAGACGCGGGTATATCTAAAGCGGAATACGTTAGGTATTATTATGATAATTATTCGGATGAGACTTTGGCTATCAGTCAGAGATTTCATAAGTTATTAATATTGTTACATGAGAGAGTACATGCAGATGAACTTAAGAATAACTTACTTGAACTTATTATTGATCTTCCACAGAGGTCTTATTATAGGCATGATCGATTAGAAGATCATTTATACTATCTTCTCATAGGTAAGCAATACAAGGACAAAGATCTTATGCTCAGACTAAAAGTTATATGTCTGAATACTTTGCTTAAGAAGCAACTTGAAGATCATGATATAGTAACAATATTGGCCATTTTGCATATGTTAGACTACCATCTTACTAAATTGAAGGATATCAATTGGTTTGTTAATGATTACGCTAGACTATCAATGAATGTAGTGGATCGATTGGTATATGCTAATCAAGTAGAAGTCTCTGTTAAACTCATGAAAAAGATGAAATCGCATTTCCCTAAATCTAGAGAACTAAAGCGTAAACTTCTACAAGTATATCTTACCCTTGATCAGTTAGATGAATTGACAAAGCTATTACCTAAGTATGTAATTCAGTCAGATGATACTAAACTATTGTTTAAGTTAAGGGAGAAAATATCTAGTGATCAATGGACAGATGTTATTCTTGAACTCATTAAGTATTACAAAAACCAGCCAACAAAAAAATTCATACTCGCAAGTCTTTATTTCCAGGAGGATGACTATGAGTCACTTATAGAGTTGATGCATAGTGGAGTAGATCTTGATATTGTTATGAGCTACGATCATAAGTTGTATCGAATATATCAAAATGACTTGACTCAGATCTATCAGAAAGTGCTCTCTGATATCATAGACAGTTACCTTGGTGATAGAGCTCAAGTAGCTGTAAGAAAAGCTATCCATCATATGGATCAACTGAATGCAAGAAAACTTAGAAAAAATGTAATGTCATACTTAAAAAAGGAGTATAAACATCGTATTCAGTATTTGATGTAAGATTCAGTATACATATATCAATTATGATGATAGTCTGATTATTCTTTCTTGCAAAAAAAAGTAAATGTTTTAATCTTTCTTCAATTACATTGGAGGGCACACTTTTTTACTGAACAAATAAAAATAAAAAGACTTCGTCTAATCTTTCGGCCCAATACCTTTCATTATGATTGTGCCCTAGATATACATTAGTCTTTAGGTTTCTATTATCTAGATAGCCTGCGTCTCTCATGGCATAATTGACTTTGAGTTGATGTACTGTATACATACTGTCTAGACCGACCGTTCCATGGTCAAAGTAGATTTTGTGACTTTTAGAATCAGGCATGTTTTTATTCATATAGTGCAGAAAAGCTGCAGGGATAGGATTGTCATTGTCATTAAATCCACCAATCCAGTGCGTAGAGATGCATCCTGCAGCACCAAATACCGATGGATACTCAAACATAGCATACATTGAGATTAGCCCACCCATACTTGATCCAGCGACATAAGTACCAGTGCTGTCAGATATAGTTGCAAATTTAGAATCTATAAACGGTTTAAGTTCTTTGACAATAAACTTTAAGTAATTATCTGCCTGTGGACCATTAGGAAATGTGAAAGATGTTCTTTTGGTGCTATCCATTGGCATATATCTGTTCTTGATATCTAAAGGAAGTATTTCAAAAGCCTTCTGTGGAAAGTAATCTGCATATCTCGTTTTACTACCGTGTATACCTACAACGATGCAAGGTTTTATCATTTTTTCAGAGATCAATTGTGATAATACTTCATCTACTTTCCATTCTTGATGATTCCATGTATTAGTAGAATCGAATAGCATCTGACCATCATGCATATAAATTACTGGATATTTTTTGGTCGGATCATATCCTTCTGGGGTCCATATGTCTACATGTCGAGGTGATATGTAATCAGTTGGAAAATTTTCTAATCGTTCTACTAACCCTTGTTCTGTATGTGGTAGTTGCGCAGTAACGAGTGAAGTTAAGCATACTATGCATAGGGCAGTTAGGACTTGTCTAATGTTCATATTGTGATTAAGGTCTAATTATTTTTACTTGAAATGGTCACATATACTATTCAACGCCGGCCTATTTTATTGTTTGAGTATAAAATGTAAATTACTACCTAGTGCATTAATGTAGTTCCACAAATTTAATAACAATGATCATATTAGACTATTAATGATTTAATATTGATATTTATCACGAATTATAATGAACCTATGAAAAAAATACTATTCGTGCGTCATGCTAAGTCTTCTTGGGCTGATATTAAGCTGGACGATAAACAACGGCCGCTTAATAAAAGAGGTAAGAGAGATGCACCGTTGATGGCTGCTAGGTGTGTTGAGTATGGTCTTAAGGTTCAGTTATTAATTAGTAGTCCTGCAGTAAGAGCATTTGCGACATGTTTAGTTTTTCAGGATATATATAATTTGCATACACCAATACAAGTCGAAAATCATCTTTTTCACGGTGATGCTTCAAACTTTGAAGATGCCCTTTGTGGAGTAAATGACAATATCGATTGTGTTGCTATTTTTGGACATAATCCTGGTATAACCTATCTAGCTAATGAATTAGATAGTAAAATATATATAGACAATGTGCCTACTGCTGGCGTTGTAATAGGAGAGATAGATATAGAGCATTGGGAAGATTTTTCTGTTGCAAAAACGGTGCTAAAAGATTTACTTTATCCTAAGATGTTATACAATAGCGATCAATTAAATCGTTTCTCTTTTAGTAAATTTTCAGTATCATAAACGATAACTTTTAATGCTAATAAGCACGATTAGATAATATGAGCAGATTTATTTTATTTATAATCATTTTAATTCTAAGTTCTTGTAATCAAGACAAAACAATGGATATTGATATGTCCGATGAAGACGTAGTGGCAATTTTACAAGATGTTCATTTGGCTAACAGTATTTTATTGAAGTATAGAATTTATGAGCGTGATAGCGTAAGCCAAATACTTAGATCGCAGATTGCAGAGATACATAATATAAGCGTAGAAGGAATAGATTACGTAATGGAGCAAATTCAATTGTCCCCAGCTAAATATTTAGCACTAGAAAAGAAAACTGTAGAAAATTTAAAATCAATGAAGGATTCGTTGAAATTGAGTTTAGTCGTTAAGGCAGAGAGATAGAATTATACTGTTATTCATATGACATTAATAACAATGTTTGAGTGAAACACATAATTATAGTTTAAAGATTAAATCGGAGACCTAAGTTGTAGGTGGCTGCCTGCCCCTCTGAGTCTTTCAAGAATTTTGTTGTGAAGTCTGAATACAGTAGTTCTATTTCAAAATTAGGGGTGAATTGATGTTTTCCGCCAATACCTCCTTGATAGAAATAGTCGTTTATGGTTAGTCCTGTTTCACCATTATTATTTTCCAAGGACCACGATGGTGCGTATCCTGTAAGTGCATATATTGTAGTTTTTAGAGTTGGAAAATAACTTAATATGACTGTTAATGGTGTACTGGTTTTATTGTCGAAATAGACTCCTTCGTTTTGCTTATCTCTCCCTATGTCTTCCCATATAAAATCCACTTCAGTAAATAATGAAAAATTGTCTCCTATTGGAAAATCGTTAAAAAATTGTGTGTTCCATATTGCACCGTTCCAATCGATAAATGGATCAGTACTATTTCCTTTCAGGTCATCACCTATTGAAAATGTATAAGAACTCTGAATAGAAAAATTTTCCCATTGAGGAATAGCCGCCCATCTTACCATAGGGCCAAATGCAGTTAAGCCTGATCTAGAGCCTCCATCTTCTCCAGAACCAAAAACTGCAAATGCTAAAGAAGGTAGTGCATGATTCCTTACTTTTCTCCACCTTGTATTGATTCCCACATTGAGTCTGTTCGTGAATCCATATAATGCTGTGATGGTCGTTGTGAAAAATGATGATCTATCTGTAAATATGCCATCACTTCCAGTCTTTTGAGAATATAGATTATTAAATATTTTCATTTCATATGATCCAATAGGGATTGCAGAGGATACAACGTACCTTCTTTCGTTGTTTCCAATAGACGTGCTTGATTTTTTATCTTCAGAGCTGGGGGCATCTGTCAGGTTGGTGTCGTTAAGAGTCCAATCATATGGATAGTAACTAGTATTTTTACTTATGGGTGTAGATCTATAATTATTGATATAATCAATTATTCTACTTTTCGTTCCTCCAAAATCCTCGATATACCATTTGAATATTTGCGATATCTCTGTTTTATCACCATTTGTTCTAATGAAAGTAAATTCGTTAAGTGCAGTTCTCGTTTGTTGTTCCAACTGAGCTTCTAGCTTTTTGGGACTGTAAGCAAAGTTAGTAATGGGCGGACAACCTATAGCACCGCATATAAGCACGAAATGTATTCTAGAATCATTAAATGGTTTAAGTATAAAATCTTTTTCAAGTTGGTTGAGTGTAACCTTATTTCCAGCCACGTTAATTTTATTTTTATCAAAAAAACCAGGAATATCTTGTACTGATTGTAATGGATAATCTCTCAGCACTAAATAAATGACATAAAGGTTGTAAGCATTGAGATAGAATGCTTTGCTAGTCTCTTCATCTGTACCATCGAGGTTGGCTTTTTCTACTTTGATGATCAGCGGAACTAGATCTCCGGTAGCTTGGAGTGACTTGTAGTTTACTCTTCCCTCAGTGATATATTGCTGAAAGAATGTATTCGCCTCATCGAAGAAAGCCTTATCAATATTCTGCCCGTATGCAGTTGCCGATATGATGAGAAGTAGAAATATAGATTTTATAGTTCGTTGCATGATGTAAGTGTTGCTTGTTATATCAGGACTCTAGATTATTCGAATATTATTTAACTCTTAAATGAACATAAAGTTAATAAGCTTGACTTTGTCATAAAATATGGTACCTAAATTATCTTCTGTGTATATCTATATACCGCTGCGCGTTATTACACATCCAAGCTCTAGTGGTGATTCCTTTTCTGCCTTCTACTAAGATTTATACGCGTAGAATACTCTTTGATGAGCGAATCGATCTCGGTATTATTATTTGATTGAGTGATACTTTTATTCAAGTTTGCGCAGTAAGAACGAGTAAATACCGAAGCTGTCTTTTGTTCTTTCTAGCATGCTAAGCTGAGTAGGGCAAATATGCGATAAATAAGTTTTTTCATTGGAGTCATAATGGTATGACTCAGCGCAATATTTAGACCTGAAAATTATCGGTTTATCAATTCATACACATTTACAGATCGGTCAGCCAATTCTAGGCTTTTAGCTAATTCTACTTTCTTTCCAGTCATTATATTTTCTGCAATATTAAAGGTCTTTATTATTTCCTCAAATCTACTCAGAATCAACTTTTGCGTTTCACCTTTATTGATTACTATCATAATCGTCTGGTCATCATTATATCGAAAATACACATACACTCCATTCTCTGGAAGGAAATGCTTTAATTGGCCATTATGGATAGCAGTTGCAGACTGTCGCCAGTGCAGTAGTTTTTTGATGTACGCTTGAGCTTCTAGTTGCTGCGCTGTGAGGCCTTGACCGTTATAGGCATTGATAGTATCTCTTTCCCATCCACCGGGAAAGTCACTTCTCACTGCGCCGTCGTCTCGATACGCAGGACTATCTGTAAGAATCTCTGTACCATAGTAGAGCTGTGGTATTCCTCTATTGGTCATTACATGTGTGATTGCTATTTTCCACAGATCAAAATCGTGATTGAGTAATGCCCATATACGTGACATGTCATGATTGTCAGGGAATGTAACCAGATTCATAGGGTCAGGATATAGAAAATCCATTGCCATCATTTCGTATAATTTATTGATCCCGGTGCCCCATGACTCTTCTTCATTGAGTGCTTGGATCAAAGCCATATTGACAGGAAAATCCATTACACTTTTGAGATCTGATTTGTATCCATTTGCATTGTCTTTTCCTGCTTGCCAGTAACTTACGATTACAGGATTTTCATTCCACTCTTCCCCTACTATATTGAGTGTGGGATACTCAATCATCATTGCCTTAGTCCAGTCAGCCATGAATTTTTCATCAGGATAAGAATAAGTATCCATACGGATTCCAGAGAGAGCAAGATACTCTACCCACCATATGCTATTTTGGATAAGATACTTCGCCATTTGCGGATTGCGTTGATTTAGATCAGGCATAGTGGGTACAAACCATCCATCAGTAAATTTCTTTTTATCATACGTAGAACCATAAGGATCCTGCATTATCGTTTTCTGGTGATTGGTACCTGTATATTTTGGCCATTGATTATACCAATCCTTGTAAGGAAGATCGTCAGCCCACCAATGGAATGATCCACAGTGATTGACTATCATATCCATAATGAGTTTTAGACCTTTTACCCTAGCTTCCTCTGCCATTTGTCTATACTCAGAATTACTACCAAATCTAGGATCTACACTGTAAAAGTCAGTAGTGGAGTATCCATGATACGAGTAGACTTCCATATCATTTTCTAATAGAGGATTGAGCCATATCGAAGTGAATCCCATGTCAGATATATAGCCAAGACTATTACTTATACCTGCTATATCGCCGCCATGTCTTCCGCCTTTATTGGATCTATCAGCTTTCTCTTTCATACCTTCCATATCATCATTGGTTGGATTTCCATTGGCAAATCGATCAGGTGTAATCAGATAGATTGCGTCGGCGGCAGTAAATCCATCAATCGACGCAGGATTATTGGTTAGGATAGGGTAGTCATGAGTAATCGTATTACTTCCATTACTAAGTATGATAGGTAGAGTTGTAGCTGCTATTAATTTATTCAAAGTAATATCCACAAAAAGATAATTTGGACTATCGGCTTTTGTGACTTGATCAACGGTAACTGAGGAATGTTCAATGTGAACTTGGTCGTAACTGCCAATGCTATCACCGTGTATCATTATCTGTATCGAATTGTGCTGCATATCTGTCCACCAATTAGGCGGCTCTACATGTGATATGGACTGAGATATTAGTAGCTGCGAAAATAAAAGAGCGACAATGGAAAGTGAAAGTTTTGTAAGCATGGTTAGATTAATTGATCGATGCTTAAATATGGGGATAAAAAGACATTGAGAGAAGGGAATCAATTAAAATATAACAACTGTGATTTATGCAATCGTTAGTAATTGGGTGTTTTAGATCTAAGTAATAAATATGACTCTATTCTACTTCAATTTACCTCAAACCAAAGCTTCTCTTTATTCCCTGGTTCACCATGATAGTTGATAGTGATGTCTTCACCCGCTGGAATATTGCGTACAGCGAATATATTGATCGTCTCATATTCCATATCCAATAGGAAATCACAATTGGCATCGACCGCATGGTTATAGATAGATCCATGTCCCAGTGCTAAGGCGCATTGATCCATATCTTCTCCCCACAAAAAGTAGTAGTCATGCAATCGAGTCTTATGTATGATCGGAAGTTCAGCTGCAGGAATAATGATTGTATTACATACTTCTATCGTATCACCAGCAGATATATCTCTTTGGCAATATACTGATCGACCTTTTTTGTCAGATGATAATACGTAAAGTCCGGGTATTTGGAGCATAAAAGCAAGTATTAAGAAATATAGGCGGCTTAAATTCGCTAATCTTTTTTCTTCTTTTTAATCCTATAAACACCTCCCAATATAAGGATCATTCCTATTAAGTCAGTCATCAAAAAGATCTCTCCATCAAATAATCCCCATAAAATAGCAACTAGTGGCATGATGAAAGCCACAGTACTGCCAAATACAGCATCCGTCACCTGCACCAAATAATAGAATAACACAGAAGCCATCACAGTACCCGCTAATGCAAGAAAAGCGATAGCAGCCAACGATTGATAGCCATACTCATTAGTTGTAATATCTGTAAGAATATCAGTTGTCGATAAATAAGCTATTGCAGGAGGGCCTATCATACAGAATGATACTGCAGAGATAATTAATGATCTAATTCCTGCAAGGTTATGTTGTACGATATTGGAACTAAATCCATAACATAAAGTACCTATCACTACAAATAAACCATACCATAGATTACTACCTGAGTCTCCGCTATCTCCTAAGATAAATAACATTGCAGCCCCTATAAAACCTAATATCACACCTTCTACCTTACTGAGGTTAAATGGATTTTTATAGACTAATACACTGACGATCAAGGTAAATATTGGTGTCAGTGAATTGAGTACTCCACTCATAGTAGAGCTTATCTGAGTCTGGGCTATGGCGTACATAAATGCGGGTATTCCACTACCCGTAAAACCTACTAGTAGGAAGAATTTCCATTTATTCCAATCGACATTCTTGAGTTGCCATAATAGAAATGGGGTAAAGGCAATTGCAGAGATAGAGATGCGCATGCAAGCGACTTCTAAAGGGTCAAATGAAANNGAGCTACCCCAGACCAAACTGAGGAATATCAATATACTGTAAGCCTTGAGTGGTGATGCTTTCTGAGGTGTGTGGTGCATGTATTAAAATTAGATGTAAAGGTACGCTCTCAAAAGCTAGTATCAATAGATAAATGTTGAATGATTTAATGAATATTTGGAAAGTTACATTAGAAGTCAATATATAGTAGGTAGAATCTTTTACTGAGCAGCTGCTTGATTATCGGATCACATGTTTGTCACTTACACTTCTACTTGTTAACAACTTGTGGAGTTCTATATTAATTATACATGAAGGGATTATCAATATTCAGTAATTTTACATACTTAAACAACCCGTGGCCAATTATTGGCTTCATCATTAACAATTATCTTACATCATGGCTGACGTAAAATTATTTGCAGGATCAGGTTCAACTGTACTCGCTGACAAGATTTCTGATTATTATGGCTATTCTCTTGGAAATAGAGAAGTAAAGACATTTAGCGACGGAGAAATGCAAATCGTTATCAATGAATCTGTCCGTGGAGCATACGTGTTTTTTATCGCGTCTACATTCTCACCAGCAGAAAATTTAATTGAGCTACTATTGATGATTGATAGTGCTAAAAGAGCTTCTGCAGAATATATTACTGCAGTAATTCCTTATTTTGGTTATGCTAGACAAGATCGTAAAGATAAGCCGAGAGTTCCAATCTCAGCTAAATTAATGGCTAATCTAATAGAAGCTGCTGGAGCTACACGTGTGATGACGATGGATTTACACGCGGATCAGATACAAGGG
>ENA-UZXB01002902-UZXB01002902.1-metagenome-genome-assembly--contig:-Day-2-1m-contig-2902_pt1 | contig 12567 bp, 15 predicted proteins | sample MGYA00260339_ERZ794899 | MGnify/ENA metagenome assembly ERZ794899 | reverse complement strand
AATGCCATTGCTAATGGCGCGCTAAAATTTGGTCAATTTGAGCTCAAGTCTGGTCGAACATCACCGCATTTCTTTAATGCAGGCGAGTTTTACAGGGGCTCCGCATTGGCGGCGCTGGGTAAATGTTATGCCACCGCTATTGTTGAGTCAGGTATTGAATTTGATGTGCTTTTTGGGCCTGCCTACAAAGGCATAACCTTAGCGGCTGCAACGGCAATTGCACTGTCAGAGGATCATGGCATTGATGTGCCCTACTGCTTTAACCGCAAAGAAGCAAAAGCCCATGGTGAAGGGGGCTCTCTTGTCGGCGCGCCTCTTGAGGGTAAGGTGCTTATCATTGATGACGTAATTACCGCAGGCACAGCCATTCGCGAAGTCATGGGAATTGTTGAGCAGGCAGGCGCTAGGGCTGCCGGCGTAGTGATTGGTCTGGATCGAAAAGAGCGCGGGAAAACTGATAAGTCTGCTATCCAAGAAGTTGAAGAGCAGTTTGGAATTCCTGTGGCAAGTATTGTGGATATCGATGATATTTTGCGTTATCTAGAGAAGCAGTCAGAAAACCAAGCCTTAGTAGCTAAGATTGATGCCTACCGCCAGCAATACGGAGTTTAACTAGGCTTGCCAAAGATTGTATCTGAAAGTGCCAGCCACTGTTGTTGCCAGTGAGTGGTTGGTAGCTGTTTAAATTCGCTGCGTACAAACTGACTAATCTTGCCTTCTAGCAGACTCATCATAAGATCTACCGCAATAGTTATAGAGGGTTTGATATCCAGCTGTTGGCTGAGCTCGGCTTCTCTAAGAAGTTGTTTTAGCTGAGTCTCAAGGCGATTAAAAAGCTGTGCGACTCGCTGTTGAAGTCTTTCGTTCTCGCAGGCTAGGGCATCGCCATTAAGTAAGCGGCTAATGCCGGGGTTTTTTTCTGCAAAAGCGAGGGTCAAACTAATAATTCTATAGCACTGATTGATTGCGTCTGGTTCATCATTGAGTATTCCATTAACTCGAGCAAAAATAGTATCTTCAATGAACTCTAATAGACCCTCAAACATTCGAGTTTTACTAGGGAAGTGACGATACAAAGCTGCTTCAGAACAGCCTAACTCAGAGGCCAGAGCTGCTGTAGTGATTCGCCCGCGAGAAGACTCTAGCATTAAGGCTAGAGCCTGAAGAATATCTTGAGATCTGGCGCTTCGCTTGGCTACCATCCGTCGTCTCCGTTTACTGCTTGTTGGTAATCAGGGTGCCAACACCTTCGTCGGTAAATAGCTCCAACATAACAGCATGATCAACCCGACCATCGATAATATGGGATGCCGCAACACCCGCATTAACCGCATCTAGCGCGCATTGAATTTTAGGTAACATGCCACCATAAATGGTACCGTCAGCAATTAATTCATCAACTAGCTTGACGTCTAGGCCGGTAAGCACCTTGCCCTGCTTATCTTGTAANNGCTTCAAGTACCGAGGCTACTTTCCCTGCGACTAGATCGGCGTTTATGTTGTATGAGGCACCATCACTGCCTACACCGATAGGCGCGATCACCGGGATGTAGTCGCTTTTTAGCAACATATCAATCACTGTTTTATCTACTGATTCAACTTCGCCTACCTGACCTATATCGATGATTTCTGGTGCCGACATTTCGGGGGTCTGCTGAGTAACCACCAGCTTCTTAGCCTTTATCAGTCGACCATCCTTGCCAGTTACACCAAAGGCTCTGCCGCCGGCGCTACTAATTAGATTGACTATTTCCTTATTAATAGTTGCGCCCAAAACCATTTCTACGGCATCCATGGTTTTGCTGTCAGTAACACGCATGCCATTAACGAATTTGGATTCAATTGAAAGACGCTTGAGCATCTCACCAATTTGCGGGCCGCCACCATGAACTACAACGGGATTGATGCCGACGGCCTTCATTAAAACAATATCGCGAGCAAAGCTTTGCTTAAGACGATCATCGACCATGGCATTGCCGCCATATTTGATGACCACAGTTTTTCCAGCAAAACGCTGAATATAGGGTAAGGCTCTGGATATTACCTTGGCGGTAGTTTCAGCTTGTTCTCGATTTAATGACATGGCTATAAATAGTCTTCCACATTGTTTATAAAGGGTGTAAGTTCAGTAACAAACAGCTTCTTAATGCGCGCTAATTCTTCTCGGTTTTCAGCTTCAAAGCGCATAGTAAGATAGGCTGAGGTATTGGACGCTCTAATTAAACCCCAGCCTTGGGCGTATTCTACCCTTAGTCCATCAATAGTGTTAACTTTAGCGCCTAAAAAATGACATTGGCTAGTGATGTCATCAATCAGTTTGAATTTTTCAGTCTCTAAAACGGGAATTAATATTTCAGGGGTATCAGCGCAAGGGGTGAATTCCTTGAGAATCTCGTCTAAATCTTTATCTGAGTCACTTAATATTTCTAATAGCCGCATAGCAGCATAGATGCCGTCATCAAATCCATGCCAGCGATCATTAAAGAAAATATGCCCGCTAAACTCTCCGCCAACAAGCGCGCCTGTCTGATTGACGGCTCGTCTGACGTGCGAGTGACCGGTTTTACACATGATCGGCACACCGCCATTGCCAGTAATCAGTTGGCTGAGTCGATTGCTGCTTTTAACATCAAAAACCACCTTAGTTTTTGGATGCTGGCGCAAAATATCCTCAGCAAAAATCATCATTAGTTGGTCTGGCCAGACAATGGAACCACTGCCTGTAATAACCACCAGTCGATCGCCGTCGCCATCAAGAGCAAAGCCTAGGTCCGCTTTATTGGCGGCCACGGTTTCTATAAGCGGCAATAAGTTCTTCTCATCCGAGGGATTAGGATCATGGTTGGGAAATTCGCCATCAGGATCGCAAAAAATGGGTGTAAAGTCGTAGCCTAGCTGAGAGAAAAGCTTCTCAGCCAGTGGGCCTGCAACCGCATTCCCGGCATCCACGACTAGTTTGAAATTCTTTTTTGGACGGCAACTTTGAGTAATGGCCTCAAGATAGATCTTGGACATATCCTCGGCTATAAGTTCGCCTATCTGCGGCAGTTTTGGGGTGACTAATTGCATTAACTGCTTCAGTTGTTGCAGTATTTCGCCATCAATAACCTCATCGCGAACAACAATTTTGAAGCCATTATATTGCTTAGGGTTGTGACTGGCAGTAATCATAATACCCAAATCTGCTTTATCGCCGCAATGAATAGAATAGTTTACAACCGGCGTGCTAACCGCCCCGAGGTCAATAACATCCATGCCTTGATTGAGCAGGCCATGGCAAAGGGCAATAGAGAGATCTTCTGAATTCAGGCGGCAATCTCTGCCGACATAAATGGTGCTATGGTTCTTGCCTTTAAACATTATCGCAAGCGCCGCGCCAAGACGAGCGGCAAATTCGGCGGTTATTTGTGTATAGGCAAGCCCGCGAATGTCGTAATCGCGAAATACTTCATTGGGCAGCTGTTCAAGTGTTGGTGCTTGGCTCACAATAAAATTTTCTCAGTTATCTAGAATCTATAATTCTAACTTGGTTGCCAGTAAGGCGACTAAGTCTCTAGCTAATTGGGCTTTGTTGCATTTACTAAACTGATGGGTTGATTCTTGCTCTACCCATAGGGCCTCATTGTCATCTGAATTGAAGCCAATATCTTCCCGCGAAACATCGTTGGCAATAATGGCATCTAAATTTTTGCTGGCTAACTTTTCACGGGCATATTGCTCAACTTTTTGAGTTTCTGCGGCGAACCCTAAAACAAACAACTTAGGGTTTTTTTCTTTCACGATACTAACAATGTCTGGTGTTTTCGCTAAACTTAGCGTCATCTTATCGGATTTTTTCTTAATTTTTTGATCAGAGGTCTCAGTAATATAGTAGTCTGCTACTGCGGCTGCGGAAATAAATATATCGGTGCCCTGAGCTGCTTCTGTGGCAGCTTCAAGCATTTCATGGGCAGAAGTAACGCTAACCAATGTGCATCTATCTGGGCATTTAAGAGACACCGGTCCTGAAATAAGAATAACTTCAGCGCCAGCATCAATCATTGCTTCAGCAATGGCATAGCCCATTTTTCCTGAGCTGTGGTTGCTAATATATCTCACCGGATCTATAGCCTCGCGAGTGGGGCCGGCGGTAATCACCACTTTTTTACCCGACATTTCACCCGTTTTAAAGACAGAGGCGACTTGCTGGACGATGACTTCAGGTTGTGGAAGCCTTCCGGGACCTACATCACCACAGGCCTGAATGCCGTTGTCGGGCTCTAAAATAAGTACTTCACGTTGTTTGAGGCTTTCAATATTCTGTTGAGAGGCGCTGTTTGACCACATAGCCTGATTCATGGCGGGCGCTATTATGACGGGTGCAGAGGTTGCCAAGCAAATTGAGCTCATTAGGTCATTGGCACTTCCCTGATTCAATGTGGCAATAAAATTAGCCGTTGCAGGTGCGATCAGAACAAGATCAGCCCAGCGCGCTAGCTCAATATGGCCCATTGCAGCTTCAGCCTGGGGATCCAGTAAATCGGTATGCACTGGGTTACCACTTAAAGCTTGAAGCGTCAGTGGGCGAATAAACTCTTGAGCGGATTCGGTCATTACAACACGAACTTCCGCGCCCTCATCCTGAAGGCGTCGCGTAATTTCAGCGCTTTTATAGGCTGCGATGCCACCCGTAATGCCTAAAATAATGCGTTTTTGTGACAGACTACTCATTAATACCCCACACAGAGCTTCAATTTGAGGCTAAGATAACATTTCGAAACAAAATTCTATAGTAGAAAAGGACTTGCTGTGTCTATAAGGCAATGGCCGCAGGATGACAGGCCAAGAGAGAAGTTACTCACAAAAGGGCCAGGTGCACTCACTAATGCTGAGTTATTGGCGATTTTTTTACGTGTAGGTTGCCGAGGTATGGATGCAAAATCCATGGCGCAGTCTCTACTTGATCAGTTTGGTGGACTATCGCCATTGCTCACCGCAGGCAAGACAGATTTTTGTCTTAGAAAGGGGCTGGGAGAAGCAAAATATTGCCAGTTGCAGGCTAGCCTAGAATTAACCAAGCGATATTTAAGCGAGCGCCTGACGTCCTCTGATGTGTTTAGCAGTCCAGACGAGGTCATGGATTACTTGGCGATTCAGATGCGTGATTATCATCGTGAGGTTTTTGTGATGCTAAGTCTAGATACGAAGCATAGGTTAATTGATTTTACTGAGCTATTTCAGGGGACCATTAATTCGGCCAGTGTTTATCCCAGGGAAGTTTGTAAAGTGGCACTACAAAAAAATGCCGCAGCAGTGATTGTTGCGCACAATCACCCCAGTGGAAATGCTGAACCCAGCAAGGCAGACATTGCTATTACTAAAAAGCTTAAGGCTGCCCTTGGAATATTGGATATTAAACTGCTAGATCATTTTGTGATTGGCAAGGGAGAAATCGTCTCGTTAGGCCAGCTAGGTAAGCTTTAAACTGCCAGTTGCCAAGTGGCAAATACGTAATGCCTTTTGTCGTTAATATTTAAAAAAAACAGCTGTGGAAAAAAAACAGCCCATATATGGGTTAATTATCGCTTTTTGTTTGCTTCAAGATAGCCTTTCTGGTATAAAACGCGCCTCCTTAAAAGTCGGCCTGTAGTTAAGGTTGTTGGGAAATAAATTCAAGTAGCTTTTGAGCGTTGCTCAAAGCGCAAACTGCAAACAAGAGGCAGCAACAATGTCTAAAGTATGTCAGGTCACGGGTAAGCGCCCAATGGCTGGAAATAACGTATCTCACGCGAAGAACAGAACACGTCGTCGCTTTGAGCCAAACTTGCACACACATCGTTTTTGGATTGAGTCTGAAAAAAGATTCGTAAAATTGCGCGTATCTACAAAAGGCATGCGCATTATTGATAAAAATGGTATCGAAAACGTTCTTGCCAGCCTTCGTGCTAATGGCGAGAAAATCTAGAGGATCCAGAAATGGCTAAATCAGCTCGAGAAAAAATCCGCCTAGTATCTAGCGCTGGTACAGGACACTTTTATACTACGGACAAAAATAAGCGTAACACGCCTGACAAGATGGAGATCAAAAAATACGATCCAACCATCCGTAAGCACGTTATCTATAAAGAAGCTAAAATTAAGTAGCTTCCATTGAGCGTTCTGCCTAATTAGAAAGTTCTTTGTTTAAAGTATAAAAAAAGCCCTGACGTCGTCAGGGCTTTTCAAGAACATTCATTACCACTTCTTTAAAGTGATCATGCAGACTTAGTCCGCTAGTACATTCTCTGCTTGAAGGCCTTTTTGGCCATCGACAACTTCCATTGTAACGGCTTGACCCTCTTTCAAAGATTTGAAGCCTTCAGCCTGGATGGCACTGTGGTGAACAAATACGTCACTACCNNTTCCCCTGACATAACAACCTCTCTTAAATACCACAGCATCAAAAATATGACGCTTTAAACAATAGTCCTTAAGGACCCAATAAACACTTTGAACTTATATTTTTTTTATTAAACTCAAAGATCCCCAAAGAGAGTAAAATTAAAAAAATCTTACATCTCATCGCTAATGAGTGTATTGCTTTTTTTTGATTTTTGCTAATTTATTCGTCAAAAGCTGTTTTTAGAGGTGTTTTGACCTTTGGCTGTTGCAATATGAGTTTTTGGAGTTTGCCATTGGTATGATAAGAAAAAGAAGCACATATCTGATTACATTGACATTATGAATCCTGCTAAAGTGTTTGATGCGTAAGTCGAGAAAACAGGAGAAAATTTTTTGCATATAAAGCAGGGAATATACAAACACTTTAAGGGTAAAAAATATCATATTCTTGGAGTCGCACATCACAGTGAAGACGGATCTACCCTAGTAGTCTATCGCCCTATGTATGGCGATAGAGACCTATGGGTTCGTCCAGTTGACATGTTTCTTGAAACAGTCGAGATCAATGGTCAGCATGTGCCAAGATTTGAATTTTTGGAGCTCGTCTAGTCGTGATATATATCACTCGATCTACGTCAATCCCTATTGAGGAAATTGAGCTTACAGCTATTCGCGCAAGTGGCCCAGGCGGTCAAAATGTCAATAAGGTATCGTCTGCGGTACATCTCAGATTTGACATAAATAATTCTTCACTGCCTGATGCCTTAAAGCAAAGGTTGCTGGCACTTAAGGATCAGCGCATTACAAAAGAGGGTGTAGTGATTATCAAGGCACAACAGTATCGGCGCTGGGAAAAAAACCGATCTGCTGCCTTTGAGCGATTAAAGCGGCTGGTTCAGTCGGTGGTTATTCTGCCAAAAGCACGCAAGGCAACAAAGCCTACCTTTAGTTCACAGAGAAAGCGGTTAGATAAAAAGTCACGGCATGGACAAAAGAAAGCCCTTCGCTCTAAGCGGATTGATCACTAATGGTTGAGGAAAACTTCATGGACAATCATAAGCCTCATGCCTTCGAGTTGTTAACCCCTGATTCAATAATGGACGCAGTTGAAAGTTGTGGTTTTTTGACTGATGGCAGGTTGTTGGCGCTAAACAGTTACGAAAATAGGGTTTATCAGGTGGGCATTGATGAATCTGATCCCCTAATTGCGAAATTTTATAGACCTAATCGTTGGACTGACGCGCAAATTTTAGAAGAGCATCAGTTTTGCTTCCAATTGCAGGGCCAAGAGTTACCCGTAGTTTGCCCTACAGTGAATGATCAAGACTCTTCCTTGTTTACCCATCAGGGTTTCAGGTTTTCGCTGTTTCCTCGTCGAGGGGGCTATGCCCCAGAGTTGGACAATCTGGATAATCTATTAATTTTGGGTCGCCTTTTAGGCCGCTTTCATGCCATAGGTGCTACCCAGCCTTTTGATTCCCGCCCCAAATTAGATATTCAAACATTTGGATGGGATTCATTTAATATCATTAGTGATCAATTTATTCCCTCAGAGTTGCGTGCCGCTTATGACTCCCTGGTGCCTGATGTGCTAAACCGATGCCAAGATATTTTTGATGATTTTGGAGAACCCAATTGGATTAGGGTTCATGGAGACTGTCATTCAGGCAATATTCTCTGGCGCGACGATAATCCTCATTTTGTGGACTTTGACGATGCTCGAATGGCCCCAGCAATCCAAGATCTATGGATGCTGTTATCTGGCGATAGAAATGAGCAAAAGGCACAGATGACGGAATTAATCGAGGGCTATAGCGAATTCCATCATTTTGAGCTGCGTGAATTAAAGCTCATAGAGGTGCTGAGAACATTGCGAATTATTAATCATAGCGCATGGATTGCTCGCCGCTGGGAGGACCCAGCGTTTCCTCGAGCTTTTCCTTGGTTTAATTCTGCGCGCTATTGGAGCGATCAGATTCTGACACTTCGTGAACAATTTGCGGCTTTGGATGAACCTCCGCTGGAAATTGTTCCGTAAGCAGTCTAGTTTATAAATAGGTGAAGTAATTTAATAATGCATTAAATTTACATTAACTTTAGGTCAATTCAACAGTAAAATGTATGCTGTATTTAGTTTAAATTTTTTGTAATAAACAGAGGTGCGATGTGAGCGATTTTCCTGCAGAGTTAAAATATGCAAATAGCCATGAATGGGCGAGATTAGAAAGTGATGGAACGATTGTTGTTGGTATTACTGACCATGCTCAAGACGCATTAGGTGATATTGTATTTATTGAGCTTCCAGAAATTGGGGTCGAGGTTACTGCAGGCGCAGAAGTTGCCGTTGTCGAATCGGTTAAAGCGGCATCAGATATTTACTCTCCTATTACTGGTGAAGTTGTTGAGGTTAATTCTGGTCTTGAGGATCAGCCAGAATTAGTAAATGGCAGTCCCTATGAGGATGGCTGGTTATTTACTGTTCGTGTCGATTCAGAAAAAGACTATTCAGCCTTGCTAGATGCAGAGGGCTATAAAGGGCTAGTAGAAGAATCCTAAACTACATGGCTAATTGATTTTAGTCTCTGAGTGAGATTATTTTCCAATTTCTTGACTCGGCTTGTGCCCTTAGCGCCGGGTCAGGATCTACGGCGACTGGGTTTGATACCTCAAGTAACAAAGGCAGGTCATTAATTGAATCAGAATAAAAATAGGTCTGATCGTTCATCTCTCCCTGCTCTTTTAGCCACTGATTAAAGCGTGTAACCTTTCCTTCTTTAAATGTGGGTGTGCCCATCACCTTGCCAGTGAAGCGGCCATTAATTTCTTCTAAGTCGGTAGCAATAACTTCATCAATGCCCAGTGACTGACAGATGGGCTCAACAATAAATCGATGGGTTGAGGTGATAACTAGAAGGCGATCTCCTGCCTCGCGGTGCGCATTAATAAGTTGCTCAGCCTTGCGGAGTTTCAAAGGTTCTATCACCCTTGCCATGAACTCTTGATGTAATTGATCAAGTTCTTGTCGTGGAATTGTTGTTAGTGGCTCAAGAGAAAATTCTAGGTACGCAAAAATATCTAAACATCCAGCCTCATAATCTGCATAAAACTGATCATTCATTTGTTGGTAATGCTGCGGGTCTACCAGATGCTTTTTGACCATAAACTCGCCCCAGCCATGGTCGCTATCGCCGGCTATCAGTGTGTTGTCAAGATCGAAGATGGCAAGTGCCATAGAAGAGGTCCAGTTGAATAGTTTAGGTTGTGTGAGGCGCAAAGCATAGCCTCCATATCGCAATGGCTCAAGAGAAAATTGCTGAGTCCTCGCGACTGTGGAACAATGGGGCTTTATGACTAACATTTGGTGGTATTTTTAAATTGGTTGATAAAGACGGATTTCGCGCTAATGTAGCTATGGTAATCAGTAATGGTCGAGGCCAAATTTTGTTGGCAAAAAGAGTTGGTCAAAAAGCTTGGCAGTTTCCCCAGGGCGGAATTGATCATGGAGAGTCGGCACAGCAAGCATTGTTTCGCGAGTTATATGAAGAGGTAGGGCTTAAGCCGGAGGATGTGAAAATCATTCAGCAATGTAAGCGCTGGCTTCGTTATCACATTCCTGAAAAGATGCAGCGAAAAAATGTGACACCACGATGTGTTGGGCAAAAGCAACGTTGGTTCTTTTTGCAGCTGGTTTGTGATCAGAAGAAGATTAACTTTAATGCAACCGGCCATCCAGAATTTGATGCGTGGGAGTGGGTTAATTATTGGTATCCTGTAAATCAAGTAGTTTCATTTAAGCAAAATGTGTATCGACAGGCATTGGCCGAATTTGCGCCAATTAATGCTCGGTTCCAAAAGCGGAGAAGCGCAACTAGATGAATATACTCGATTCTCTCAAAACTATTTTCCAAGAGGTTAATGCTGCGCGAAGCCTACCTGAGGTTCTGACAATCATTGTCACAGAGGTTCAGGCTGCGATGAATGCAGAGGTGTGTTCTGTTTATTTGTTTGATGAGACGGATAACCGCTATGTATTAATGGCAACTAAGGGTCTACGTCAGGAATCTATTGGCAAGGTGCGTTTGCAAATGGGCGAGGGCCTAGTGGGGTTAGTGGCGGCGAAAGAAGAACCATTAAATTTACAGAATGCCGACAAACATCCCAATTTTGTGTTTTTTGAAGAAATTGGTGAGGATATTTATCACTCCTTTTTGGGTGTTCCGATTATTCACCACAGAAAGGTTTTAGGCGTGCTAGTTTTACAGCAACAAACAGAGAGACGATTTGCCGCAGAAGAAGAAGCCTTTATGGTCACTGTCTGCGCTCAACTTTCTGGTGCAATTGCCCATGCTGAGGCTACGGGTGCATTAAGCAAACTAGCGTCGGCGGGAAGGGGTAAAAATAAAGAAGCCATATTCCATGGCATAGCCAGCTCGCCCGGCGTTGGTATTGGGCGCGCTGTATTGGCACAGCAAACTATGGATCTCGCTTCTGTTCCTGAAAGATACACGGAAAACCCTGAAGCAGAGCTGGTAATATTTCGAGAGGCCTTAAAATCTGTTAAGCAGGACATGCGCAATTTGGGTGTCGGTCTTGAAGGCAAGCTCAGTTCAGAAGAGCTTGCATTGTTTAATGTTTATATCAGTATGCTGGATGATGATTCTCTTGGCGGTGAAGTCATTAATGCTATACAGATCGGTCAAACGGCACAGAGCGCTTGGAGCTCGGTGATTTTGAAGCATGTTCGAACCTTTAGGCACATGGAAGATCCTTATTTGCGAGAGCGTGCTTCCGACGTTGAGGGTCTAGGGAAAAGAGTGTTGGGCTACTTGCAGCAAACGAGCGAGAAAAAGGGACCATTACCAAAGCGTATTGTTTTAATTGGTGAAGATCTTTCAGCTACTGCGCTTGCTGATATTCCTGTTGAGCGCCTTGTTGGAATTGTTTCACTTAAAGGGGCTAGTAACTCACATATGGCGATTGTTGCCCGCGCACTTGGCATTCCTACTGTTATGGGGGCGTTGGATATGCCCTGTGCAGAGCTCGAAGGAAAAGAGCTTATTGTTGATGGCTTTTCAGGCAATGTGATTAGTCATGCTACTCGCACCTTAAAGCGTGACTATGTTCAGCGTCAGCGCGAAGAGCAAATTATCATAAAAGATTTGCAGAAATTACGTGATGTCCCTTGTAAAACAACCGATGGTTTTGATTTTTCTCTCTGGGTTAATACCGGATTGCGAAACGATAATGTTCAATCATTGCGAAGTGGTGCAGCGGCAGTTGGGCTATTTCGTACAGAAATTCCGTTTATATTGCGCTCTAGCTTTCCCACAGAGGATGAGCAGGTAGCTGTATATCGCGAGCATTTAGAAACCTTTGCACCCAGACCCGTCACTATGAGAACTTTGGATATTGGCGGTGATAAAGATTTACCTTATTTCCCTATCGAAGAAGAAAACCCATTTCTTGGGTGGCGCGGAATTAGGATTTCTCTCGACCATCCAGAGATTTTTCTAGTTCAAATTCGAGCGCTGCTAAGAGCGAGTGAGGGATTGAATAACCTACGAATTATGCTGCCTATGATCAGCAATCTTTCAGAGCTTGATGCCGCGCTCTCTTTAATACACAGAGCCTATAGAGAGTTAACAGAAGAGGAAAATTATAACCTCACGTTACCGCCACTTGGCGCTATGATTGAGGTGCCTGCTGCGGTTTATCAGGTAAAAGAAATTGGCAGTCGCGTCGACTTTATGTCTGTGGGTACCAATGATTTAACTCAGTACTTGCTGGCGGTCGATCGAAACAATCCTCGCGTAGCAGAGATCTATGATTCACTTCATCCCAGTGTATTAAGAGCGTTAAAAAGTATTCAAGAGCAAGCAGTCTCTGTAGATTGCCAGCTCAGTGTTTGTGGTGAAATGGCAGGTGATCCGGTGTCTGCTGTAGTTTTGATGGGGCTGGGTTATAAGAATCTTTCCATGAGTGCTAGCTCATTGCTTAGAGTTAAAGCATTGATGCTTAAGGTGAGCCGCGAAATGGCCGAGGACTGGGTTGATGAAGCGCTTAGTTTGTCAGACGGTGCCTCAGTAGGGCGCTTTATGTCCCAGTCACTGGCACCGTTCACATTAAAACAAAGTAAACTCGCCTCTTAATGGCACCAGAATTTCAAACTCCTTATAGAAGGGGCGGTCATAAACCGCTATGATTTAC
>ENA-UZXB01012101-UZXB01012101.1-metagenome-genome-assembly--contig:-Day-2-1m-contig-12101_pt1 | contig 12594 bp, 10 predicted proteins | sample MGYA00260339_ERZ794899 | MGnify/ENA metagenome assembly ERZ794899 | reverse complement strand
CAACCTGAAATAAGAAAGTTTTTGTTAATGATTGGTTCTACAAACTTTGGCAAAAAAAGTGGGATTTTATCACAATTTAAATTTTTGTCAAATACTGTTAGTGGGAATGCTACAAATGCAGACACCATTGTTGATGCTTGTGTAAAAATGGGAAGCACAAAGACGGGCGCACTACTAGTTCTTGAACGTAACAACAACTTAGATTTTTTGGTTGAAACTGGTGATGAAATGAATATTAAAGTAACTCAACCTATTTTAGAAAGTATCTTTTTTAAAAATAGCCCCCTTCATGATGGGGCGATTATCATCGCCAATAATGTCATTAAAGCCACACGCGTTATTTTGCCTGTAACCAACAAAAAAGACATCCCCAATCGTTTTGGCCTTCGTCATAGAGCAGCTATCGGAATTACAGAAAAAACAGATGCTATTGCAGTTGTCGTAAGTGAAGAATCAGGACAAATTTCATATGTAAATAATGGCGAGTTTGTACTCTTTAGCAACACTCAAGAACTGAAAGAAAAACTTAAGACAGACCTAGCTTAATTCTTTTTGCTTTAAAAATTGAGCTTCATACAACCCACGATAGACACCATTTTTGTTTTTTAAAAGTGATTCGTGCTTACCAAATTCCACAATTTCACCTTTATTCATGACAATAATTTTATCAGCATTTTGAATTGTAGCCAACCTATGTGCAATAATTATAGATGTTCTCCCTTTAGTAATTTTGCGTGTTGCGTCTTGAATCAATTGTTCTGAATAAGTGTCAATAGAAGCGGTGGCTTCATCTAGGATCAATAGCTTCGGGTTGATGATATAGGCCCTTAAAAAAGAAATCAATTGGCGCTGTCCAACAGATAGCATTGTACCACGCTCCTTAACATCATATTGATATCCACCGGGCAATGTCATTATAAAATCATGAATTCCAATTTCTTTGGCAGCGGTTTCAACTTCTTTAAGAGTGTATTTTGGGTTGCCTAATGTGATGTTATATAAAATGGTATCAGCAAATAAAAATACGTCTTGAAGTACCACGGCTACATTTTTCCTCAAAGACTTTAATGAAAAAGATGTAATTGGTGTTTCATCATATAGAATAGCTCCAGAATTAATATCGTAAAAACGGTTAAGAAGATTGATTATCGTTGTTTTTCCAGCTCCTGTAGACCCTACAAGTGCAACTGTTTGACCAGGTTTTGCTTGAAATGAAATGTTTTTCAAAACGGGTTCATTATCAACATAGGAAAAACATACATTTTTAAATTCAATATCACCTGTGAAATTTGTTAATTGTTGAGCACCAAAATCATCTATATTGGACTCAGTATCTAAAATTTTAAACACTCGGTCTGCAGCAACCATTCCCATTTGAAGCGTATTAAACTTATTGGCAATCTGATGCAAGGGTCTAAAAATCATAGGAACCATCATGATAAATGCGGCCAAATCACCAACGGTTGCTGTTTGTTCAAAAATAGCGTTAAGTCCTCCAATCCAAATCACAGTTCCAAGAGTGATAGACGATAATAATTCGGCGATGGGAAAGAATACAGAATTGTACCACACCGTTTTTATCCATCCTTTTTTATGACGTTCATTAATTTCCTTAAAACTATGATATTCAATCGTTTCACGAGCAAAGAGTTGGACTATTTTCATTCCCGTTAGACGTTCTTGTACAAAAGAGTTCAAATTTGAAACTTCATTTCGCACCTCTTCAAAGGCCTTTTTCATGTGCTTTTGAAAAATTTTAGTCGCGATTAAAACGATGGGTAGCGTACAAAATACAATGATACTCAAATGCCAGTTCATATAAACCATAACTGACCCTACAACAAGCATTTTTAAAATATCGCTAAAAATCATAAAAAGCCCTTCGCCAAAAATATCGGCAATACGCTCCATATCAGTAACCGTTCTTGTCAATAAAACCCCAACAGAAGAGTTATCAAAATATTTCAATTTAAAGCCCAATATCTGCTTAAATAATTTGACTCTAATATCGCGAACAACAGATTGCCCAAGCCAACTCGCATAATAAATAAAAAAGAGGTTGCAAATAACTTCTAAAAACAGTAAAATAAGCATCCAAATGATGTATTTCAAAAATCCAGACTGAACTTGTTGTTCGATATTTTGATCCATTGCAAGTTGCAACACTTTTGGACGTAGAGCACCAAAAATTGCTAAACCAAAAACTGTAATAAGTGCAAAAATAAAGACAATATAATAGCGTTTTGTATAGCCCAAAAGACGGCCAAACAAATGTGCATCGAAGGCTATATTTTTGTTCTTTTTAGACATGAAAAATGGAATTAGGATAAATTATTTCACTCAAATACAAACCTTTAGCCGGGGCTGATGCGCCTGCATTTGAACGGTCTTTAGATTGAATAATCTTGTGAAACTCTTCCAGCGATGTTTTATAATTTCCAACATCGAGTAGTGTTCCGACAATGGCACGTACCATATTTCTCAAAAAGCGATCGGCGCTTATTTTAAATACTAATGTGTTTTTTTCTTTAGTCCAGTAGGCTTCGGAAATGGAACAAATGTGTGTTTTTACGTCTGAGTGTGCTCTGGAAAAGCATTGAAAATCCGAATAGTTCAAAAGTAGTTTTGAGGCCTTATTCATCAGATCGAAGTCTAAATTTTTATTGTAATAGTAAGCACCATCAACATTAAAAACATCTTTTACTGTAGATATTTTGTAAAAATATGTTCTTTGAGTAGCATCAAATCTTGCATGAGCATCATTTTTCACTTGTTGAATGTAATGTACTGCTATATCTTTCGGTAAAAAAGAATTCAATTTATAAGTTAAATCATCTAAATCAAAAGAAGTATTAAAATCAAAATGAGCTACCATTTTTGCAGCATGTACACCAGTATCCGTTCGCCCAGCACCCATTGTAGTCATTGGGGTTTTTAGTAAAATAGATAGTGCTTTGTCCAAAACAGATTGTACTGTAATGGCATTGGGCTGTACTTGCCAACCATGATAATCTGTTCCATTATAAGAAAGTTCTATGAAATATCTCAAGCTAATTTGATACTTTTGTTACAGATCAACAAAGATAAGACTTTGAAGCTAAACCCTTTTGTATTTTAATGAATCCATGAAAAAAATACTATTACTTTCCGATACCCATGGATACATTGGGGATGAGATTTTAAAATATGTACAAAAAGCAGATGAAGTTTGGCATGCTGGAGATATTGGCGATTTAAAGGTTACAGATGCAATTAAAAAACTAAAACCTTTGCGTGCAGTATATGGCAACATTGATAATGCAAAGGCACGTCTAGAGTTCCCTCTACATCAAAAGTTTACACTAGAAGGCGTACGAGTTTGGATCACGCACATTGGAGGTTACCCAAATCGGTATTCAAAAATAGTCCGAGAAGATATTCAGCAACAAACCCCAAATTTATTTATCGCTGGACACTCACATATCTTAAAAGTGATGCACGACAAAAAACTAAATCTTTTGCACATGAATCCTGGTGCAGTTGGTATACATGGGTTTCATAAGGTTCGAACAATGCTTCGGTTTGAAGTTTCAAATGGGAAAATTCAACATTTAGAAGTCATTGAATTTGAAAGAAGAATACAAAAAAACCCTGACTAAGTCAGGGTTTTTTCTCGCACTAATACTACTAAGATAATAGGTTTATCTCAATCGATCTACTGATTTTACGAGTGCTTCATCCTTTTTAATGGCTTTATTGGCTAAAACCAATAATACGATAGAAATAACAGGAAGAATTAACCCAATACCTTTCTCTGCATTTTCAAATGCTCCAGGTAAATTAAGAAGTCGATATACAAACAATCCTAGTAAAATTAAGTTTAATATGATATTAAGACGGCAAACTACAAACTGAGTTTGTCGTGATTTAAATTGAAATACAGAAAAAACAGCCAAAATTGTAGAGACCATAAACAAACTAAAATACTCTATAGAATCTATAGCATAATAGGATTCATTCGCATTTGTCCATAGGGGTACCAAAAAAGAGAGGACACCCGAACAGATAGATGCTAAAATAATATATACCGTTTGAATTCTTTGAAGCATTATTAATTTTGAGGAATCAAATGTAGTAGTTTCTTTTTTATTATTTTAAATAATTTATTAAAAATATTGTTGTATAATTGCACTATATAAATACGAAAGTACTCTTATATCTTTCACTGATTTTCACTTTATCAACAATTATTTCATTTTTAAATAATCCTCACAATATTTTGTTGCTTGCAACATAAAACCAACTTAAATATCATTAAATACTCAACAAATAATGTTTGAAATTTCACAATTAAAAGAAAAAAAACTCCCTGAATTACAGGAAATTGCAAAAAATTTAAATGTCCCAAAATTCAGAAGCTTAAAAAAATTAGACCTGATTTATCAAATTTTGGATGTTCAGGCGGCCAGTCCAACTACAGAAGTAAAGGAAGAGCCAAAAAGATCACAAAAACCAAAGCGTGAGCGCATCAATAAACCTGCTCAAAATCAGCAAAAAAACAGCAATACTGAACGCGCTCAAGAAAAAAATCAGAAAAACAACAACACTAAAAATTCGTCCAAAGACAACGAAAACGCAACTGCAAAAGAGCCGCATAATAAACCAAAACAGCAGAAGCAACAAAAACATAACAACGGACAAAACCACCAAAACAAAAACAATAGTAATAATAATAACCATCAACGCAAGGAAAATAACGGTAACAAAGACAACAGAAACCGCTATAAAGAACCCGATTTTGAATTTGATGCCATTATAGAAAGTGAAGGTGTTTTGGATGTCATGTCAGATGGGTACGGATTTTTGAGATCTTCAGATTATAACTATTTGTCATCTCCAGACGATATTTATGTATCTCAATCACAAATTCGTTTATTTGGATTAAAAAATGGAGATACAGTACTAGGGCATGTTCGCCCACCTAAAGAAGGTGAGAAATATTTCCCACTTATTCGAGTGAGCAAAATCAATGGATTAGACCCACAAGTGGTCCGCGACCGAGTAGCTTTTGAACACCTTACACCTCTTTTCCCACAAGAAAAATTCAATATTGCTGAAAAACAAAGTACCATTTCAACACGAATTATGGATTTGTTTTCACCCATTGGAAAAGGTCAACGTGGTATGATTGTATCGCAGCCAAAAACAGGAAAAACCATGCTTTTGAAAGATGTCGCGAATGCTATTGCTGCCAACCATCCAGAAGTATACCAAATGATTCTTCTCATTGATGAACGTCCTGAAGAAGTTACCGACATGCAACGAAATGTTCAAGGGGAAGTAATTGCTTCTACTTTTGATAAAGAAGCGCACGAACATGTTAAAATCGCCAATATTGTTTTGGAAAAAGCAAAACGATTGGTAGAATGTGGTTACGATGTGGTAATTCTTTTGGATTCTATTACACGATTGGCACGTGCCTACAACACCGTACAACCTGCCTCTGGAAAAATCTTAAGTGGTGGTGTTGATGCTAATGCATTACACAAACCAAAACGCTTTTTTGGAGCCGCTAGAAAAATTGAAAATGGGGGCTCACTATCCATTATTGCAACCGCACTAACAGAAACAGGTTCTAAAATGGATGAGGTGATTTTTGAAGAATTTAAAGGTACAGGAAACATGGAACTGCAGTTGGATCGTAAAATTTCAAATCGCCGTATTTTCCCTGCCATTGATTTGACTTCATCGAGTACACGACGTGATGACCTGTTGTTGGACGAAAAAACCATACAACGGATGTGGGTAATGCGCAAGTATTTGGCCGATATGAACCCTGTAGAAGCGATGGAATTTATTAATGACCGCTTTAAACAAACCCGAAACAACGAAGAGTTTTTGATTTCCATGAATGGATAATCAACACTAAACCCTATTAAAAAACCCTCCATTGGAGGTTTTTTTTTGGTGGTAAAAGAAAAATACAATTTAGATTTCCACCCTGCCTACCGCAAGATCCCATCGTGTGGGTTATTTATTTGGTACGCGAAAGGATTAACTTTGTTGAATCTTCGATTTCGCGCACCAGCGGGGAAACATGTAGCAACTAAATAACTTCTTTTTTACTTTTATTAAATTCTTTAACAATCTCAGAACCATCATAAAATGTCTGAATAATTTTCAGTCGATTATTAATTTCAAAATGTTTTATTTTTTCATCAAATTTTGTTTCTCTCCATCTTCCATTAACATTTCCCCAAGTCACTCTATTGTCACTAATTTTAATTTTGTAATCAAATTTCTTTTTGTCGGCTTCTCGTATGTATGATACATAATAAATTTCATCCTTTTCTTTTACTGTAATTATTTCTGGTGGTTGATCCATAATCGCAGAAATTGTGTATTTAGCAATTTCCAATTCACTAAAAATCTTTTCTTTTGATTCAACTATTTCCTTTTGGTTATTTACATTTTTATTTTTTTTATTTTTACAGCCAATCATAATAACTATTAAAAATAAAATTCGAACTAAAGTTTTTAATCTATTCATTATAATTATATATAACCCCAACCAAAGCTCTCCCAACAACCAAATTGTTAGTTTTAACAAAAAATAAAATCTACAGAAATCGTAGGTCATTCATGTGTTTAAAGAATTAGATTTGGGTTCTTATTCTTTCCAAAAATAGAAAAAAATCCATAAAAAAAGGCCTTTCAAACATGAAAGGCCTTTTTTTTTATAAGTTTAAAACAACTATAGCTGTGCGATATGGCTCGCCAATTTGGATTTTAAATTTGCTGCTTTATTATTATGGATAATGTTTCTTTTTGCCAATTTATCAATCATAGACGCCACAGAAGGAAACGCTTTTTCAGCTTTCTTCTTATCGGTCAACGCACGCAGGTTTTTTATCGCATTACGTGTTGTTTTATGCTGATACTTGTTTAGAATACGCTTCGCGTTGTTACTTCTAATTCTTTTTAATGCGGACTTATGATTTGCCATAATGTTCTAATTATTAAACTTTTTATTTGTAGCCCGTAGGGGAATCGAACCCCTCTTACCAGGATGAAAACCTGGCGTCCTAGCCGATAGACGAACGGGCCGTTTTGTTTCGATTTAAATCTTATGAATTTTTCAACTTGTTTTTAATCCAAAACAGCTGCAATATTTATATTGCGGTTGCAAAAATACAACTATTTTTAAATGCTACAACAATCATGGTTGTTTTTTTAACTTTTTTTTGAAAATTTTAATACGCTTTTGCAAACAAAACACGCCCTTTTGATGGTGCTCCAGAAAATACACATACTCCAACTTCCTCGGTTGAATCATAAGGAATACAACGTATGGTGGCTTTGGTGGCGTCTTTTATTTTTTGCTCAGTTTGTGCAGTACCATCCCAGTGCGCTGAAATAAAACCTCCTTTTTCTTCCAAAACCTTTTTAAAATCTTCAAAAGTATCAACCTCAGTAATGTGTGCGTCCCTAAAATCAAAGGCTCTTTTGTATAAAGTCTCCTGAATTTCTGTGAGTAAATTTTTAATTTCTTTAGACAATCCATCTAAAGGAAATGTCGTTTTTGAAAGGGTGTCACGCCGGGCAACTTCTACAGTGCCTTTTTCCAAGTCTTTTGGTCCAATGGCGATACGTAAGGGTACTCCTTGCAACTCATGCTGAGCAAATTTTGCTCCCGGTCTTTGAATGGTTCTAGCATCATACTTTACACTTATATTATCGCTGCGCAGTGTTTTCATAATGTCCTGAGCAACAGTACTTATGGCGTCTAATTGTTCCTCACTTTTATAAATAGGTACAATCACCACTTGATATGGTGCTAAATTTGGCGGAAGTACCAACCCTTGATCGTCACTGTGTGTCATGATGAGTGCGCCCATCAATCGTGTTGAAACCCCCCACGAAGTGGCCCAAACATGATCTTGATCGCCAGCGCTGGTCATGAACTTTACATCAAAAGCTTTGGCGAAATTTTGTCCTAGAAAATGTGATGTTCCAGCTTGTAGGGCTTTTCCGTCTTGCATAAGGGCTTCTATACAATAGGTTTCTTCTGCGCCTGCAAAGCGCTCGCTTTCTGTTTTTGTACCTTGAATAACAGGCATAGCCATAAAATTTTGAACAAAATCGGCATATACCTGATTCATTTGTTTAGCCTCGTCTAATGCTTCTTGTTTAGTGGCATGTGCGGTATGCCCTTCCTGCCATAAAAATTCGGCAGTACGCAAAAACAAACGGGTACGCATTTCCCAACGTACCACATTGGCCCATTGATTTATTAAAATTGGCAAATCTCTATACGATTGAATCCAACCTTTATAAGTATTCCAAATCACAGCCTCACTTGTAGGTCGCACCACAAGCTCCTCCTCGAGTTTTGCTTTGGGATCAACACGAAGTTTTCCTGGATGTTCAGGGTCATTTTGCAAACGATAATGGGTAACAACTGCACATTCTTTAGCAAAACCTTCAGCGTTTTTTTCTTCTGCTTCAAATAAACTTTTTGGGACAAACAATGGAAAATAGGCATTTTGATGCCCTGTTTCTTTAAACATCCGATCCAATTCTGCTTGCATCTTTTCCCAAATCGCATAACCATATGGTTTTATAACCATACAACCACGCACAGCAGAATTCTCGGCTAGGTCTGCTTTAACAACCAATTCATTGTACCACTTGGAGTAATCTTCAGCTCTTTTTGTAAGGTTTTTAGCCATAATATTGTAATTTGGCACAACTATTGTGTTGTAGCTAATATAAAATTTTACACAAAACTAAGTATTTTTAAAACGTCCAACAATTTAATTTACAACGTCATGAGATTTATTACATTTTTAAAGCAACAAAAAACTGTTTTTTATAGTTTATTTGGCGTCCTATTTTTGGCCTCTTGCGGGTCTTATCAATATGTTGGCATGGCCGATGATGGTATTTATGGAACTAGTGAGAATAGAGATTATGTTGAAGTAATAAATGATGATAACACTGAAAAATCTCAAGGTAATAGTTATTACAAAGACTATTTTAAAGGAAAAGCTACAGAATACAGCGAAGAGAACTCTAGCGTTTTCACTAATGCTGATGACTATAGTGGAGACTATAATAATACTGAAAATACATCTGAAAAATCTTATGCAGGATGGGGGCAAAATAGTGACTCTCAAGTTATTATAAATATCCAAACAAGACCTTATTACTATGGCTTAGGATGGGGCTACCCCTTTTATGGCAATCGCTGGGGTTGGAATGCTGGATGGAACAATTGGGGTTGGAATGTTGGATGGAACAATTGGGGCTGGAATTGGGGTTATCAAAACTATGGACTATGGGATCCCTATTTTTATAGTGCTTGGCAATCTCCGTATGGATATGCTGGAAGCTTCTATTATAATTCTTATGGAAGACGTTATGGGACGTATACCAACGGCTACAGAAATACTGGAAGCAGAAACTCAGGCTATAGATCTAGAAGTTTATCCAGTCGTAGTGCGCTAGGAACAGTCTCTAGAACACGTTCAACTGCGACACGAAGTGCAAATTCTTCAAGAAATTCATACAACACAACACGAAGTACAACAACACGTTCTGTTAGAAATAATAATGGTACAAGAACTACAACACGTACAACCAGGACGACCACACAACCTACAAGGTCAGTGCGATCAAACACAAGAACAACAACAAGAACAACAAAACCAACAACAAGAACAACAAGACCAAGCACAAGAACTACTCGACCTACGTATACTAGACCAACATCAAGGCCAAGTGGTACTATGAGATCTGGCGGAGGTGTTACAAGATCAAGAGTAGGAGGAGGAGGAACAACTTCAAGAAGAAGAAATTAGTACAATATTTAATCTTTATAATAAGTAAGTAGAATGAAAAGAATTTTTGTTTCAATATTTTGTTTCATTGCATTTCATACAATCAATGCTCAATATGTAAGTGATGGCCTAAGATATTCAAGTGGAGAAACTCAAGGGACTGCTCGATTTAAAGCAATGGGTGGTGCATTTGGTGCACTTGGGGGTGACATCTCTGCCATAAGTATAAACCCAGCAGGCGCTGCAATTTTCAATAGAAGTCATGGAGCACTGTCAGCATCTAATAATAACATTTCAAAAGATGCTGTCTATGGCGGTGGGACCGCCAATAGAACTGAAAACAACTTTGATTTACATCAAATAGGGGCTGCATTTGTATTCAAAAACAACAATACAAAATCGCTTTGGAATAAGTTTGTAGTGAGTTTGTTTTATGAGCAATTACAAGACTACAATACACGTTTTTTTGCCGCTGGGACAACAAATAATTCTATTTCCAGTTATTTTTTACAAAATGCAAATGGCTTAAAATTGGGTGACATCAGATTACTTTCTGGAGAAACAGTAACTCAAGCTTATGCAGATATTGGAGCTAGCTATGGCTACCAACACCAACAAGCTTTTTTGGGTTATGAAGGTGGAATTTTAGAACCTGGTGATAACAATGACGACACCAACACCGTATATACTTCAAACATAGCAGCAGGAAATTTTAATCAGGAGTTTGATTATGAATCTATGGGTCATAATGGTAAGTTTTCAGCCAACATTGCATTTCAATACAATGAATCTATAAGTTTAGGATTGAACCTAAATTCACATTTTTTGGAGTTTAGTAAAAAAACATTTCTAATTGAAGAAAACGATAATGTTGACTCAACAGTGAATCTCGTAAACTTTGAAAATCAATTATTTACAAAAGGTGAAGGTTTTTCATTACAGCTCGGAACTATTATAAAATTAACAGATGAATTGCGTTTTGGGTTTAATTATTCTTCGCCCACATGGCTCACACTTCGTGAAGAAACGACGCAATATTTATCCACATTCAACGATGCAGAAAATAACGGCTTTACTGTAAATCCAAATATCGTTAATATTTTTCCTGAATATAATTTAAAAACACCTGGTAACATGACAGGAAGTGTGGCTTATATTTTAGGTAAAAAAGGACTCATTAGCTTTGATTATACGCGTAAAAATTATGCAAATATGAGTTTTGACACAGGTGATAATCAATTAGACACTGCGCTTAGCAGTGACATCAATAACACTTTTAAAGTTGCTAATACTTACAAGCTAGGCGCTGAATTGAGACACAAAAATATTAGTTTTAGAGGTGGATACCGAATTGAAGAAAGCCCCTACAAAAACACAAACATCGCTAATGATTTAAATGGATTTTCTCTTGGTATTGGCTACAATTTTGGATATACCAAGATTGACTTAGCTTATGAACGCACAGAACAAAAAAGACAACAACAATTTTTTGAAAGTGGCACACTTGACTCAGCTTCAATAAACAACAAAAACTCTATTATCTCACTTACTTTAAGCATGGATTTATAATCTGAATTAGTCTAAAATAAAAAAACCCAGCAATGCTGGGTTTTTTTTATTACTAACTACTACCTCTTCAAACTAAAGTGTGCTCGGAGTTGTTTGGGCTCTGCTGTTGTTAAATCGTTGTACTCCAATAAGAACCAATAGTCCGTCGTTGGCATCTTTTGGCCATTGTAGGTGCCATCCCAACCATCGCCTGCTGGATTAATTTGCTTTAGCAACTTGCCAAAACGGTCAAATATTAATATCCTAGACCCTAATTGACTAGACAAGGCTGATATATTCCATGTGTCATTATAACCATCACCATTAGGTGTGAAGTACTTCGGATAATCTACAATAAATAGTGGTTCCGTTGAAACTCCACATCCATAAATATCACGCGCACTAATGACATGATCACCTGGGGTTACCCCTATAAACGTTCCACTATCCTGCCATGGCCCCTGATCTAAACTAAACTCATAAGCACCTGTCCCTACTGCCGAAGCTACAACAATATGTGTGTCTGCAAAATCCTCTGTCACTACATCAACAGTGAGCAATGGTGGACCACTTTCACTGACTGTGAAAATTTCTAATGGCGCCGAACAACCCGTACTAGAATTTGAATAACTCACCTCTAAAGTATAAATACCAACTTCATCAATGGTGTATGTCGGTGCTGTACTAAGTAGCGCACCAAATTCATCACGCCATGTAAAACTATAAACCGCTGGCGAAAGCCCTGGATCAACCTCTACAAAATCATCACCTATGGAGCTTGAATCTGAACAAATAAAATAATCATTTTCTAAATTTACTACTGGTAATGGATCAACAATTAAATTAATAGTTCTTATTACATAACAGTTTGTAAGAGTATTTTCAAAACGAATAAAAATAGTCTGTTCGTAAGGCTCGGTCATTGTAACATTCGTTCCTAATGAAGTACTATTACCTATTATTGCATTAGACTCTGTGTCATGATATGTTACAGAGATATTAGATTGTGAACCTATCATATCTGCTGAAACCGAACTCATATCGAAAGTTAACAACCCGTCCGTATCATCATCACAGTTCGATAATGATAAAGGAGGTTCTACCACAGGTACTGGCTCTGGGGTTACAGTAACAGTAACGGTAAATATTGCACCCACACAATTGTCTGATGACATTGGCACAAAACTATAAACCACATCTAATGGCGTGGTGGACGTGTTGGTCC
>ENA-UZXB01013446-UZXB01013446.1-metagenome-genome-assembly--contig:-Day-2-1m-contig-13446_pt1 | contig 12601 bp, 15 predicted proteins | sample MGYA00260339_ERZ794899 | MGnify/ENA metagenome assembly ERZ794899 | reverse complement strand
AGCGACTGTGACGGTCAAGCAATTGGTCTTAAAGGGCGTGTTCCAGTAAGAGTAAAAGGCGTTGTGTCAAAAGGACAGCCTGTATATGCTTGGGAAGATGGAGTATGTTCAACTATTGCAGCAACAGCATTAGTTGGTATTGCATTAGAATCAAGCGAAGACGAATCAGAAAAATTAATAGAGTGTGTTTTAAAAGTATAAATAACTACGTACTTTAAGAAAAGGATTAATTATGGCAGTGACAGCAGGAACAACGATTGGTGAATCGGAATATACAACATTACGTAGTAAAATGCTTACAGTAATGGGAACACCGTCCGGTACAGGAACTGCTGCTGCAGGATATTTGCAGACTACAACTGCTCCAGCAGTTAATCCAGGCGATAAAATTTTAGCATCACAATGGAATGCTTTAAAAGCTGATATTACACGAGCATTTACACACCAAACAAATGCTGCTCCATCTGCACCTGCATTAGTTACAGTTGACACTGATACCGGAATTTCAGCTGCAATTCATAACGATTATGAAACCGTAGCAAATTTTATTACTAATGATGCAAATAGATTTAGTTTAGGAGCTGCACAAAGTACAACAACATCAGCTAGATCAAAAACTGCAACTGACTGGAATGGTACAATTATACATGATGTAACATTTACATGGGCAAGTGCTAATGACGCAAAGTCATTTTTTAATGCAGGCGGATATATTAGAATGGCATCAACGCTATCTTATACTGGCAGTGAATCAAAAACACTAGAATGGAAATCAATGTTATCAGACACTAGTGTAGTTGCTCTTAATCATATAAGTGCTTACAAAGAAACTGGCACAAGTGGTACAATTAGTAACGATGATGGTTATTATGATATTGATGGCACAGAAAGAGAGTTATATGTTCAAGATAATGCTGCAAATCCGTATTCAGAAAATAGATACAAAATTTTAGCAAGATCTGTTACTAATGGACTACGTATAAGACTTGTATACGAAGATAACGATGCAGGAGACCAAACAGGAACTGGTGCTGCAGAAGACGAAAATGTACAAGGAACACTTACAAGTGCATTTTCTTACATTAGACCATCCGGCGCCGCAGTAGAGGTAAATGCTCCTACTATAGCAACTGGTGGCACAAATACTTTCACATAAGACTTGACAAATACCTAGTTTTAGTGTATACTATACAAGTATATACAAGGAGATCTTATGGACGAAAGACTAGAAAAAGCTCTTGACTTTTCTAAATTTATAGAAACACAAGCTAATCAAAAGAATATATTCTTAAAAAACTACAAAAGCAATCTTATCTATTATGCATATGGTCATAAGTTTGTTGCTACTCCTAATTTTATTAACTTTGTTAATGTGTTAGCTTCGATGGGAGAAAAACAAGTAGTGGTAATTGACGACAATGATGTTCCGGTTGTTGTAGATGATGTAAATGAATTCTATAAAGAACTACTAGAAACTTATGTGTATGCGTCTAGTAAATACGCCGATGAATATAAAACTATAAAGTCTAATAGATCAGTAGAAGGATTAGCAAGTTTATGAGTAATGGTGTAGTTTTATTTGCATTTAATAATTCAAGTATTGACTATATAAAACAAGCAATTTACTGTGCAAAAAATGTAAAGAAATATTTAAATTTACCAGTACAATTAGTTACAGATGATATTGATTATATATCTGATACATTTCCGTTTTATGTAGATTACATTGACGAATTAACTTATACGCCTGCACCTCAAGGATCAACAAAAACTTTTTATAACGGAATTTATACTAATAAAAAGTTACAATGGAAAAACTCAGCAAGAAGCAGTGCATACGATTTAAGTATTTTTGAAAAGACACTAGTTATTGATACTGACTTGTTAATCTTCAATGACAAACTATTAGAATGTTTTTCGTCTCAAGAAGATTTTATGATAGCAAAAAATTATGAGCTAATAAACACAAATAATAAGAAAATAGACTTTACAAGAATCAGTGATAAAAGTATTCCTATGTATTGGGCAACTATATTATATTTTACAAAAAGTGAAATGGCCAAAACAGTATTTGATCTTACTTGTCATATAAAAGAAAACTACGAATATTATCGTACAGTGTATGATATTACTGAATCTAAATTTAGAAATGATTATGCTTTCAGTATAGCTGTACATATGCTCCGTGGATTTAGAGAATTGTCTACTTGGCCTAAGGAATTGCCTGGAGACATGTGGGTGTCAACTGACAAAGATATTTTATTAGATATCAAAGACGAAAATGTACAAATGCTTGCACACATTGATTACGATTATCTTGCTGTAAAACTAACAGCAAACAATATACATGTAATGAATAAGTTTAGTTTAAATGAATTCATAGACAAGGAGTTTTCAAATGTCTAATGGTGTATGTGTATTAGCACAAAATAATAAAAAAACTGACTATGTAAGACAGACATATGCATTAGCACTTAGTATTCTTGCACATAACCCTAATACAAATATAAGTTTAGTTACTAACGATGATGTAGCAACAGAATACAAAGATGTGTTTGACAAAATTATACCAATTCCGTGGGGCGACTCTGCACAACGCAAAGACTGGAAAATAGATAATAGATGGAAATTGTATCATGTCACACCTTATCGTAATACAATGGTGTTTGATGCTGATATTTTAGTTTTAGAAAATGTTGATAAGCATTGGCAAGACTCAACTGAACTTACATTTACAGGCAAAGTAAGCACATATCGTAATGAAATTATTACTAGTAACTACTACAGAAAAACTTTTGAATCTAACAATTTACCTAATGTATATTCTGCAATGTATATGTTTCATAAATGCGAAAAAACCAAAGCATTTTTTATCTTGTTAGAATTGATTATGAAAAATTATAATTTATTTTATAAAAAATATGCACCAAGTAATATTCAAAAATGGAATAGTGTAGATTTATCTGCTGCAATTGCGTTAAAAATATTAGATCGACACAAAACTGCAATTGATACTGAATTGTTTAATGTTACACACATGAAACCGTACATTCAAAATTGTTATGCTACATCAGCAAAATGGACTGATTTTTTAACTGTAGATTTAAATGATTCAATTATGATTAATGGTTACAAACAAAAAGGAATACTACATTATGTTGAAGATGATTTTTTAACAAATGATGTTGTGTCTTGGTTAAAGGAAAAGGTATAATGTTTTACATTCATTACGACGAAGATGGTATGATTATTTCCATTGCAAATCACAAACACGAAACTTATAGTAATATGGAAATAGGTTTAGATATCTTTAATGAATTTAACACTCTAAAGAAACAAGTACATGAATATAANNAAGACACACATTATTCCAATACATGATTCTGATGCAACTAATATTGTTCAAAATAAAGGAATAATACCTACTGTTAAAACAATAGACAATGGCATTACGTTTGAGCAACACAGTGATTTTTGGAAAGTGCATTGTAATATTTCAGATAGCTTGTCAGCAGATATTGCTTCACGTGATAATAATTTTAGAAAATACTTTATTGTTGATAGAAATAACAAATTTATACTTATAGACACGCTAGATATCAATTTAAAAGAACTTGTTCAAAAGGACTGCATAGAAATACCTAAAACTTTTAAATACAGCAATGTCGCTGTTATCAGTAATTCTAGTTCAATACAACATGCCCAACTAATAGGAAAATATGATGAAAATAATTGATTATGATATTATATATCTTAGTTACGATGAACCTAATGCAGAAAAAAATTATGCAGATTTAGTAAGTAAAGTACCTTGGGCAAAACGTATACATGGTGTTGAAGGAAGTGATGCTGCACACAAAGCATGCGCGGAACTATCAGAGACAGATAGGTTTATTACTGTAGATGGCGATAATCAAATAAACCCTAATTTTCTGCAACAAACTTTAGATTTAGATAATCATCCTGAACTGTCAACAAGTGTTATAAGTTGGTGTGGCAGAAATGCAATTAATGGATTAATGTATGGCAACGGTGGCATTAAATGTTGGCCTAAAGAACATGTGTTAAATATGCGTACTCATGAAAATGCTGATCCAGACAACGTAGCGGCACAAGTTGATTTTTGTTGGGACCTTAAATATATACAACAAAACAGTTGTTATAGCGAAGTATACAATAATGAAACAGCTCAACAGGCTTGGCGTGCTGGGTTCCGTGAAGGTGTTAAAATGGCACTTGACCGTGGCGCAAAACTAAACAAAGAACAGTTCTTAAAAGGTCATTGGAAAAATCTACATAGACTATGGATTTGGTTAATGGTTGGCGCTGATGTAGACAATGGACTATGGGCAATATACGGCGCACGTGAAGGCTTATACATGACAATGTGTACTAATTGGGATTTTGTAAATGTAAGAGATTTTGAATATTTGAATACATTATGGAAAGATAAAAAGTCATCAACAACAAACGAACTTATTGAAGCCATTGAAATTTTAGGTGCAACACTTATAAATGAACTAGAAATACCTATAGCACAAGCACCTTTGGATGAACAACAAAGTAAATTCTTTAAAACAGTTTATAAAAACCCAAGTAGAAATCCTCAACAACAGTTTGTGATTGACCCCGAGTAATGGATGATTTAAAACTATTAAAACCTGTCAAAGAAGAACTAGATAGTATTGGTTGTGGAATGTGTCTTGCAAAATGGACACAAGTTACTATACATTTAGGTCCAGGCATTACACATAGTTGTCACCATGTAGGCGCACATAAGATACCTTTAGACGAACTTAAAGATAATCCTAATGCATTACACAACACTATTGAAAAGAAAATGCGCAGGAAAGAAATGCGTGAAGGCAAGCGTCCTAAAGAGTGCGACTACTGTTGGCGCATAGAAGATAACACACAAGAGTATAGTGACAGAGTTTGGAAAAGTGCTGCAAACTGGAGTCAAGTAGATAAAGAACTAATTTTTAACAGTGATCCAATGGATGACATTTATCCTAGATATGTTGAAGTTAGTTTTAGTAATGTATGTAATTTTAAATGTTCATATTGTGGACCTGCGTTTAGTAGCAAGTGGACTGAAGAAGTCAAAGCAAAAGGCCCGTACAAACTATACCAAACACATTACAACGGTATAAAAGAATCAGAAGTTTCGTATCCTAATAGAGAAGACAATCCGTATATTGAAGCATTTTGGAAATGGTTTCCTGAAGCTGCTAAACATATGTATACCTTTCGTATAACAGGAGGAGAACCTTTACTAAGTAAGCACACATTTAAAGTAATTGATTATCTATTAGAAAACCCACAACCGCACTTGCATTTTGCAATAAACACAAATGCATGTCCACCGGGCGACTTATGGGAAACGTTTGTAAAAAAGATCAAACAGTTAGAAGAAAATAAATCAATAAAATATTTTTCGTTATATTCAAGTGCTGAAAGTTTTGGTGAACAAGCAGAATATAGTAGAGATGGTATGGATTGGGAGTTATTTTCCAAAAACTTAAGATACTTTCTCGATAATACAAATACATCAGAACTAATGTTGATGAGTGCTGTTAATATGTTAGGTTTACCGTCGTTAACAACATATTTAAGATTTGTATCAAAACTAAAAAAAGGTAATGTTGATAGAATTGTTGCAGACTTTGCGTATGTAAGGCATCCTGAGTTTTTAGATATTAAAATTGCAGACAAAATAACGATTGACAAATACCTAAAGCCTAGTATACAATATATAATTAATAACAAAGAAAAATTTAGTGATTATGAATACATTAAATTAAATCGTATATACGAAGACTGTGTTGCTAGATTTAAAAAAGATATTGACGTATCAAAAGAAAGGATACAGTTTTTACAGTTTATAAATGAATACGATAAACGTAGAGGAAAAAACTTTACTGAAGTGTTTCCAGAATATAATAATTTTGTAAAAGTTTGCGAGAAAAGAAATGATTAGTTTCAAAGATACATATAGTAAAATAAACTGTAATGTTAGATACGATATTGCTTTTATAAGTTACAACGAAAAAGAAGCAGATCGCAATTGGAACAGTCTATTAGAAAAATATCCTTTTGCAAAACGTACACACGGTGTAAAAGGAATTCACCAAGCACATATTAAAGCTGCAAAACTTGCATCTACTCCAATGGTCTATATAGTTGATGCTGATGCACATATTGTAGATGATTTTGATTTTAGTTATATTCCGCCAACAAGTTATAAAGATGCTGTACATGTATGGAGAAGCCAAAATCCTATAAATGGATTAATATATGGATATGGAGGAATAAAACTATTTCCGAGACATGCAACTATTAATATGGATACCAGTAAACCAGATATGACAACTAGTATTAGTGACAAATTTGTGCTTATGAACGATATTAGTAATACTACAGCATTTAACGTTGACGAATTTAGTACTTGGCGTAGTGCGTTTAGAGAGTGTACAAAACTAAGCAGTAAAACTATTAAAGGACAAGTAGATGATGAAACAGAAGAACGACTTAAAATTTGGACAACAGTGGGAGGAGATGCTCCCTTCGGCGAATATGCTATTAAAGGTGCTATTGCTGGCAGGAAGTACGGGCTTTCTAATGGCGTTGATCTGGGGTTAATAAACAACTTTGAATGGTTAAAGGAACAATTTGATGCAGACGTTTGAATTATTAGATAGACTAGAATTATTGTATGCTGACAACAGCAATCTATCTGATCTGCGTAGGCTTTATATTGATAATGATTTGAGCAGTTTGTTTAGATTAACTGATGGTGATGAAGAATTACGTAAAGCAGTAGTTGAAAAAAATATGCATAGTATTTTTAGATTAACTGATGCTGATGAAGAATTACGTAAGGCAGTAGTTGAACAAAACTTACATAGTATTTTTAGATTAATAGAATCTAATGTTACTGGCAATATTGAAGATTTAAGAAAAGCAGTAGTTGAACAAAACTTACATAGTTTATTTAGATTAATACAAGGCAATGATGATATTCGCAATGCAGTAACAGAAGAAAACTTACACAGTATTTTTAGATTAGTTGATGACGAAGATTTGCGAAAACTTGTATTAGAAGATAATACATGGAAACTTTGGCCTATACTTGACAGATATATTGACACACAATTTGTTGCGGCCTTTAAAAACTTTTTTGTTAATGAAACAAAAATATGGGATGACTGTTTTAGTCGTGGCCAATTAGAAAGTAAACTATGGTTAGTAAAAGAATTACAGAAAACTAAAGTTGATTTAGGAACAGTATTTCTATGTGCAGGTTGGTATGCAACACTTGCAGTAATGTTATTTGAAAGCAACATTAAAGTAGATAAAGTTAGAAGTTTTGATACCGATCCTACTTGCGCTAAAATTGCTGAAGTGTTTAATAAACCTTGGTTTGAAGATAATTGGCGTTTCAAAGCAAGTACAGTTGACATTATGGATTTTGAGTGGTCAGATGCTCCTGCACCAAGTGACGGGACATTAGGCAATTTCTATTATATGACATCTGGTACAGACAAGCCTATACAAATGAAAGATAATCCAGATACTATTATTAACACAAGTTGCGAACATATTGAGAACTTTGCAAAATGGTATGATCTAATACCAGATGGTAAACTAGTTATACTACAAAGCAATAACTTTTTTGAAGTAGAGGAACATGTCAATTGTGTAAGTAGTATTGAAGAATTTACAACATCAGCACCTATGCAAAATGTTTTATATCAAGGTGAATTAGAACTTCCCAAATACAAGAGGTATATGTTAATTGGATACAAGTAATTTAACACTAAGAGAAATGCAAACTGAAAGTGCTAGAGCACTAAGTACTATGCAAGCAACTAATAATAACATTTATCAGTTTAATAAACTTGCACACCATAATAGTCAAAATTGGTATAAGGCTGTAATTGATTGGTATGTTGAACAATACGGCGACTTGCCTAGTAAAGTTGGCCCTGGAAAAGATATAAGGTTAGTTTCTGATGTATAATTATACTGATATAAAAAGTATTCATCTTGAAGTTACACAAAACTGTCAAGCTAATTGTCCTATGTGTGATCGTAATATGAATGGAGAAGGATTAAATCCGCATATTAATTTAGATGAACTGTCATTAGAAGATTGCAAAAATATTTTTACAAAAGAATTTATTGCACAATTGGATACAATGTACATGTGTGGTAACTTAGGAGATCCTATTGTTGCTAAAGACACATTAGAAATATTCAAATACTTTAGAGAGCATAATCCTAACATGTGGTTGAGTATGAATACAAACGCAGGAGCAAAGAATGAAACGTGGTGGCGTGACTTGGCGACAACTATTGGTAGGATGGGTGCTGTTATTTTTAGCGTTGATGGTTTACGGGATACTAACCATATCTATCGTCAAGGTGTTGTTTGGAACAACGTAGAGCGTAACATGCGAGCATTTATTAACGCTGGCGGTAGAGCTCGCTGGGACTTTTTAATATTCGAACACAACCAACATCAAGTAGAAGAAGCCGAAGCACTTGCTAATGAATGGGGCTGTGAAAAGTTTATGAAGAAAAAGACTGGCCGCTTTATTACACAAGATTCAAAAAAGAAAGAATCTCACCAAGCAGTAGATCGTAAAGGCAATAAGTCAGCAGAACTTAAAAAACCAGATGCAAAATATTTAAATAAAGCTCTTAGCAAACAAGATGTAATTATAAACAAGTACGGTAGTATGGATGCTTACTATGATGCCGCACCAGTTATTTGTAAAGTTAAAAAAGAGAATAGTTTGTTTATTACAGCAGAAGGACTTGCTATGCCATGTTGTTGGACTGCTGGACGTATGTACAAATGGTGGCATAAAGATCCTAAAGTAGAACAGATATGGGACTTTATAGACAAGGATCAATTAGATGCTCGCAAAGGTTTAGAACAAGTTTTTGCTACAGGGACATTTGATCGAATACAGGAAAGTTGGTCAAAGCCCAGTTGCGGCGATGGCAAGTTAAAAGTGTGTGCAATGAAATGCGGTGCTGAGTTTGATCCGTTTGCGGAACAATTTAAATGAAAATAGCAATACTAGGGTGCAGTTATAGTAATTGGTGGGACGCTAATATTTTTAATGAATCTGTTCCTGCATTAATTGCTAAAGATAATGCAAATATTACTATGTATGACGCTAGTATAGGCGGCAGCGGAAATAATTCTTTATATCTAAGAGTAAAAAATATAGAGAAAAATTTTGGTTCTTTAGATAAAGTTATTGTACAATTAACAACACCGAATAGATCTAGTGTGATACTTTCTAAAAAAGCAATTAATAATCTTGGAATATGGAAAGAACAATGTAACTATCATTATATTGATGGTACTACACCCCACTGGATAATGTTAACACAAGGAAAACTTAAGAGTGACGATTTTAGAAAACAGTGGGAAACACTTTTTCCTTTAAATGCTAGTTTAGATTATTTAAACTCTTATAACAAAACTTTTGATCCGTACTTTCAAACACAACAGCAAATTGATTTACTTAATTACAAATACGGCAAACAAAACGTATTATTTTATAGTTGGCTTAAAGAAAATAAAAAATTAATTGAATTACCAAGTAATTATATAGGTAGTGTTCAAGAACATTTTGGTATAAAAATGAATAAATTTAAGATAGATAACGAATATCATTTTAATAATCACGGTCACAGTGCAGTTTATAGATGGCTCAAACCAAGTATAAATAAATTATTAGCAAACGGAGATAAGTACGTATATAATGACACATAAAGATAAAAAATATCCATCAGAAACATTTTGCTTATTACCTTGGGTACACCTAAGTACACGACCAGACGGAAGTATGCGAGTATGCTGTACTGCAAATGCTAGTAGTGTTGGACCTACTAACGATAAAGAACATGGCGGCCAAGTAGGTATTCTTAAAACAGACGATGGCAAACCTAATAACTTAAATGTAAGCGACTTTGAAACAGCATGGAATAGTAAGTACATGAAAAATGTACGCAAACAAATGCTGGCTGGTGAAAAACCGCCTAGCTGTTTAAAGTGTTATAAAGAAGAAGCTGCTGGACATCGTAGTAAACGGATGTGGGAAACTAATTATTGGAGTAAACGTGTTGACATAGATCAGATACTAGCTGATACTCAACCAGATGGCGAAGTACCACCTAACTTGGCATACATTGATTTACGCTTTGGTACTAAATGTCAGTTGGCATGCGTAATGTGTTCACCGCACGATAGTAGTGGTTGGATCAAAGATTATAAGAAAATTTTTCCTGATGTCAAAAATGAAAGTCTCAAAGAGATTATGCAATGGGAAGACAAAGGTAGTACTAATGGCAGTAGTTACAACTGGCACAAACAGAATCCTACATTCTGGAAACAGTTTTACGAGCAAATGCCTAGTATGCAACAAATTTATTTTGCAGGTGGCGAAAGTCTTATTATTGAAGAACACTACGAAATTCTTGAACATGCAATTAAAATGGGCTACGCAAAAGATTTAGAGCTACGTTATAATTCAAACGGAGTTGAATGGCGTGATGATTTATTTGACTTATGGAAAGAATTTAAACTAGTACGCTTTCATTACAGTATTGATAGTATTAAAGAAATGAATGACTATATTCGTTATCCAAGTAATTGGGAAAATCAAGTAAACACATTTCATAGATTAGATAACGAAACAAGCGATAATGTTGAAGTTACTATTGCGGCTGCTATACAAGCACTTAACGTATATTACTTGCCAGACTTTATACAATGGAAACTAGAGCAGAAGTTTAAGAAAATTAACATGTGGCCATTTGGTGCAGGCGGCATCAGTCAGCACTTTGTATACTGGCCAGCACATTTAAATGTAAAGAGCTTGCCTGCAGACTTCAAAGCAAAATGTAGAGCAAAGTATGAAGCATGGTATCCTTGGTGGGAAGAAAACTGGGAACTAGGCGTTCCGAGTTGGCACAAGGGTAAAATTACTAAAGAAGATTTTATGCAAGCTGAATATGGTATTAAAAGATTAAATGGTATTCTTAGTTTTATGGAAAGCGAAGATTGGAGCCAACGACTACCTGAAATGAAAGAATTTTTAAGTCTTTGTGATAGGCAACGTGGAATAACGTTTGAAGAAACATTTCCTGAAATGGTAGATATATTTAAGGATGTAGAATGAGCAAATGTACCTTTTGTCCACTGCCGTGGAATAGTATAAACCTACGTAATAACGGAGACATGCGTATTTGTTGTAATACAAATAGTTATAGTCCTCAACGTGGTATTATGAAAAAAGAAGACGGAACACCATATAACGCAGGCAAAGATGATTGGAACGAAGCACGTAATGCAGAACTATTAAAAGAAGTACGTGTTAGTATGATGAAGGGTGAATGGCATCCTGAGTGTACTCGTTGTAAAAAAGAAGAAGAAAGTGGCATCCGTAGTCGACGAGAATACGAAAATGATGACTGGGGCAAATGGTTTGGTGATATGAATCTTGAAAAGGTATTACCTATCACAGAAGAAGATGGTACAATTGATACAAGTAAGCAAGACATTGAGTTTATGGATATACGTTACGGAAACTTTTGTAACTTAAAATGTAGAATGTGCGGACCAACTGACAGTCATAAATGGTATGATGATTTTGTAAAAACTACAGGTAGAACACACTACAAAGATACACACGAAACAATTCAGTTAACTAAAAATGCAAAAGGTAAATGGCATACTGATCAATATGATTGGTTTCAAGGTAATAATCGTTATTGGGACAACTTTGAAAAGTATGGACCAAATGCAAAGAAACTTTATATTGTAGGTGGAGAACCTTTAATTATTGAAGAACATCAAGAAAGTCTTGAACGTTTAGTTGCTAGTGGTAAAGCTGGAAAAATACAATTAGAATACAACTCAAACTTAACTATGGTACCTGATAGACTAGTACACTTATGGGAACAATTTAAACAAATACGTATTGGTGTTAGTATAGACGGCATTGGCGATGTATTTAATTACCAGCGTACTCCTGCAAAGTTTGATGCAGTGTATAAGAATATGATGACATTGCAAAATAATGAACGCATAAATTTAAAAGCATGGTTTGCTTATACAGTAACTCCTATGAATGTTTTTCATACAGCAGAGTTTATGAAATGGAAACTTACTGAAAGTGGTTTAGATAAATTTAATCCACTAGAAGGTATGCGACCAATAATTACACATCATATGTGTCACAGTCCAAAATATTATAATATTAAAGTATTACCGCAATACTTAAAAGAGCAAGTATCTGCACATTATCAAGAACACAAAGATTGGATAATGACTACTGACTTCAGTGACAAAGTTAAAAATAATTTTGTTAAAGTGTTAGATGGCATTGAAAAATTTATGATGAGCGAAGATTATTCTAAAGAATGGTTATCTCACTTTATTGATCAAACTACAAAACTAGATAAAGTACGTAATCAAAATATTTTAGATATAGTACCGCAGTATAAGGATTTGTTTGATGCGAATAACGAATGAAAACTTAGATTGTTGTATTGTAACAATGTTTGTACACAATGT
>ENA-UZXB01007653-UZXB01007653.1-metagenome-genome-assembly--contig:-Day-2-1m-contig-7653_pt1 | contig 12614 bp, 7 predicted proteins | sample MGYA00260339_ERZ794899 | MGnify/ENA metagenome assembly ERZ794899 | reverse complement strand
AAATCTATAATCTTCACCTCTATTGCCAAAGCAAATAGTTTCGTCACATAAGTCAGCAAGGTTAGTAATTGTTATAGTTGGAGTTTCAGGTATACAACAATCTGCTTCTCTAGGGTAGATGTTATTATTACTAGAACCAGAGCTTATACTATCTATAAGACCGTTAAAATTATATATTTTTAAATAAGTAGCACCGGTACTTTCTGCTGTTATTATTTCTATAGACGCAGCACCACTACATCCGGTAGCTAGTAAATATTCTAATAATGCATCTTGATTAGCTTGATCAAAAATTGAAGAAGTAGGTGCATAATAAATTTCGAGTGTCCCTGCTATTGTTACTCCCCAGTTAGGTGATGACTCCTCTATAAAAAACATTTGACAATTCTCTATAGCATCATCTATACAACAGCCACAATCTGCAGATTGAGTTTCAGTTACAGTTGTTATATACTGCTCTCCATTAGAATCAGTTTGTCCTGTAATAGTACACCCACTTGCTGATTCTAAAGTATTAACTTGCCATCCTATTCCTATTTCATCTCCAATTGCAAAGTCACAAAAATCTATTGGTATATCAAAATTGTTTACTGTAGTGTTACCATTAACTGTAAATGTTTGATCAATATTTCCAGTAATATAAGATACATTATTTACGTATACAGTATAATCTAAATCTATATCTACTGTAGTATCTGCACATTCACAAGAACCATCTGATAAACTTGTTATTCCTATATTTAAATTAGTACAAGTTAAAGTTTCAGGTATTCCTGCACCGCTAATTTGGAAGTTAATTGTAGGATCACAGCAATCTTCATTATCAAAACTTAATACAGTTTCTTGACCACAAGTAAATCCATTTGTTCCTGTTGGTGTCCACTCTACTTGAAACAATACTTCTGATCCATCTGTAGCATTCCAAGTAGTAGTTGTTTCTAAAGGTAAAAAAGGACCAGTAGATAATAAATCTTTGTAAAATATCTGCAAAGTACTTCCTGGTAAAGTACAATAAACATTAATCGTAGACATTTCATATAATGCTAATGTTCCTCCTCCTAATGTAGCAGTACCATCACATGCTAGTGATATCATGTTTAGCAAACCGCTAGGCATATTATCATAAAGATTTAATGAATTTTCACAAGTTTCTATAGTTTCACTATAATCACTTATAATAGGTGATATAATTAATTTTTGTATTATTTCAACTCCACAACCTGGATCATTATTAATAACCCATTTAGCTATAGTTAATTCTCCACAAGTTTGTTTATCGTCTGATATTCCATTAGAAGTAAGATTTCCTGGTATATTTAATGTACTAAAATATAAAAAGAAAACTCGAAAAGGTAATGAAGTAAAAACAAGAACTGACCCCGAAATAGGATATGATATTTCTATAGCTCCTCCTGGAGCTATAGGTATAGTATTTCCATCACACCCTCCAATAATAGTATCTAAATCTATAATTTGAACTCCAAAATTACCACTGTCTACAAAACTACCATCAGAGTACATCCAACTATAATCAGAATCTACTTGTTCTGTTCCATCTCTACATACATATATATTTTCAGCAGGTCCAATTTCTGTAGATGTGTCATATATTTCTATAGTTGCTTCTATAGGAGCATAACAACCTGGTACTGAATATTCAAAAATATACTCTCCTTCTGTTAAACAACTATTTGAAGAGTACGCAGTAAAGGTATCACCTGTGTAATCTACGCCATCTAAACAACCTTGCTCAGTACCATCTATAGTAAATATAAACCCATTTGCAGGTTGAGATGTCTGTACCCAAGTTCCTCCTGGAGTATAACCTGGGTCTAATAAACTATTTAAACAAAAATCCGCCATTGTATTTTTTTTAATATTTAATAATCAAACTGAAAAAAAATAGTTATATCCTTAGAGTAAATTACGTTATACTCTAAGGATATAAACTAATATAAAACTTTTAGTTACAAACTGCTAATGAAGTTGCATTACCTGCTTCTAATGCTTCTGTAATTGTAATATTAAATGAAATTACTTGTGTACAATCAGCACAAGATTCATCTGCAGTATGTTCTGTACCAACGACTGTTAATGTGTAAGTTACAGCAACAGAACCAACTACGGCAGGAACAGTAAAAGTAACAACACCAGTTAATTCATCTATTGTACCTATGTTGCCTCCTATTGCCCATTCTCCTCCAGTTATATAATTACCTATTTCAAGAGTAAGATCATACTCTAAAGGAACATCTGCTTCACAAAAAGTAAGATCCGAAGTAGGTGCTGTCATATTTGGTGCATCAACTACTTCTATCTCAAAACAAGTGAAGTCTCCACATTCTGGAGCAACTAAATCACCGCTTTCATCAGAATCTCCTACTACATATGCAAACCCATAAAACCCAGGGTTTACATCTTCAAAATCAATGTTATTACCATTACCTAGATCTTGATTTATTGGTACGTGAGCATCTGGATCTATATCTTGACCACTATTAACCCCATAAGGATTATTACCATCAGCAGCATCCAAAAGATCTGCTATATCGTGACAATCAGAATCTTCCGAGTTAGGATCAATTTTGGCATCGACAGCCCACCCTAAGTATACAAAGTATCCTCCTGTCGAAGCGTTTGTTAATCTATCATTTAAATTTATTGAACAAGCCATTTTAATTTATTTTATTATTAATTTTTAAAAAAGTTAAGAGCATACCATTTGGGAACTTCCATTCCCTGCAGATACTGCTTCTGTTATTATTATTGTTACTGTTTCTGCAGCTCCCCCACAAGACACACACCCTTCAAAAATTGGGTATATGTTATTCGGAGTAGACACAGAATATGTGAAAGTATAAGTGCCAACTGGCATACCGTCTGTATTAAATGTAGCTACGTCACCCAGGATAAATAGTCCTGGATTGCAATTATTAAAAGCTATTGTGTAATCTCCTCCTGCTGTCCATACCCCACCTGCGTCTTCTCCTACAAGCAAATCTCTTAATATAAGACATTCTGGCTCTAACTCACAAACTAATTGTGCCCCTATATCACTACCTGCAGTTCCTGCAGATACAACTTGTACTACTGTCTGTGAAGTAGAAGAACAACCGTCTACTGTTACTTTATTACTAAAAAAGTAAAATCCTACTGCTGCTCCTTCAAAAGTATAAGCTGGACCAGAAATATCTCCTGGTGCTAAAGTAGGTTCTACTCCTCCCCATCCCCCTGTACCAGGAGTGCCTATAGCTACTGTTGAAAATCCATCATAACAGAAAGTACCTATAACGCTAGTGTTAGGTGTAAACATATCAGGATAAACATCTACTACACAAGCTCCATCGTTACATACAGCTCCTGGTTGAGGTATTCCTGATCCTGGTAAAGGAGTTACATTAATTATTATTGTAGCATCTGTATTACAAGCTGAACAAGTACCGTCTGTTCCTGTTACAGTAGAAGTAAATGAGAATACCCATTGTCCTGGGACTGTAGGGTTAAAATCTCCTGTGATTAAATTGTAATCAGAATCACCTTCTCCTGCAAGTTGCTCGCTTACTAATACTAGAGATGTAAAGTTATTGTCTAAACAATTAGAACCACCGTTTAACTCATTAAAAATATTAAACTCAGGATCTGTATTACATTTTTCTATTGTAGTATCTGTTATTACACAAGAAGCTTGATATATATTTACTTCAAAGTCTACTTCTTTAGGGCAAGCATCTCCGTAGAAAGCTCTAAATAAGTAAGTACCTAATGGTGCTTTACCGTTATCCCAAAGTGCAATACCTTCTGGTAAGAATGATCCTGCATTAAACAATATTTCAGACCCATTTATATTTAAAAATATTGGAGTGTAAGGTGCAGTTAATAGTTGTATTTTACTACCTGCTGGTAATTCCATTTCAGTATATAAATCATACTCACATCCTGTAGTTGCAGTATTATTAACAATAACAGGATTTGTAGTACAGCTTGGATCTAACGCAGGGTCTGGACCATATGAACAGTATACTAAACATTGTGAAGGTATATCAACAGGCTCTTCTTGTATGTCTAATGTAAGTATAAAAGTATTACTACATCCTGTTTCATTGTATATACCTGAGTTAGTTATGTTATATCTAAAGCTATAAACTCCTGGAGTAACATCTGCAATTATAGTAATACCATCTGGGTTTAGTACATTAGTTTGATTTAAATCTGTCCAAGTACCTCCAGTTACATTAGCTAATGTATTTAGGTTAATTGGAGTACTACTAGTAGCGCATACTGAAGCATCTAAATCTACAGATTGCTCTGAAGCAATAACTTCTATATTAACTGTAGTAAATGCATTACAAGGTCCTGACTCTCCAAATTGAAAAGTATAAATACCTGCATTATTAAATACAACATTAGGATCGCCTATAATATCCCCTACAATAAACTCTGGTGAATTTAAAGTTCCTGGTATATCTGTGACTTCAGTAGTATATCCTATAAATGACCAAGGTAATAGTTCTTCTGATGTTACTAAACTGTTAAGATCTACTACTTCATTTAAACAAATAGAAATATTAGAAGTTGGTAAGTTAGCATCTGCTACTGTTATAATTACATCTGCTTGGTTAGACTCTACTCCTGCCTCATTTCTTAATTTGTACTTAAGTACAGTCGTACCTACAAATCCTCCTGCTATAAAGTTAATTGAATTTCCGTTAAGTAATGTTTGTACATTAGGATATTCAGTTATTATTAACTCTGTAAATTGACCTGAATCATTTGCTGTTATATCAATGTATCCAGAACTACTATCAGAAAGCATACATACTTCATTGTCTACTGCTACTGGAGTACTACCACATTGTGTTCCTTGAAATTCAAGTCTACCTGTAGCTAATACACCATCTATTATAAGAGAGTAGTTAACAAACTCTACGTTTACTAAACCTCCACTATAAGAATATAGTACTTCTCTATTAATAGTTAAGTTAAGCTCTCCGTGTGGAGTTAACATATTTGTGTTAGTAACTAAAGTTTGACCTAAGCTTGGTATAAAAGTAAATGAAGTCCAATCTACATTTCCTTCTACTAAATCTTCTAAGTTAATACTTAAATTAGATAAACAAGCATCTTCACCGTCTCCTCTGTTAGAAGCTACAGATCTAAAGTCTTCTCTATCTATACAATCTTGACATCCAAACGTGTGGTTATAAGGTATTATATTAGGTACAACAGTACACTGTATAGGCTGTAAACAAAGTGTAAAGTATGTAGTATGCCCTGCACAATCTTTAGCCTTCATTGGTACAACTATAATGTTGTTACTTAAAGATATCTGAAATGTAGATATTTTAAATGAGTCTTCTGCAGTAGTTATAACTAGACCTGGTTGGTTTTGTAAAAACTCTACTGTAGAATAATCTATAGGCTTACTACAAGGTGTACCTAGGCTTATACTTGAAGTAGTATAACTTGTATCTATAGCTCTTGGTCTACATACTATGTCAAAGTTATATTTAACTTCGTCATTAATACATACTGCAATATCTATAGTATCTTCTACTGAGCATCCGTATTTATTAGTAGCTATTACTTTTAAAGGAGTAGATGAAGTATTAATAAAAGCACCATCTACATATTCAAGTTCTACTCTATCGTTTATTGCTGTAGTAGTAAATATTTCAGAATCTACTATCCATTGATAAGTAATACCAGCTTCATTAGTAGGAGCTTTATATGCTATAGTACATTCGTTACAATCTTCTAAAGGAGATATTCCTCCTTGAGTAAACTGTAGTTCTGCACATACATCTTCAAACACACTGTCAATTGTAGTAATACAACCGTCAGCATCTACTATCTTTAAACCTATTTCGTTAAAGTTAAGTAAGCATTCGTTGTCACAAAAATCAAAAGTTGCAGTAATAGTATTATCTAATACTACACTAGAGATGAGTGTAACACAATCAGGTAAAATCCACTCATAAGTGAATGCTCCTGTTAAATTTTGTAATTCATAAACTTTTGTGATATTAATCATTGCACTTATTTGAAATTTCTTTGATTGTAATTTTATTCTTTATAGTTCTTTTTGTCTTTACTTGTGTAGGACATAAACTATCAACTTCTATTTTTTTACATTCTAATTCTGCACAGTTACTATTTTCTAACCAATGCTTAATGTACTTTAAGTTATTGTTAGTACACTCCATAAGAAATTGTTTTTTCTTTATGTTGTCTACTCTATCTTTTATTATACTAGCAGTTACAGTCATTGTTTACAAGATTATAGGATTTTAAAATGTTATTAAGCTCTTGGTACAATACACATGCAGACTCACATTCACAGTCTATACACTCATGTATTGACTTTAGAGCTTCATATAACAAGATAGCTTCTTCTAGCTTATCTAGATCTGTTAACTTAGCTATTTTACATTTTAAGTCTAAATCTACAAATACGCAGTAAGAATCTGTTATAACTTGAGTTTGTGTTTCTGTAGTTAATGTAAAATTATATACTCCATTTGTAATAGTACCTAAGTAATCTGACTTTAATCTTAAACCATTTCCTACAAACTCTATTGAGTCTGAGTTATAGCTTTCTTCAAAGTAGTTTAACTGGTCACATTGGAAATAGTAATTTTCATTGTCTACTTCTAGTTTAAAAGGTACAAAGTCAATATCTTTAAACGTAAGAAATATTAAATTGTTTTTTAATATAGCTTCTACAGACCCTGTAGCTAATAGTGCAGTTATAGAGCTAGCTATTGTTAGTGCATCTATTTTTAAAGAAGATGTAAGTATAGGACTTGTAAAACTATTTGTATTATTATACCCAGTAAGAGAGTTTATAAACCCTGTTGTAGGTATTTTTACAGTGTAATTACATGATGTAATATCTTCTGCATACCCTACACAATTAGGAAAAGCTCCTGTAACAATATTGTTAAAATTATATTTAACATATAAAATAGGATTATCTGTACCATTAATAATTAAATCATTACCTTCATATTCAAATGAATATCTAGTATCATTTAAAAACTCTATTAACCCTACTTGTGCAGTTTCAATAGAAGCTGTATTAAATATAGTAGGAGGAGTATATGTACCATTAGCTGTAACAAAAGAAGATATTCCTACATTAGCAGGAAGTATAAACTTATTTTTGTTACATTGAATTCCTAAAAAACACTCAGCAGATATATCTACATAACATGTTTCATTATTAGCTAAAATAAAACTTTCAAATACTACGTTAGTTGGTAAATTACTTATTTTTATTTCTACTTTTAAATAATTACTAGTACTAAGCTCTGCATTTACAACTACAGAAGCTGCAATACCTTTGCTAATAAAGTAAGAATCTATATCTGTTTTTAATAAAGCTACTTCAGCTATATCAGTCATGTTGTAAGACCTAGAAAGAATGTTTGTAGATGCACCGTCTATAAACATTAAAAGTTCTACTACATTACTATAGTAAACTGATAAAGGGTTACTTTCACAGTTGCTTGTTATATACCCATTAGGGGGAACTATACAACCAGACTGTTCATCATAGTTTTGGTAACTTGCAACATACGTACAAGTTGGGTCAAACTCAAGGTTAAACTTTTGTGAAGCAATAGGAGTACAGCAATTTTTTTGCCCTTCTATGCTCATAGATATTAACTCCTTAGAGTTAAATATCTTAGAGACGTACTCATTTTCAATTTCAATGTAATTTGATGTGTAATTTAACATACTATTTTTTTAATAGTTTATACTATAAAATGTTTTAGTGAAGGCTATATAAATCCTAACTATAATGTTCTTATTTAGGGAGAGATTGCTAAAATCTTAGTAGCTGTATTATTATTACTATTATTATCTCCTCCAGTTTCTGCAATTATTGTAGCAACAAAATCTGCACTTTGACCAGCTACTAAAGCTTCAGTTGATAATCCAATTTTACTTTCACTACCAGCTGGTATTACTACCGAACTTGTATATAAAACACCACCGGCTTTTACAGTAGCTGTCCAATTTGAATTATTTACAGGAGTATTTTGTGTTAGCATAGTTGCTATAGTCATATTAGGATCAAATACTACATCAAATGCTGTAAGTCCTGAAACAAATACATTTATTTCATTTACAGAATCTTCAGTTCCAGTATTTCTAACACGTATTACTTGATCTTTAAAATCACCAACAGCGTATGTACTACCCTGTAAGAAAAATTGAGCTCGTAAATCAGTGACTCCTACATACGGACAACCTTCTGATTCTATTTCTAAATTCCAAATAGTACTAGAACAAGCGTTACCTTTTATAGTAACTTTTGCTAAATCAACTCCTTCTACATAATTAATTGGTATATCTACTACTACAGGATCTGGCACTATTACTGATGTGTATACAGCTCCATCACATTCAAAAGAACTAACATTAGTACTTATGTATGGCATACTTGCAGACTCTCCAGTATGATAAATGACATTACCATTGTACTCTACTACTAATCCATCAGGAACGTCTAGTGCGTTAAACCCTAAGATTTTAATAGTAGAAGAGTCACCTACTTCAATATTAAATTGTGAGCTAGAAGCTATACCTCCTAGTCCTTGGTAATTGTAATTAGTACTAACTTCAGCATTACAAGTAATAGCTGAAACTGTAAATCCTACACTACTACATGTTAAATTACTACCTATATCTGAGTCTATTATTTCTAATGTATAAGTACCTGCTAAAAATGGTATAGTTTCATTTGCTGTAAAAGTAGTTGCTAAATCATAAAAAGTACCCATTGCTACTTTTATAGTTTGACCTTCTGCATTTTCTGCTGGGTTTAAATCTTCATCTAAAAATTGTAAAACGTAGTTATTTACATTACCTCCAGACACCTTTAAAGTTTCCCAAGATAACTTTCCAGGTACTGTGGTATCTGTATTAAAAGTTATATTATTGTCTATACAAAGATCACAAGAAGATACATTAAAGTTTACTTCTCCATTTACTGTAATATTTCCTGAAACATTAGTAGCTGTATATGCTATAGTACCACTAAATTCATAATTATTACTTACTTCTATTTTAAATCCAGCAATAGGGTTAATATCTACTACAGTTAATCCAGGGTATAATTCTATATCACTTACTGGGTTTTCTATAGGTATATTATTAATGTGTGTTATTGATAACCCATTGTAAGCAGGAAAATCAGTAGCTAACACTGCTAAAAGTGCTGAGGTAGTGTTACATACTAACTCATATGTAGTTGGATTTGATACTGGAGTTTCTGTTATACAAAACTGCAAAGTTGCAGTATTTACTTGATTATCATTATTTGTTATACTGTAAGATACTTGTTCATTTAAATCACTTACATAACCATTAAATGATTGTATTTCAATAACACCATTTGTTACATACTTAATAGTTAAATTATTATTTATTGGTATTGCAAGGTTATCTATTACTGATACACCATTAATGTGAGAAATTGTTTCTCCATTACCTAAAGAATCATTACCTAATAAATTAAGTATAAATGTTTCTCCTGATGTAATGCAATCTTCTACAATATCATTAATTGCTACAGGTATAGTAAATACTTCCGTAGGTAAGTCAGATAATGAAGTTCCTATAGGACTATTAACTGTAAATGTATAACTAGAACCATCGCTAGTAAACGAAGTGTTTATTCCGTACCGTTCTAAATTATTAACTATTTCAGTAGGGCTTGTCATATTTATTGACCCACCATACTCTACAGGAAATAATACTCTATCAAATACTAATTCATTTACATTAAATAAATTAACTGTTCCTAATTCTATATTGTATGTAGGGTCAGTAAATTCTACTAAAGATATATTAGAGTCATCTATAGTAGTATTAATTCCTAATAATGCAAATTGAGCAGATACATCCTCTAATGAATTAACTTGTACTACAGTTCCTCCGTAAGGTGTTAAATCTATTGAATTATTAACAGCACTATCAAATGGAGTATCTACTAAATTGTAACTAAACTGTACTACAGGATCTGGAGTTATTTCTACATTAGCAACTGGACTGTCGTACTGTACAAAAGAAATACCACTAGCAGTTACATTTGTTGTTACTCCTGTTAATTCTTCTATTCTTGTTTTTAAAGCATCTAAAGAGTATATAAACTCTATTGGTTCTCCTCCGTAAAATGCTAAATTAAACCTAGTTTGAGTTGTAATACTAGTACTTGCATTACTAGCATTAACAAAAATAATAGCAGGATCTAACGTAGAGGTTATGTCAGTTGCTACTGTAGTTGTGTTTAGTATTATTATTTGGTTATTTATCATTTTAACTGCTATTCCTAAAATAGATAAAGCAGCTATTACTTCTGCATCAGAATTTACAGTAGTAAAAGTACTACCCCCATAAGGAGATAGATCAATATAGTCAAAAGAACTATACACTCCACCAAAATCAACACCATTAGGGTTTAAGATAGAGATTGAATTAAAACATTTAAATTCTGTCTGCATTTAAAATATATTAGAAATTATTAATAAAGCAATAAGTAAAGAAAGTATTTTACTACCCCAGTATAAACTTGGAGTTTTAGATAAATACTTGCTTATTAGACTAGAGTCTGCTATTGTATTCCATGCTACGCTTGTATTACCTAAAAATGTTCTTAATACATTTATAGTACTATCATACATAGCCCAGCTTAATAAAGCTACAGCAATAGATAATACAGGATTTACAAGTCCTATTATTAGTATTACTACTAATCTATTAAAAGCTCTTGAGTTGCTATTTAATGTTTCTCCTTCTAGTAAATGCTCTGCATCTATTAAAGCTATAGAAGCTATCCAAGAAAAAATTAAAATTGTAATTAAAATTGCTGTCATGTTTATTTATTAATTTGTTTATAAATTTTTTTATTTTTTTTAAATTCCACCATCGTCAGTAAAAGTCCAACCATTAGCTAATAGTGCAGTTCGTGCTGCTCCGCTTACCGATGTGGTATATGTAGATGGAATATCTCCTATTGCTCTACCAGTTAGTGAATGAGTAATTCTTTGATCATTTAATCTAATTAAAAATCCATCATAGTTAGTTGTAGATATGCCAGAGCCTCTAAGCATAGAACCATAACTTGTAAAAGAGCTAAAATTCCACGAACTCATATCTGGATCGGCAGATGTTGCATAAAAGAATGCGTTATACGCATCTGTCACATTACCCACATCCCAATTACTTACATCTGGATTTGCAGAAACCGCTTGTCTAAACGTTCTATTTAATGAAGTTACATTACTCGTATCCCAATTACTTACATCTGGATTTGCAGAATCTGCATTTTCAAACATAGAACGCAATCCCATTGAAGTCACACTACTTGTATCCCAATCACCAATATCATAAGTAAAAGCATCTGCATTTTTAAACATCCCATACATATTGATCACATTAGACACATCCCAATCCCCAAGATCTTGATTGAAAGAATATGCATAACCAAACATATAAGACATACTTGTAACACTAGACACATCCCAACCACTAATATCTTGGTTGAAGGAAGTATTAAAATAAAACATTTGATCCATATTAGTCACATTAGACACATCCCAAGAACTAATATCTTGGTTGAAGGAAGTTACACGACTAAACATATAACCCATATTAGTCACATTAGATACATCCCAATCACCTAAATCTTGGTTAAAAGGAGTTGCATAATAAAACATTTGATTCATATTAGTCACATTGCTTACATCCCAATCACCAATATCTTGATTGAAGGAAGTTGCAATCCGAAACATATAATCCATTCTAGTCACACTACTTACATCCCAATCACCAATATCTTGGTTAAAAGAAGTTGCACGCTGAAACATACTATTCATGACAGAAACATTACTTACGTCCCAATCACCTAAATCTTGGTTGAAAGAAGTTGCTCTAAAAAACATACTTCTCATATCAGTCACACTAGACACATCCCAATCTCCGATATCTTGGTTAAAAGAAGTTGCATAATAAAACATACTTCTTATATTCTCCACACTACTGACATCCCAACCACTAATATCTTGGTTAAATGCTGAGCTTTTATAAAACATACCATACATATTAGTAACATTAGAAACATCTAAAGTAGTTACATCTACATTACCTGTTGAATTAGCAAAGCAATTTGATAAACTTGTAGTAGTACTTTCTAAATTTGCAGCTACTGATATCAAAGAACTACAGTATATAAAATTCGCAGATGTTGCTCCAGTTATTCCCCAATCTAATATCTTAGTCAAGAATTGTTTTTGCGCAGTAGTTGCAGAACCCCAAGCTAAACTCGTAGCAGTCCCATAATATTTAATAATATAAATACCAGCGTTTGCAAATGTGTGTGTTGCTTGATCTGGATTGCCAATCACATCAGATGTACCATCGTCAAATACTAACTTACCGCTAGTGTCACTTGACCTAATTGGAAGATAGACAGTTGTGTTTGCTGCAGTAGTAGTAAACTCCATCGCAAATGAGCCATCCCCAACATATGAATCTTCTACTGCTTCGTGTCTATGTGGGTTAATTATATTCATTTAATAATTTATATTTATATAATCAGTTACACT
>ENA-UZXB01004962-UZXB01004962.1-metagenome-genome-assembly--contig:-Day-2-1m-contig-4962_pt1 | contig 12641 bp, 12 predicted proteins | sample MGYA00260339_ERZ794899 | MGnify/ENA metagenome assembly ERZ794899 | reverse complement strand
CTGTCAGGTAACGTGTCGGTCAGCGCTCTGCCGTCGATAAACTCCTGTACTAAAAAAGATCGCCCAATCACTGAGGTATCGTCGCACCAGGCCAACACTTCAGGCGCCCTCACCTCGAACCCTGCGATCGCTTGCAGCACCTGCGCCTCACGCTGAATACCTCGTGCAGAGGTGGGCGAAATGTCATTAGCGGGGGGCGTTCGCACCACACACGANNGTCAAATTTGAGTTACCGCCGCTCAGCGCTGAGCAAAACTCGGTGTTCTCCCAACCCAAGTGAGCATCCAACCAAGCAGCGAGCGCCTCTGATGGGGCTGATGTCATCAGGTGACTCCAAAGCTGGACAGAAGACCCCCGTCTACCGGGACACAGGCGCCAGTCATATATCGGCTCTGGCTAACCCAGTAAACGACCTCTGCAATCTCACGCTCTTCTGCAAAGCGCCGCATCGGAATTTGTTTGTTCATCGCTTCAAGCGACGCGTCAGTGAGACCTGAGGTCATTTCGGTCAATACGAGCCCTGGTATCACGAGGTTGGCGGTGATCGCTTTCGGCGCCAGTTCAATCGCCAGCGCCTTGGTCAATCCCGACAACCCTGCCTTAGAGGACGCATAAGCGGCGTCACCCGGAAAACCCCGGAAACCGACCACGGCGCCCACATTGATAATCGCGCCGCCCTCCTCCATGTGCGCCAGAGCCGCTCTCGCCATGTTCATCGCGCCGGTTAAATTAACTTGTAATACCTCGTGCCAGGCGTCATCGGCAAGCCGCTTTACCTTGCCCCCGCGATGCACTCCAGCGTTATTGACCAAGGTGTCGACGCGACCGAATCGTGCAATCACCGCATCCATCGCGGCAGACACCGACTCTGGGTCCGCCACATCACATTGCACCCCCATGGCATCAGCGCCGAGTTCGCCGGCCAGCGTGAGCACCGACTCACCCCGCGCGATTAAGGCAACGCGATCTCCACTTTCAGATGCCACTCGCGCAATCGCCGCACCAATGCCCCGTGACGCTCCAGTCACCACCCACACTTTACCGCCAGACATACTACAATCCCCTAATTGGCGCGTTCCGACGCCATAACTGGCTGATTTTTTTACCAGCCGCGTTGCTTGTTTGCGTCTAGCAAGTTTAAACTAGCGGCCCAATTTGGCAAGCCTAGTCCAGACACTCATCTTCAAAACAGGTGGCTGGCACGTTTGCAACGACATCTCAACTCCTAGGAGGTAAAGGCTGTGTGGTCTTTTGAAACAGATCCCGAATTTCAAGCGCAACTCGATTGGATAGACACGTTCACGCGTGAAGAAATTGAACCCCTTGATTTGGTCTTTCGCGAGCCCGGCGATCCGTGGGACCCAAAATCGCCCGCTTTTAAAGCGATGGAGCCACTGAGAGAGATTGTNNAGTCGTTTTGGGCCCAGCGTCTTTGGTTGTCAGGCACCTGACTCTGGCAATGCCGAAATCCTCGCAAAATTTGGTACCCCAGAGCAGAAGACCCAATACTTGCAACCACTGCTCAACGCCGAAATCGCCTCTTGCTACTCTATGACAGAGCCACAAGCCGGCGCAGACCCGGGAGAGTTTTTGTGCACCGCCACGCGCGACGGCAACGAATGGGTGATTAATGGAGAGAAATGGTTTGCCTCTCATGCCCGCTTCTCTGCGTTCCTACTGGTAATGGTCGTGACCGACCCCGAAGCCCCCATTCACCAAGGGGCATCGATCTTTTTAGTCGAGCAGGGTACGCCGGGCATGGACATCATCCGCAACTCTGCGGTCGGTCCTTATGTTGAGCAAGGCGACGGCGTTCACGCTTACATCTCTTTCAAAGACTGCCGGGTGCCCGCCCACAACCTACTCGGGGAAGAGGGGCAAGGCTTTCATGTCGCACAAACACGGCTGGGTGGCGGACGCGTCCACCATGCCATGCGCACCGTGGGCGTGATTCGTAAAGCACTCGATATGATGTGTGAACGCGCAGTCAGCCGTCGCACCAAAGGTGAATTGCTGGCAGATAAGCAAATGACACAGGAAAAAATCGCCGACGCCTACACCATGATGATGCAGTATCGACTTCACGTGCTCTACACCGCTTGGTTAATCGACAAGCACAAAGAGTACAACCGCGAAGTGCGTAAAGAGATCGCTGCCATTAAAGCGGCAACACCCAAAGTGCTGCTAGAGATCGTCTCGAGAGCGATGCATTTACACGGCAGCTTAGGCAGTTCCGACGAGACACCACTGGCCCACATGTGGGCCAACATTCCCGAGCTGGGAGTGGTTGATGGTCCCACCGAAGTGCATAAGATTGCGGTGGCCAAAGCTGTGCTGAGGCAGTATTCACCGCATGACGCGTTGTTTCCGAGCTACCACACGCCGACGCTGCGAGAAGCGGCACTCAAGAAATATGGCCATTTCTTAACGGCATAGTGGTGTAGGCTGCCAGCGGTTTTCATTCGTCGGCAGCCTGACAAATACGCTATGGTTAGCATCGAAAGAGGCCTATTCGATGATGAAAACGCGAACACTACAGCTGACGTTAGTCGTCAGCGCATTTGTCAGCCCTCTCGGCAGCACCACAGAGCAAGGAGAAGCCCTGTACGCTGAGCACTGTGCGACCTGTCATGCGGTGTCCCTGCGGGGATCGGCTCATGGTGCTTCGCTGTCAGGTCCCGCCTTCACGACAAAGTGGGCGCACCAAGATGCACAGGCGTTGCTCACGTATCAAATGAGTGAGATGCCCCCCGGCCAGGCAGATACACTCTCCCCTGCGCAGCACGCTGAAATTTTGCAACACGTGGTAGCAGAATCGAGCCTACCGGCAGATTCGCTGATGAGGGCCTCGGTCGCTGACTTGAAGGCAGCAGAGACGCCGGATGCCGTCGAGTTCTCAGGCGCTGGGAGCGTCATGGACCTTGCGCGTAACGCAGGTGAGTATGCCGCCAAAACCGTGGCCAATTTTCGCTCTGTTAGTACCGCGGAATTGAATCAGCCCAATGACGGCGATTGGCTCAATTGGCGACGCACCCTTGATGGCCATGGGCACAGCCCGCTTACCTCGATAAACGCGGGAACGGTGAGCAGACTCGGTCTGCAGTGGGCTATCGCCATGCATACCGGCAGCAATCAACCGACCCCACTCGTTCGAGATGGCGTAATGTTCCTGACGCATCCCAACAACAAAATCCAAGCGATACAGGCGGATACTGGGGAGCTCATTTGGGAATATCAGTACGCCTTCCCACCCGCATCAAAAATGCTAGGCGGCCCAACCCGCAACATTGCGCTATGGGATAACAAAGTATTTCTGGCCACCTACGATGCTGCGCTCGTGGCGGTGGATGCGGTAACCGGCGAGCAGCTCTGGCGCACCCAAAAAGCCGACTATCGTGAAGCCTTTACCCACAGCGCAGGACCCATCGTTGCCAACGGCGTTGTGGTGAGCGGCATCAACGGCTGCGAGCTGTTCACGAAAGACGGCTGTTTCATCACGGGCCATGACCCGGATACGGGTGAAGAATTATGGCGCACCTCCACACTCGCACTGCCCGATACGCCCGAGTACGCCACATGGGGTGACGTGTCACCCGATCGACGCGGTGGCGGTGATATCTGGATTACCGGATCCTATGACCCCGCATTAGATTTGATTTACTTTGGCACATCCCAACCCAAACCATGGGCCGCCCCCAGCCGTGGCATGTCGGTAGAGGACGCCGCGCTTTACACCAACTCGACGCTTGCGCTGAAACCTAAAACCGGAGAACTAACCTGGTACTACCAACACATTCCCGGGGAAACAATCGATATGGAAGTGGGGTTTGAACGTATCCTCGCCGACATCGATGGCATACCGACGCTGCTAACCGTCGGGAAAGACGGTATTTTATGGAAGCTAAACAGACAGACCGGCGATTACATCGACTTGCTGGATACGATGGATCAAACCATTTTTGAGGTGGATAGAAAGGCGGGAACACTCGCCTATCGATCGGACATCGCCGACGCGCAGATTGGCGATACCTACACTGCCTGCCCCGGAATTTATGGTGGCCACAACTGGCAATCGGGGACCTATGATGCCACTCGACATCTTTTATTCTTGCCGGTGCACCAACTGTGCTCTGATATGACACCCCGCGAAGTCGACCTTGGCCCCGGCGGTGGCGGCTATGGCGCCGACGTCGCGACCTACCCCATGCCGGGCAAAGAAGGGAAAGCGGGCGCACTCCTCGCCATTGATGTGCGTACGATGACCATCAAGTGGCGGGTCGAACAACCCGCACTGTTCTTAAGTGGCGCCGTTTCCACTGATGGAGAGGTACTCTTTATTGGTGATCTGGATCGGTATTTCCAAGCCTTTGATATCAACACGGGCAAGAAGCTATGGTCGACTCGTCTTCCCGCACCCGCCCATGGTTACCCCATTACCTATCAAGCTAACGGTGAGCAGTACGTTGCCATCCCAACGGGCATTGGGGTTTTCAGAGCGCTGACCGCCGTCATTTTTCCCGACATTTATCAGCCCCCAGATGGCCAGGGGCTGTATGTTTTCGGTCTCAACCGCTAGACGCGTTTACTCTAGTCCAGTCCGGCCCGCTTCACGCTTCATCGGCTCGTAATCGGCAAATGCCGGTGCCGCAGCGGTAGAGCCCGTGGTCGCCCCTGCGTCAACCGTTAAGGTCAGACCACTGGTGTACCCCGACTCATCGCTGGCCAGCCAAAGAGCCGCATTGGCGACATCTTGCGCCAACCCGGCGCGCCCCTTAAGCGGGGAGCCCTCAGCAAGCGCTGCGATCGTCTCATCAAGATTTTGGTGATTACCGGTGATGACGTCGGCCACCATCGGAGTGGCCATACCCGCGGGTGCAATACAGTTTACCCGCACGCCACAGGATCCCACCTCGGCAGCCAGATTTTTGGTCATACCCACCACAGCATGCTTGGCAGCCGCGTAAGCGTGAGGGCCCAGTCCGCCCATCACCCCAGCAGTGCTCGACATGCTGATAATGGAGCCGGATCCAGCGGCCTTCATGTGGCGGCTGGCATGCTTCATACCGTAAAAGACGCCATTAAGCATAATATCGATGGTTAACTTCCACTCCGCCGCAGGCGTTGTCGACATGGGCCCGACAGCCCCCACAATACCCGCGCAATTGAACATGATGTCGATACCACCATATTGCGAGACCGCGGTTTCTACCATCGCCTCAACTTGCTGCTCATCCGTGACATCACAGTGACAAAAGGTCGCATGGTCAGCACCACCCAGCGCCTCTGCCAGAGAAGCACCCAACTCATCTTGAATATCCCCCAATACCACCCGTGCACCGTGCTCGACGAAGGTTTTGGCCGTCGCAGCGCCGATACCGCTTGCCGCACCAGTAATGACGGCCACTTTGTTTGCCAATCTTTGATCCATCGTTGCTTCCTCAATCATGTTTTTGGTTATCAATTTAGCGTGTTACTGTCCGCCCGTCGCCACCATTTATAGAGGGTGACAATTTACGGCAGGTCTCACCCCTTGTTAGTCCGCTTCTGGCTTGGTCAACCGAGTGCCCGGGAACCCGTTAAAGTGATGAATAACGACCTCCCTCTCGACAATCTTCCACACGCCGACACGACGCTCAAACCGATCTCGGTAGGTCGCGCCAACGAAGGTTGCATCAGGGCTGTCCGTTAACAGGCCCATACAGTCAACATCGCAGATGCCGGTGGCAGTGTCGGGTGAGCTGAATTCGACGACCAGATTTGAGGTCACGTGCTGGGATTGTGCCCATGCGGGCCACAGCACTTCATGGATCGCCTGGTGGATGCCTTCATGCCCGCTAAAATCTCCGAAAGGCGGGCCGATTTTCCAAACGCAGTCATCCCACCAGATAGAGAGAAATCGATCGTAATCGCGCTTATCAAAACCGTGACAGTAATTACTGACAAGATCTTCAATCTGGCCCCGACTCTCAAGGCGATCGAGCTTTGCTGCTAGTTCATCGGTCACTGGAAATACCCCCCTCTCGGCTCTATCTGCGCTCACTGATTACTCTGCACCCGCTACTGATTGACCTCTTATCACCAAAACTTGCCGATCAGCAACCCGTTGCCAGAAAGCCAGATGGATCCCCAGACGTCAAGACTGCTGGTCTTAAAGCGAGATTGCCCGCGTCACGTATTTCGGATTTTCTTTTCGACCTGCCGGCGTGTTGTCCGTCCATCGGACCGGCGTTGTTCCCCACGAAACTGCCCGACTGTCACTGACCCGACCATATAGCGTCGTCCTCTGGCGGGGCAGTCGATTGCAGCTACGGATCGCTTCCTGCATATCAGGCGGCGTCCACACCTGGCCATGAGTTGCGCCAGCCGCTCGTGTAATACTCTCGTTAATCAATGCGCCGCCCAAATCATTAGCGCCAGCCGACAGCATCTGCAGCGCGCCCTGCTGACCGAGCTTCACCCAGGAAGCCTGAACATTGGGAATCGCGTGTCCCAAGGTCAGCCGTAGCACCGCGTGCATTAACAGCGCCTCACGCCATGTCGGACCGGGCCTCGACCCTCCGCGACGATAAATCGGTGCGCCCTCACTGACGAAAGGTAGCGGCACCACCTCGGTGAAACCCTGGGTTCGTTGTTGCAACGCCAACACTTGGCGCCAGTGCCGCACCCATGAGCGGGCATTATCGACGTGACCGAACATGATCGTCGCAGTGCTGCGCAGTCCCACGTCGTGTGCTTGCTCCATAATGTCGAGCCATTGCTGAGACGTGACTTTGTCGGGACACAAAATAGAGCGCACCCTTTCATCAAGCACCTCAGCCGCCGTACCCGGCATCGACCGCAAGCCCACGTCCCGAAGCATCTCTAAGAAGCGCGACACGGGTAGTTGCAGAGTCGCCGCTCCTTGGTCGATCTCGAGGGGTGAAAATGCATGGATATGGATATCGGGGGCGGCCTCTTTCACCGTCCGCACAATATCGAGATAGGTCTGTCCGGTGTAATCCGGATGGATACCGCCTTGTAAGCAGACCTCGGTAGCACCCAGCGACGCCGCTTCCTGCACCCGTCGGTGAAGTTCTGCCGCGTCAATATCATAGGCCGTGCGCGCGACCTCTACATCGCCGCCCCCTTTTGAAAAAGCGCAGAACCGACAGCTGTATTGGCAGACATTGGTATAGTTGATGTTGCGGTTCACTACGTAAGTGACCTCGTCACCCACTTGCGTCTGGCGCAGCGTATCTGCCGCCGAACACACCGCATCAACCTCTGCACCGCGCGCAGAAAACAACGCCAACATGGCATTGTCGTCCACTGCTTCACCCCGCAGGCAGGCTTTGATCGCCTCAGCAACCGGCGCTGAAACGCCGCCTTCATTCGATCGCAAATAAGGAACCGGTGGCGTACTAGACTCACCCGCGCGCCAGTCATCCTCTCGTGCTAGACCATCCGCATCAGCGAGTTCCAGTGCAGCAGGCCGGATCGCTGGATCCATCCACGCAGGTTCGCGTAAATACCGTGGATAAACGGTCAACCGAGGCAATAGCCGTTTACTGCGCTCTGCCGTCGCGGCACGCAACGCAGACAAGCTGGGCCACGGCGCCTCGGGGTTCACGTAATCGGGGGTCAGTGGCGACACGCCCCCCCAGTCGTTAATCCCTGCATCGATGAGCTGTCCTAGCTGTCCGGGGTTGAGGTTGGGCGGCGCCTGAATGCTAATTTCAATCGGTAATATCGCCCTCGCCTGTGCAATCGTCCAGATCATCTCAGCCAGTTCGAGGTTGTCAGTGCCCGCCATTTTCGTGCCGGCTTTGGCGCAAAAATTCTGGACAATCACTTCCTGAATATGGCCGTAACGCTCATGCAGTCGGCGAATGCCGCGCAAATCCTTTAGCCGCTCTTCGCGGGTCTCACCAATCCCCACTAGCAAGCCTGTCGTCATGGGTATCTTGAGCGCACCGGCTCTCGCCAACGTCAGCCAACGTCGCCACGGTGCCTTATCGGGCGATCCGTAATGAGGCCCTCCTTTCTCGCTGAGTCGAACTGCGCCGCTCTCCAACATCAGGCCCATCGATGCGGCATAAGGCCTGAGCTGGGTCAATTCGTTTCGACTCATGGTGCCTGCATTAATGTGAGGCAAAAGGCCGGTTTCGGTCACAATGCGTTCTGCTACGGTAGCGACATAATCGACCGTGCTCACGTACCCTGCCTCGGCCAGCCACTCTCTGGCGGCGCGGTAACGCAACTCCGGCTTCTCGCCCAGCGTCAGCAGCACTTCTCGGCAGCCAGCACGCGCGCCCGATCTCACTGTCTCCAGAATGTTATCGATCGGTAAGTAAAGGTTCTCTAGCTGCGACGGTGTCTTGGCAAACGTGCAGTAGTGGCAAACATCCCGGCATAACTGCGTCACGGGAATGAATACTTTAGGACTATAGGTAATGCGGGCGCCGTAGTGCTGATCACGCAATCTCCGCGCGCGCGCAGAGCCGTCGTCGGTGTCGTGAACAACAACGCCTATCGCTCGCACCTCCGATATCGGTGCGCCATACCGCTCAATCTGATCTGCCCCCATAGGATTCCTATTTTACAGTGTTACCAGTGACTTTGAATAGCATTTGAGATCAAAGTTAAGATTCCCACGTCAGTGATTGGTCAAAATAAAAGCGCACGGCGATCGATTGCGCGCAAGACTGCTCCACGCGACCCAAGATCTGCATCACAACGGTTAACATCATCTAGATATCCTGACACCACATCACGGTACTGCCTCCCAGACCAGCGGCTTCCACGCTGAGCAGCGACAGGTCCTCAGGCGAATCAATGTCGGTTGCAATGCCCGATGCTTGCACCGCTTCCCAGGAAGCACCCAAGGTCATGGCCGCTTCGCGATGACGGGCAAAACTTCGCTCACCAAACGACAACGCCAACGGTGTATCACGCGGCATCAACAGCGCATTCGTGCCGATCGAAGTTTGATCAGGACACAGGACAACGTCGACGCGTGAGGCCGCTGAAATCACCCTGGTTATGTCAACTCGCTGCAAAAAAGGCAGGTCTCCATGAATCAGCAATACGCTTTCGCACTCGGCTTTCGTCAGTGCCGCAGTGAGGGCACTGTTGAGGCCCTTCACTGCCAAGGCCGATTCCTGCCAAAGACAGAGATGAGGGTCTGCAAACTGTGCCACTGACCATCCCTCACCGCACACAATCGAGACTTTGTCGATTTCAGGATGCGACCGCAATTGCGACAGCACGTCGTCTGCCATCGCCATCACCAGTGACTGCCGTGCGACCTCGGAAAGCACACCCGCCAGGCGTTGCTTGGTTGACGATAAAGATTTCAGCGGGACGATCGCCTCAATCCCCATCACGACTCACTCGCAAGATCCGCTCGGCAAATTGCCGCGCACGCTCTGGGTCACTCATGACGGTGTCGGTCACGACAATGTTGGGGTGCGTCACGCGCATCGTATCAGCGAGCTCATGGTCTCGCTCGTCCCATACCCACACATCGATCAAACCAGGATAACGATCCGACATCCATTGCATCCAGCCGGCCGCCGACACTGACAATCCCAGCTCAGACATTATTTTCGCCGCAGGGCCTTTCAGCGCTTGCCCTTCCACGATCGGCGAGACAGCAATCACACGCCGAGCCCGCTCTTTTAGCAAGTTCGGCATGCCGGGCACGTCGAGAATTGGCGCTAGGCTTAAAAAAGGATTTGATGGGCCCAACACGACGTCGACCCCTCGACCTACAGCGTTCTCCAGTAGGCTAACCAGCGGCAAGGCGGGTTTGGCCGCCTCGATCCCCTCGTATCGAACCGCTATAAGATGAGGCTCACATCGATGTTTAACAAAATACTCTTGAAACGCCATCTCGCCTTCGGAGGTGATCACCCGTGTTCGCACCCGATCCTCGGTTGCCGGCATGATCGATGCCGCCGAAGTCACGCCTAATCGACGCGCCAATACCGCCGTCACTTCACAAAGGCCCAGCCCGTCTGCCAGCAACGCGGCGCGAATAAGGTGAAGCGCTAGATCTTTGTCCCCTAACTGGAACCAATCGGGGCCCCCTAGCTTGCTGAGCTCGGCAAAAACACCCCAGCTTTCTGCTTCACGACCCCAACCTCGCACCGGGTCAATTTGTTGCGATAGTGCATACAGGACGCTGTCGGTATCGGGACAGATCGTTAATCCCAGATGCTCAAAATCATCACCGGTATTGGTGACCACGCTGAACCGCTCACCGGCCGTCGCAACGTGTAACCCAGCCGCTAATCGCGCGCCGCCGCCGCCGCCACTTAACAGCAGTAGTTCGGCTTGTTCCTCGTCGCGAATCGATCCACTGGTCATCGAAACAGATCCTGTTCTGCTGGCCGCAATAGCACACTCGTGTTGGCCTGGTCATCGTGGCGTAGATCGCAGCCCTCCACCCACACCGCTGGCAACCCTTGATTTGTCTCGCCTTGCACCAGTGATGCCGCAGCGGCTAGGGCATCCGCGATCGCTGGTGCGGTCACCTTCATCACTCTGCCATCTAAGTCTTTTTCACCCACTTGATCCCAGACAGGTTCAAAGCCAGCGGTACCGATCGCGAATCCGACCGTACCCATTCTCCATGGACGACCTAAGCTATCGTTGATTAATACGGGCACCGGCCGATCCCATGCCGCCGATAGACGCTGCGACAGGTCACGTGCACTCGCATCAGGATTTTCAGGCCACAGCAGGACAGATTCACTCTGACCCTTTGCACCCACATTAGAAGAATCAATACCGGCATTAGCGAGAATGTGTCCGGTGCGGTGTTCAGTAATGATTAAGCCTGGCCGAGTGCGAATCACGGAGCGTGACTCCTGCAAGATCAAGGTAACAAGGCGAGGGTCTTTTTGGGTCGCTTCCGCCAACGCGCGCGCCTCCGCGGTGACGACGACGTCTTGCAGATGAACTAGGCGACCTTCCGCTTTGGATACCACCTTTTGCGCAATGACCAACACGGCACCGAATGGCGGCTGATAGCCACTCTGGCGGGTTGATGTGATGACCAAATCTGCCAGCACATCGCCCGCTTCAACCGCAGGAAAATCAGGCAGGGGGCTAAGGTGTAAAGCGCCCGGCAACACAGCGGTCAATCAATGCCTGTCAAACGTAAGCCAGCGTGGGTCTTATACTGCTTGTTGATGTTGATCAAGATCGACGTCAGCGCCTCTGCTGCCGCGGCATTATTAATCAAACCCGCGTGAAACCCGCGCATGCCCATCGACTCGATCAGATCAATCACGGTTTGCCGAGCAGGTTTATCGTTACCCGTCACCAATACGTCACAGGGGATTTCCATGTCTGCCTGCAAGTGAGCGGCCGCCACGTTTTGGAAAGCGCTCACCACATGAACCGCCTCTCCCAGTAGCGTCTGCGCAATCTGCCCTGCACTCCCCTCTGTCGGCAGCTGAACACGAGCCACTTTGGGGGGTACCAGTGGTACGGTCACATCAACCACGACCTTCCCTTGCACTGCATCACGAATACTCTCAAGCGTCGGCTGATGGGCTCCGAAGGGTACTGTTACGAACACAATATCGCCCTGCTGGGCGGTCGCTGCGTTATCAGCGCCCGAAATAGCGGGGTGCGCAATACCGCGCTCCGCCAACACGGCCGCGACTGCCTCCGCCGATGCGACTGCTTGTTCGGCATTGCGGGACCCGATAATCAACGGATGCCCGGCCTTGGCTAAACGCAACGCTAAGCCACGGCCCAAATCGCCCGTGCCGCCGACGATACCGATCGACGGCTTTGTATTGGATGACATATTCTTTACCTCTATATTTGCTGGAACATTGACAACATTCAGACCGTTGGCGATAGTGGGCGGCTCAACTTGCTGAACACAAGTAAGTTTAACTCAGACTGACTAAAATAAGTGAGTCTATTAGACAAAGATGGCAAGAAGAAGACAACCACCGGCCTTCTGCAACGCGGTATTAGTGTACTGGACTCGGGATCTCATAACAGGAACCCGGTGGCAGGGAATTGAAAAGGATAGGAGAACGTTTTATGACCACATCCCACACAGCAGATTATGACGTGATCGCTGTCGGCGCCGGATTCGCGGGCATCTCATTGAGCTATCACCTGCGAGAAGCCGGCTTAAACACGAAAATTTTCGATCGCGCAGACGACATCGGTGGCACGTGGACCTGGAACCGCTATCCCGGTGCCGCGACGGACAGTGAGTCCTACTATTACTGCCTTACCTTCTCTAAAGAAGTGCTTCAAGAATGGTCGTGGACCAAGCGCTATTCTGGCTGGGAAGAAACACAGGCGTACCTTAAGTTCGTCATGGACAAGTTTTCGTTGTGGCCTTCATTTCAGCTGAGCACCGAAGTGGAGAGTGCTGAATTTGATAATGAAACAGGCCTCTGGAACGTTCATACGGGTGACGGTAAAACCCACACTGCAAAGTACTTCATCAGTGCGATGGGTATGATTTCTCAACCCGTCATTCCTAATATTGCCGGCATGGACAGCTTCAATGGCCCGCTGTTCCACTCGTCACGATGGCCCGAGGGTCTCGACGTGGCAGGTAAGCGGATAGGCATCATTGGCGCAGGCGCCACGACGGTACAGATGCTCCCTGAGGTCGCCAA
>ENA-UZXB01008077-UZXB01008077.1-metagenome-genome-assembly--contig:-Day-2-1m-contig-8077_pt1 | contig 12680 bp, 18 predicted proteins | sample MGYA00260339_ERZ794899 | MGnify/ENA metagenome assembly ERZ794899 | reverse complement strand
AATATATATCCATTTCCATCTATTCTTTCATTCTGAACAAAAACAGTTACCCATTCACCAGTTTCTTTTTGTATCGTATATCGGTATATTACGTTTTGTATATCAATCCCAGGGACGCCTTGTGGCAAAAGATCAGGCATAGACCATTGTAAAGCTTGGTCTGCTACTGCGTTTCCAGTATAACCGTAGTATGGCGCAATGCTCTTGGTCTCTTCAGAGGAAGAGTAAGAAGGCCAGAATACCAGCGCCGATAGCAGGAGCAGCTTTTTCTGCATCTATAGGTCCCATCAATTTAAGTTCTTTTTTCGTTTCTGCTACGTGAGTTTCCCAACCAAGTTTGGCTGCCTCTCCGATTTGTCCATCGTACGGGCAGGGAGTCCCGGCTTGCATCATTGCGTCAAAAACTCCAGTATCCTGACACATCACGGACACTGCGGCTACCTTCATTCCCATATCGTACAACGTTTTTGCATTCTTTAATCTTTGACAATTTTCTTCAGTAAATGTACCACCACCAGAGATACCTAAAATCTGCGTTTGAACCGCAGCTGATACACCAATAGTACATAAGTCTGTATTATTACCTGCTGAAAATTGTGGGGATATTGCCGTAGGAGGCGGTTGATTAATTGTGGTCTCCATTGTACCAGTGGAATTGATATTACTATCAGTGCCTGACTTAGTACATACATACCCTGTTGGACATTCCACATCTTCTGCAGATGCAATAGTTCCCATAGTAATAAAAATTGCAAGTAAACCTATTGCATATAACCATAATGCTTTGTTAACAAACATAATCTTTCTCCAAGTTAATACATGCGATTTAAACACAACCGCGCAGCCAAATTTTTGCTATTCCTTTTATTTATAAATATCGATGTATCCAACATAGAATTTAACTAGGAGTGTAACAATTATGTATGAGTATAGAGCAAATATTAATAGAGTGGTAGATGGTGATACCGTAGACTGTGATATTGAATTAGGCTTTGGTGTGGTTTTGGCTGATGAGCGTGTGCGAATTATGGGCATTGATACACCTGAGTCAAGAACATCAGATAAAGTTGAAAAGGTTTTTGGATTAGCAGCAAAAGAGCAGCTAAAATCATTATTAGGCAAACAATGTATTCTTAAAACGCAAATCGCGCGTAACGGTGAGGATATGAAAGGTAAGTTTGGACGTATCCTTGGCGATTTTATTGCTGAAGATGGTAGAATGATTACTGACATTATGGCAGAAACTGGACATTGTGTTCCCTACATGGGTGGATCTAAAGAAGATACACAAGCAGGACACGAAGTTAATAGACAGCGCTTATTGTCTGAGGGTGTAGTATCACGCGAAGCATATGATAAAGCAGTTAAGATTATGGAAAAGAAGGCGAAAAAGAATGGATAACTTTACTCTAGCAGAACTACAAGAAATGGTTGATGAATTAAACACTGGCACTACTTTGGTGTCAGCAGTTTATGTGCATACGAACGCTTCTAACGAAGGTGTGTATGATGGAACTGATACCGATGGTGACAATGGTCATATTTACGTAACCGATCGTGGTTCTGAAGGATTTTCAATTAATATAAACTCGTTAATTACCGCTGCGGACGTTATAAACGAATATCCTACATACGGTCATAATGAAGAAGGCGAAATGGTTGTAACTGGCGCATCTGGTAAAAACCAACTTGCTGAAGATGATCCTGAAAATAATTAAAATAAACTTAAAATAACTATTGACATTCCTGTTCTAATGTGGTAGATTAGAATCAACAAATAAAGGAATATGTTATGAAAAAGTTTAATCTATATCAAATCCAACTTACTAACGATATCGTTGACGCGGTTAATGCTGGTGAAACAGTACCTGCGTTCGAAATGAAACAGTCTATGACAATGGACTTCAGAGGAACGAAAATCGGTCAAATGGCTGGTGATGCGTTTGCTGAAGAGTATTACACACATGTTTCAACTATCACTGCAGAAGACTTAAATCAAGTTTTTGAAATTGGTAACATCGGTCCTGAGTCAAACATCGAAAGATTATCTCGTATGGCATCTGTATCAATAGGTGATGTAATCGTTGACGACGAAGGTTCAATGTTTGTTGTTGCTCCAACAGGATTTGTTGCATTCGCTTTTTGGCCAAAGATGGCAGCTTAAATTAACTAAATTAACTATTGACATTCTCTTTAGAATCAGTTATATTAGTTATATAAACAAATAAAGGAAAACCAAAATGCGTATCGTAATTAAAGACATTATGAAAGTTTGTAAATGCTCAGACAAAGTTGCACTTAACATTGAAGAGCAAATGGAAATTGAAGGTTTTGATTTTTCTCAGGCAACTGAAAAAGAATTTCGGATTGCTGCTAAATTCGCTATGATGGAAATATAAATAAAGGAACTCTATATTATGAAAACAGTAATTAAAGCAAGTGATATCGGAAGCACGTTAACACATAAACCAAACAATCGTGCTAAGGCAGTGTTTAAAACTCTCGACCGAGGTCAGTATGCCATTGAGGCAAAAAACATTATGATGGAAAACACCAAGACTGGTGAAGTATGGGAACTTGGTTCAAGTACACCATTATATTCAAAAGAATTAATGGAATATCAAATGTTAATGCCAAAAGATCGTTTGTCAGCAACTCTTCCCGGAGTTGTAGGAGAGTTTTTTGCAAGCCGAGGAACATGGGCTGACAAAGATGATTGGAATGTCAAGTACACTTCAGCGTAATTCGGAATGCTGGTATTAGAGAGTAATGACTAATATTGGCATCTGAAAAACCTAACAGCCAATGTACAAGGTTTTGTTAGGTGGGTACACCAGCCGGTACCGAATGGAAACCCGGACGTTTGCTACTAACGAGATTGTAGATAAGGGGAGAGGCACCTAGGAAAGTCTCTCCCACGAAAACTATATTAACCTGCGTCTTGCAAATGAGGGAACCGGACCTAAACTTTGCCAGACATTATGTCAAAGAACCAAGGCGCAGATTAATATAGTTTATAAATAGAAGTTTAATTGCCGCAATAGCTCAGCTGGTAGAGCAATTCCCTTGTAAGGAAAAGGTCCCGAGTTCAAATCTTGGTTGCGGCACCAGAGGCAAATGGTCTAGGATAACTCTTAGGCCCAACGGTTGGGAACAGTGACGATGGGTGGTAGCAGGAACTGAACATTATATGGGGAATTAGCTCATCTGGGAGAGCGTCTGGTTTGCAACCAGAAGGTGATCGGTTCGAGTCCGATATTCTCCACCATATAACAGGGTGTAGCTCAGTCTGGTAGAGTGTCGCACTTGGAATGCGAAGGTCGTTGGTTCAAGTCCAGCCACCCTGACCAATTGGCAGGATCAGCCTAGGAGAGGTGTAACACACAGCCTAAAGATCGCATAGAAGACCCGAGTAATAGGGAGGTTATTAAGTTAGCCTCCCTATTTTTGTTTTATTTTTTGCCTACAGCATCAGCAGCAAAGAATGCTGAAACTAATACCGCAATTGATGCAAAGTATGTCGGTGCAATATCAGCAACTAATCCAGCCGCTGTGTCTAAGTTTAACCAAGAGGTTAAAATGATTGCTAGTGGATATACTAATAATCCAATAAGTGAAAACCAAGCCATTTTACGGATAGCATCGCGCTGCGCGTCTTTATCCTCTAATGCTTTACGTTTAAATTCTAAATGCATTGCCATTTCTTCGGCTGAGATATGTCCGTCTCCGTTCACGTCAATTGCTGCCGCTGCTTCTGCATCGATAGTTGTCTTCTCTGTCATGTTATTCTCCATTAAATTAATATGTACATTACAAAGACTTCAATACATCTATTTATTATAAATAACTCTAATGCCTAGTCAAATTAGCAAAGGAGATGAACATGGCCATTAAAGTAAATACAACGGAAGTGATCACTAACGCACTAGAGTTAAAAGAGATCGCAACGATGGATACTGTAACTCAAACCACAATCATTGATTTCATTAAGGCACAGGATCATAAATTGATTATACGTGACTCTGCCGGTAACGAAACTTTTAGAATTTACGGACTGCCAGCGTAATGGCCGGTTGGTTATTACAAGGTGATTTAACCGGAGCTGGTGTTGGTATTGATATGCCAAACCCAGCCTTTGACCCGTATGAAGGTCAGGTATTGCGAAGAATCGCATATCTGTATTCTTTAAATACTACGGTTCGGTTAGATGTCGTTAACTCTGGTGGGAACTTAGGTGGAATTAGCGATACAAGAATGCAGGCTGGTACGAGTACATCTACCACCGCAGCTCAAGGTGGCTTTGCTACCTCAGGCAATACACCTAACATATCATCGCTCACCGGTGGTACATACGCAAGAATAGATCAATCAATAACATCTACACCATCGTTACCTACCGATACTGATTTACATAGGTTTCCATTGCTTTTAAATTCAACTGCAGGCGACCTTCAGTCCATGGATATAAACGATTGCTGGCAATATTTTATTGCACCAGCAATGGCAATTATTGGTAACGGAACAGTTGATGCTAACTCAGGTGGTATGTATCACATATCATCGTCAAGTAGTGTTTCAGGTTCAACACGAGTATCATCAACTCCAGTATTTGTTGATACGAGAGCAAATGCTGCAGCGTACACTGCGGGCGGTATTGGTGAAACACAGGACCAACCTACAACGATTAATAACTACTATTTACATAAAGTTACTCCGGCAGCCAATACGCCTAGCTTTATGCCTGTATATTGGAGTTACGCAAATAGCGATATAAGAGAAATGTCTCTATCTATGTTTGACGATATATTTGGACCGATGATTCAATACGCTGCAGTAGCAGGAACCGGTGACCCATTGCACGATGCAGTTATAAGATACAATATAAATGGTTCTGGTAATACAATGGGATCTATCATGGCTGATACAAGATTGTCTGGTACATCAGCATCTGGGTATACTCAAAGATTTGTAAGTGCATCTGATTATCGAACACAGGAGTTTCCAAATGGTACTCCAACAACAGTAGCTTCTCACACATTGAAAAGTACAATAACTAACGCACCTTAAGGAAATATATTATGGCAGAATTTAGTGGAGCCGTTGAGACGGCTTATTATATGAATGAAGAATACAGTTTAATTGAAGTTGTATATAAAAATTCTAACGATGAACTAATTAAATACATGATTGAGGCAAATGACAATGCAGATTACAAAGCGTTGGTTGCTGAAGGTTATACCGAAGAAAAACTTGTTGAAGGAACTTCTGAATATAAAAGAATACATGCAAGAGAGTTTGGTGAATTAGTTAATGCCCAGGCTCAAAGTTTAGCAGAAGAAATGCTCGGCATGCGTATTATGATTGAACGTAAAAAGAACCTTGAAAAATCAAGTGCAAGTTTAGACCAAGACGCAAAGCAAGATGAAAACAAAGTAGACCATGTAATATATGATTTTATCCGAGACAATAACGAAAACAAAGAAGAATTGTTTAGATTTAAACTTTGGGCGTTAGAGCAAGACATTGTTAAGGCCGCTGATAGGGATTTGAAATCTTCTATTCGTAAATCAAAAAGTATTACATCTGGTATGGCGATTTATCATAGCCTATTATAAAAAGCTAGTAGGTCTATTGCCTTGAATAGGATTAAAACAAGTTACAATAAAGTCGACTTCTTTTTTGTTTAATCCTGTTTCTAATAGTTTTGTTGTAAACATCGGAGCAATATCTTTATAAAGTGTTTGGTAATTCTTTTTAGCTAACTCTTCGTTTATTTCATCATTGTTATATGCAATAGACCCTGTCATACAATTGTATATTGCACAGGCATACGCAAAGTAATCATCTGTATAATGTGTATTTCCTAACAAGCTTTCGTACGGCCTACTAGTACACATACCTATTCCTAATATAGAATTGAGTTGCTTATCAAAAGGAACTGAACAGTCAAAATCAAAAAATCTAAATGTACCTTTATTATAAGCTATATTTTTAAGTGTATAATCTAATAAAATGTAATTAGCACTATGAACAATATTAAATAATTCTTTAGTGTATTTTGTAAATTCTCTTATAAGTTCTTTAGTTGGTGTAATATGTGCGCAGTCAAGTGGTTCACCATCAACCCATTCTTTAATAAGTTTACCATCTCTATAATCTATTATTTGTGGTAAAGACTCGTGGTTTATATGTAGAAGTGCTTCGTATTCGTATTGTGCTTCGTCTTTGTAACAATAAAGTACGGCATCTTTTTTAATTCGTAATACAGTACGAGAAAGATTTTTTGCACGCTTGTATTCGTCAAAAATAATTTCATAACCTGTAAGCATGTCAAATCCTATAAATACATCTATATTTATAATGAAAGAGTGAATAATGAATCCAGATAACATCGTATTCGTAAAACACGGCGATAAGTATACTGCCGAACATGTCAACAGATTAAGAGATCAGCTTAGAGAATATTACCCTAAGGCTCAATACCTGTGTTATACAGAAGATCCGTCTGGCGTTGAAATCGAAAAAATTCCATGTTTCAAAAAACCAACATTAAGATTTTGGTGGAATAAACTTGCAATGTTTAGTGCAGACTTTCCTGTAGAAGGTAAGTGTTTATTTTTTGATTTAGATATGGATATTAAAGAAGATCCATCACCGTTTTTAAAATGGGACGGATTAACAATACTTAAAGATTATTGGAAAGACGATTTATATATGGCACCGCACGCATATGATGTCCACATAAATAGCTCAGTAATCACATGGACTGCGGGTGAACAGACTCACATATGGGATCACTTTTTATCAAATAAAGATTATTTCATGCGTAAGTACGAAGGAATAGATAGATTTTTAGTCCATGAAGGATTAAAGTTCAATACGTTTGAGCACGGTTTAGTAAACAGTGTTGCTAATGAATATAGAAATGCACCAATTGATATGTATAATGGAATGAAATATGAGTTACCTAGAAATCATTTATGAAAACGCGCTAAAAACAATTGGCGACATTTATATTGAATCCAAGTATAATAAAGACGTAGACTTATATAGAAGTTTTGACGTTATTAATTCTCTTAATGAAACCCAATTAAAAGGTAAGCAATGGCTAGTTGATACCTTAATGCCGTTCCTTAGTGAAGACTTAAAAGATATTATTATTCTTGGCAGTTGGTATGGATTAAATGGTATGCTGCTTAGACAAAAAATTGATAACGATATTAAAATTTGGAACGTTGACTCAGATCCATTATGTGAAAAATATGGCAAGAAGCTTCAAGGTAGCAATAATGATTATAAACATAATTATTCTATTACTGACGATGCATTAGACTATTTCTTTACTAGATCTGAAAACTATCAACTTATTATTAATACAAGTTGTGAACATATGGAACCAGAAGACATTCGATTAATCGTTGCTGCAAAACCAAAAGATACGATGATTTGTTTTCAAAGTAATAATTACCATTCTGTTCAAAGTCATATTAATACACACAATAGTTTAGATGAGTTTGTCGAGTCGCTAAACTTAGCCGTGGTTCTGTGGAAAGGTGAAATGCAAGTAAATGATGAATGTACTCGTTATATGGTGATAGGATTATGAAAAGAATTATATTTACAACATATGATAACATTAATAAAGAACAGGACCATTATGGTAATAACCATTTTGCTACCGAGGCTATCAACGAATACTTTGACGGATTGATAGTAAACAAAGAAGAGTATGCCAACAGCCTAATCAACGTTGAGTTTAAGTTTTATCATAACACTATGAAAGACTTTGACGTTGATACTGAATTAGAATTTACAAAAGCCAATATATACAAACATCATATCATGGCAGAATTGGCTAAAGAATATGATGAAGTAATGTATGTGGATATGGATGTTATATTTAATACAGAAAAGAATGTGTTTGATGAATTAGATTTAAACAAAGGTATTCATATTCAAGTACAGACTCACGAAGTTACAAGTAAAGACATTGAAGGCGTTAAGTTTGAAAGTATTGGAAATCGTTCGCCTACTCTTAAATATCATATAACAAAAGATTTATTAAATGGCAAAGATAACCACGTAATGAATACAGGCATTATGATTGCTAAGTCTGAGCATATTAATCAAATTAAATTTATTGAACGGTTGCCGGACATTATCAAAAGAATAGAAGATATGCGAATTGATGGCATAAAAGACGATGAATATAAATTTTTAAGAATGTATTATTATCCAAATAACGAAAGTGTATTTTCATATATTATGGAGAGTCAAAATATTTCATATGAAATTATGGACGAAAGATGGCATAAAATAATTAAAGAAACGCCACAGACGTTGGATTGGAATGAGATTGAAATTGCTCACATCATAAGTAAAAAGTTTAATATATTCTTTAAAGATAAAACTAAATTAATATATTCTATTTACATTGAAATACCTGACGAACACTTAGATAATCCAAGAGGACCAAAAGACGATCCTGTTAATAAGAGTAAACGAACCAAAGAAAGATTAGCCAAATATAAAGACAAATTATATAATAACCATATTGAATACGCAAAGAAACAAGACGCTACTTATATTCATTTTGGTAATGACAGCCAATGGCTTGAATTTAGTAGTAGGTTTCCTGACCTATCAGTATATGATATAATTAATTTGTACAAGGTTTATATTTTACAAGAAATGACATGGAAATATGATTTAGTATTATATGTAGATTTTGATGTGTGGTTTAATAATTTTGATGTTAATGTATTTGATTATATTAAAGGAGAACATTGCTTAGCATGTGATACATCTTCTGCCATAGATTCAGGTGTAAAGGTTTGGGATTCATTTTATTTTCAAAACTATAAAAGAGATTTTAGATCGCCAGAAGCAAAGTATTGGAATTGTCATGCTATGTTAACTGAAGAGGATATGGAACCAGAAAATTACGTTTTCAATACTGGTATTATGATGGCAAGCAGAAAAGTTATGAAACAATTAGATTATTTTTCTGATATTGATTATGTTTTAGGCATGATGAAAGAACTTAAGGAAGATTCAATATATCCACCACAAATACAAAAATCGTTTGGATATGATAACGAAACAATTATGTCATATAAAGTAAAAATGAATAATGTTGTTGTTGATAGGCTAAGTGAAACATGGCACCTTAAACATATGAGTGAAAAGATTGAAGCATATACAGAGGGTACAAAAGAACACAATATAAGTAAACATAAGCTTAAAGCAAGGATAGACGAGAATAATACGGTTATGGTCCACATGATTTCTAAAAACTTTGGATTAATATAAATAGCCTATCAGCTAAGGAATATAAATGATTGTAACATCAATAATAGTTGGATTAATATGGTCTCAAATCATATCACATTTTGGCGCTTCTATATTATTACATAGATATTATTGTCATAAGCAATTTGACGTGCCAAAATGGTTTGAAGCCATAGGTCTTGCCATGTTAATGGTCGCTTGTATCAGAACACCTATTGGTTGGATTGCTTCGCATAGAATGCATCATAATCATTCCGATAGTGAAAAAGATCCACACTCTTGGAAACATGTAGGTTATTGGAAAGTTTTATTTACAACATGGGATATAAGAAACATATCTCCAAAATATTCTCGTGACTTGTTTAAAAACCCTATGTTAGTATTCTGTCACCATCATTGGTTAAAAATTCTTATCATTACAAACATAGTATCATTTATAATAAGTCCATATTTTTGGCTTGCTTTTTGTGTGATACCATTTATATTTGCAAAGGTAGGATTTGGTTTATTAAATACAGTTGGCCATAATGAGGATGGTGGTAGTGACGTTGCTTGGTTAAATTTATTTATTGCAGGTGAAGGTTACCATAGACAACATCATCTTAATTGGAAACAAGTTAGATTACATAAGTGGGACTCAGCCGGTTGGATTGCTGAGCGATTATTTGTTAAAGGAAAGTAAATGAAAAAGAATCAATTACCATCCATAATGGAATTAAATGTTAATATTGACCTAGATAAATTACGCAAGAATTGTGATAAGTTACATGGTGAAGATAAGTTTGTTGATGTACGAACAGCAAACCCAGGTTTATGTATGAACCATGAAGATTTAGTTAAAGATGTTTACGATAACTTTGAGCAAATCAATCTTACGACACCATCAGAAATACTGCCTCATACTACAAGCATTAAAGAACGATTACGACGAAGAGAAGAACATTTATATAATGTACCAACCGATGATTACAGAGACAGTTATTTTGAACAAATAGTTACACAATGCAAAGCGCCAGCATCTCGTATTCGTATTACTAAATTGGCGTCCGGTAAAATAATACCGTTTCATGTAGACTATGATGTATCATATGCAGTAAGATGTATTGTTCCAATATATGGAGATAACAATACAGTTAACTTATTTAAACGTGATGGTAAACTAGAAGCATATAATTTAACTTGTGGTAAAGCATATTTTTTAAATATAGGTTATCCGCATGCAGTTATTAATATGAGTGATAAACCACGCATTGCTTTAATGTTTAGCTTAGATGGTACAGACGATTTAGAAAACTTCGATAAATTTGGATTTTACAAATGACCTACGATAAATCAGAACTATGGCCTATCGCACGTGAAGTGCAAATAAAAGGTCATAAAATATTTTACGAACAAGAGTTTACAGAGCAATCATATATTGATTATATGAACATGTTTGGTGAATTGGAACGACATGAACTGTTTATGAATTCCAAAAAAGTACCAGAGTTATTTTATGTTACTGATAAAAGAGATGAGTCAGGACAAAAGATTGGTATGTTTGGTGGCGGTGAATTAGGTTGGCACTCTAATGGAAATAGCAGACATTTAATAGATAAAATATTAATCAGTCTTTATTGCGTAGAGGGCGATCCTAATACTACATTATCTATATGCAATACATCAGATCCTTTTTACGATTTATCTGAAGAGGATCAGGAATATTTTCTAAATGTAACAGTTAGACTTAAATTTAAAAACAATACAATGTATGAGTTAGATGACGACGATCCAGAACTTGAGTTTATGAGTAAAAACAAAGGTTCTATTCGACCATTAGTTGGTAAACATCCACATACAGATAAGTATTATTTTTATTTTCCATATCATTTTATTCATAAAGCATGGTTTGGTAAATCTCGTATAGACCACAATGAGCTTATTGAAAGACTAAAACCTATTATATTTAAAAGTAAATATCAAACACACCATATATTCCAAAAAGGTGATATGATTTTAATGGACCAATTGACTTCCTTACACAGACGAACACCTGTGATGGGAGACCGTATGTTATGGAGAGCTGCTGGTGACTACTCGAAAATCTGAACTAAGAAATTTACCATATGTAAATGTACCACGTTTTGAATCTGTAGAAAAGTTATTACAGACTCAGAAAGTATCTGATACATATTTTAGTAGAGGTTCAGGCGAAGCAACTAGAGAATTAAATCATGTTGAGGCTACACATAGGCACTGGGTAAGCCCTATGGTTGACCTATCAGATTTTACATATTGTTATTATGTACATGGAGTAACAGATGCTATACATCACTGGTCACTCACAGAAGACAGGGTATGGCAAATACTTGAAGGCGATTATGAATATGCAAATATGGTTGGAGGTAAAGGTACAAAGGTTTTAAATCAGCCGTTATATCTTTCAAATCCTGCAGCAGAAACAGGAAACATAATTCATTCCCATGCTAAGTCACCAGTTATCCTTGATTGTACATATGTTAGTTCAACCGCTATAAAAACTATTAACGTACCTGAAAACACAGAACAAGTATTCTTTTCGTTTTCAAAAGGTTTTGGTTTAATTGGTCAAAGGTTAGGTTTGGTATATACTAAAGAGCCACACCCTACATTACATAGATTAAAAGAATATGAGAATTGGAATTATGGCGGTGTAAAAACCATGCAATTAATAATGAATAATTTTTCTGTAGATAGTATGTTTAACAAATATAGAAAAATGCAATTAGACGTTTGCAAAGAATATGATTTAACTCCATCTGATGTTTTCTATTTAGCAACTACTAAAGACAAATATTATATAAGGCGAAGACGCGGTAGTGATGTTGCACGTATATGTTTAACTCCTTTATTTAAAGATGTAATATGAACGTTATTAGAAAATTTAAATTAGATTATGATTGGAAAGAGTTTGTACGAGAACTTGACGAAAGGTATCCGCTCGAAAATTATAAATTCCATAAAGAGTTTCCTACTGCAAATGGTACATATCACCACGACATATTAGAAGGTGACATGCCTCCTCATTTAAAAGAAGCTATTGAACGTAGTCTTGGATTTAAAATAAAGGATTATTATTTCTTATGGGATTGGAGATGTTTGACTACAACTCTTTCTCAGCATCGTGACACGTATAAAGCAGCTAAACATACAGGTATAAGTGATTTTGATAGTCATGTATTTGAAACAACTGCAGACGAAATAGGCAAACCTCCGCTTACTGTCGTGGTTGCTTTGGAAAATGATTTTAGAATTGATATTCAGGATAGTGAAAGCAAAGAATGGTTAAGTGTTATATATGGTCCTGGCGATATAATATTCTTTAATAATGATAAAGACTTACATGGCGGTCAGGTATTAAACGATCCAAA
>ENA-UZXB01007411-UZXB01007411.1-metagenome-genome-assembly--contig:-Day-2-1m-contig-7411_pt1 | contig 12680 bp, 12 predicted proteins | sample MGYA00260339_ERZ794899 | MGnify/ENA metagenome assembly ERZ794899 | reverse complement strand
CCGTTAACCGTTATCTTGGCGACGGTGGTGGTGCGGTCGTGTTTAATGATCTCGCCTGCCTGAATAGCGGCATCGGGATTTTGCAGCAGGTTGGCGAGAGAAGCGGCGAATTGCTGCGAGAACGCCTGCGCGGGCTCGCGCGAACCGAGCTCGGTGATGGCTGCCAGGTCTACGGCAAAATAGGCATGCTTTTCTGGCTGTCGATAACACGCTGCCGCGGCGTTAACGCCGCCGTCTTCGTCGGGCGCAAGCGGTTTTTCGTTGGGAATAAGCGAGTCTTCGAAGGCAGTTAGTGCATCCGCTAGCGCGTGGGGATTAAGTAACGTCTTCATGCGGCGTCGCCATGGCGTTTGTGCAGCGAGCGAGCCTTAGTCGCCACGGCCTGCCAAAAATCGGCATTGACCGTCGCGGCATGCCGCAGCCCTTGTGCCTCATAGGCGCGCACGAAGCGCAGCAGGTCGAGCGTGGATAAATTGAGATGAAGGCACGAGTAATAAAGACTGCCAATGTCTTTAACGAGCCAGCGCCTGCGCAGCCTAGGGCTCGAAAAAGCGCGGTGCAAATCAATAAGCGACACGCGCAGATCGGGTTCGTTTTCGTGCAGTAAAAAATGACATAAATACAAATCGCGGTGGCACATGCCGTGGCTGTGTAGCGCGTGGGCTACCGAGGCAACGCGCTTAATGAGCGCACGCTTGATAGCGGGCGATGGCGGCTGCGTTAGCCATTTTTTGCCAAGGTCTTCGAGACTTATGGTGTCGTTAAGGTCTTGGGTCACCAGGTACGAGCGGCGCGTGGCGGGGTTAACTCCCACGACACCATAGGCGACAGGATGAAGCGTAGGCACACCGAGACTAGTTAAACGCTCGACAGCGCGCCATTCGTTTTCGGCATCGACTATTGGCCAACGCAAATGAAAAAGATTTTTGGCAATCTCGCGCCAGCCTACGCCGAAATGCAGTTTGGCAAAATAGTGGCGGCCATTGAGGTCAAAGCGAAATGTTTTGCGGCCATCGACCGATCTAAAAACTTCGCCCTGTACAGATTGCAGTTTGTCGAAGGGATCCCCGCCTGCAAAAAATTCTTTAAGCTCACTATTCGCGTAACGCATGAAGGTTTTACCCGCGCGGGGTTCCGTTCTCAAATCGCTGAATAAAATCGGCCGCGGCTTGCGGCATGGTGTAAAGGCTGTCGTCGGCGCCGTAGGCTAAGCCGTTTGCCGACCAGTCGGCGGTTGGCAATTTGCCGAGCGTATCTGCAAGCAACTTGTTAAGCGTGTCTTGCGAGAAGGGCTCGGGGCAGACGACACCCGCGTTGGCCTGCCGTATATGGTACGCGTATCCGCAGGTCTCGGTTGCTAACACAGGCAGGCCGGCAACCACCGCCTCGAGCAAGGTATAGCCAGCGCTTTCTCGGTAGGCAGGATGCAGCATGAGGTCGGCGGCAGCGAGCAGTTGGGGCACATCGTCGCGGCCACCCACAATGCTTACCTGTGCGGCTATGCCGAGTTTTTTAGCAAGCTTAAGATAAGCGGCAGGCTTGCCCGAGCCTACTAATAAATAGCGCAGAGTGGCGCGCACCTCGGCGGGCAGCGACGCAATGGCGTGTAGCGCACGGTCGACGCCTTTTACTTTAAACCCCGAACCAATCTGAACAATAAGCGTGGCTGTTTCACTGATACCGAGTTCGGTTTTTAATGCAGCGCGCGCTTGTTGTTTGCGCATCATGCGCGCATCAAGTGAGCGGTCTTCGAGTTTTCGGTCTTCGGCGAGCCCAGCGGGCAATGCATGCAGACGGCTTTCGCATTCGGGATAGTAGGTTTTAAAGGCGGCTCTTTGCTGTGGTGAAAGGTACAGAACCTCGGTCCCGCTGTCGCCGCCGAACACAGCGTGTTCGTATGCGCTAAAGTGTTTAAAGCGCGAAGTGTATTGGTAATAATTGCCTCGCTGAGTGGCTGCCATGTCGGCAAAACAAGGGTCTGCAGCGTAATAAACGTCAAGGCCGGGCATCTTATTAAAGCCGACTAGTGTCGCGTTTTGCGGCTTGGGCTGCGCCTGAAACCATCGCGTAAATTTTTGGTAGAGGCGTGTTCGAGTAATCGCCTTAACCGGCGCAAGATGAATCGTCACCCCGTCGGGCGTCTGGCCTGTCCAGCTTAAGGTGTACACGGTAATGTGGTGCCCGCGCGCGAGGCATTCGTTGAGAATGCGCATAAAGTCGCGCTGCTGGCCGCCGTAGGGAAAATAAGAATAGATAACGAAAACGAGATTCATGCTTGCGCTCATTTTCCGGTGCTGCCGTTGTTACTGTTGTCATAGCCGCTTGTGTCGTAATAGCTTTTAGGACGTCCCAACGCTGCCTCGGCTAACAGGGCTTCGAAGGTTTGCCACACCGACGCGGGCGGGTGCGTAGAGAAACAGGGCGGCGCCACTGTCTTGTCGTTGTCGAGTACGGCTGGGCCTTTATAAGCACAGGTCTTTTTAAGACAAGGTGCGCAGGCGAAGGTAGAACACAAATGCTTTTGCGAGACGCCGTAAGTGCCCGACAGCCCGGGGTCTGTTGGCCCGTAAAGCGACAGCGTTGGGCGCGCGAGCGCGGCGGCCAAATGGCCGAGGCCGGTGTCTACGGCAATCACGCCGTTAACACTGGCGAGCTGTGTGGCAAGGCCACTGAGCGACAGTTTAGGCAATACGGTGGCGCCGGTGCGCTGTGCAATATGATCGGCGCGGCTGCGTTCGGCCTCGTCGCCCCAGGGAAGCAACACCTCGAAGCCGGCGCTGGCTGCGTGTTGTGCAAGCGTGCACCAAAAATCTACCGGCCAGTGTTTAGTCGCCCATGTGGTGCCGTGTAAAAACACTACCTGCTTGGCGTCATTTGTGGCGCCGTTTGCTTTGACTGCAGACGCTGTTTGCGCAGCTATTATGTCTTGGCTTACGCCATAATCGATCGTGCGGGGATTGTATTCGTACTGCAGCGCGCGGGAGAAAAGCTGGCGCACACGGTCGACTGCGTGTTCGGTTTTAGGCACCGAATACGCTTTATTGTAAAACAAGGTGGCGAGCGGTTCGCGCACCGTGCTGTCGCTTAAGCCGACGGTTAAGCCGCGCGACAGTCGACTGATGATGCCGCTTTTAATTAGTCCCTGCGCGTCAATGACAAGGTCGTAATGTTCGCGCTTAATATCGTCTTTAAACTTTTTAAATTCGATACCGCCAAGCGAGCGAAAAGGCTTTTTGCGCCAGCGTCGAAACGCCACAGGAATGACACGATCAACTGCAGGATGCCAGCTAGGCACCTCGACAAAGTTTTCTTCGACCACCCAGTCAAAAACAATATCGGGACGCGCGCGCCGCGCATCGGTGATGGCGGGTAGCGTGTGGATTATGTCGCCGAGCGACGAGACTTTAACGATTAAAACGCGCACTGCAATTCTCTTTGTTCTTGTAGCTTTTAGGTTAAGCAATAGGGTTAAACAATTGGGTAAAACACTAGGTTTGAAAAAGGCATAGGCACACCGCTCGCCCCTCTATTTTGCGTACAGTTCGAGCACGGCGGCAACTGCGCGGTGTGGTTCGATCTCGGTCATGCAGCGCTTGTGGCCAAACCGGCATTCACGATCGAAACACGGTCGACAGTCGATCGGGGTCGTCAATACTCTCGAAATAGAGGCAAGCGGCGGCGTAAAGTCTGGCGAGGTTGAGCCATAGAGCGCAACCACCGGTAGATCGACCGCCGAGGCAACGTGCATAAGGCCCGAGTCGTTAGACAGTGCGAGGGTACACGCTGCCATAAGGTCGATCGCCTCGGCGAGGGATGTCTTACCTGTCAGATTAAAACAGCAGTCGGTTAATGGATCCCCTACCCTTTTTTCGATGCCTTCGTAGATCTCTTGCGCGATGGCTGCATCCCCCGCCGACCCCATAATCACAACGCGCCAGCCGTCGGCGACGAGCTTGGCGCTTGTCATGCTGAAGTGTTCCGCGGGCCACTGTTTAGAGGAGCCAAACTCGGCGCCGGGGCAGATTGCTATCAGGCGTTTTGGCCAGCCGCCGGTGGTCTCTATACCAAACTTTGCCAGCGCTTTGTCGACCATCGGCCTGGTGACAAGCAGGCGGGGGTGTGGGATATGGTCGGGCAATCTCTTTTTGGCAGGGAGCGCGAGTGCGACGAAGCGCTCGACCATGCGCGGGTATTTCGCTTTGTCGAGATACCGGCAGTCGTTTAACAGCAGGCCTCGCGCCTCGCCGCGCCAACCGATGCGCTGTTTGATGCCGGCGAATCGGGGTATAAGCGCCGATTTAAAGGAATTAGGGAGCACAATGGCATGGGTATAACCTGCGCTTGCGAGACTTTTACCAAAGCGGCGACGCGCGACAAGTTTAAGCTCGCCGTGGTCGAAGGGCAGCACGAGGCTTTCGTCTACCTCGGGCATACGCGCAAGCAGCGGTTTTGTCCACGCGGGGGCTAATACGGTAATGTGGCAATCGGGGCGCGTGCGCTTGAGCAGAATAAAGAGGCTCTGCGCCATTAGCATGTCACCAACCCACGATGCGCCGACAACGAGTATTTTGTGAGGCGCGGTGACCTTGTCCCGCAACGCCTGTTCGGCAAGCGCCTGCTCTTGCCGCTCGCCCAAATAGGTTAGGTCCATTAGCTCATCGAGCGTCCGCTCTTGGGCACCGGTTTCGGGGTTCTCGTTAACACCACCTAGCGCTTGTTGTTGGTTTTCATCGTCTCTCGCCATTCCCCCAGTTTACTCTCGCTGAGCGGTGAGTGACAGCATGCAGGCCGCCTATTCGACAAGCTTTACCCAGGCCCCAGGCGCGGGCTTTCCGGAAGGATAATAGTTGTTAAGCAGACGCAGCGTCTCTTCGGGGTAGTTGGCAATACGGCTTTGCTGTCCGACGACGCTAAAGTCGAAAAACTCGCTGGCCTGCACAAAGCGGATTTTAGCCTCGACACCGCCGCCTTCGCCGCGCTGTATGGCTCGGAAGGAACGAATAGACGCGAGTATCGCAGCGTCTGCCTCGTCGGTGTCAGCCTTACCGCGGAAAATCATCGCGCGGCGACCGAGATAAATCACGGCGATGCGCTCGATACTGCCGTCGGCAGACTGGATGACACCGGTGTGCCCTACTAGCCTAAACTGGTCCAGAGCCTCGCTTTGCTGAAGGTTGTCGATGCCAAGCTTGTCTTTAATAAACAAGCGCGGGTCTAGCGTGTCCTGCAATTGCTGCGCTTCGATTTTAAGCTCGCCCGTGCCCTCGAGCACGCCGGTGGCAGTGGTGGTGGTCTCTTCGACAACCCACTCGGGCGGGAAAACAAGGGTATAGCCGAGCAGCGATTGATAGTAGCGATTGCGTTCGTCGTTGCGCTGCGATTGTGCGCTCTGGCCTACAACTAGCCCGTCGAGTGCACTGCGAAACTCGGCATTGTCGGTGCGGGTAATTGAGTTGCCGCCGAGGGTGGCGACGTCCTCTATCGCCTCTTGCAGGCGTTTGTCGTTGCGCGGGTGAGTTGCAAATAGGCCGTGGTAGCCGCCACCTTTACCGGCGACTTTGCGATTAAAGTCTTCTTGGTTTTTGAGTACGGTAATAACCTCGATCATGGCGGCAGGGTCGTAGCCTGCGTTAACGATGTATTCGGCGCCGAGGCTGTCGGCTTCGAGTTCGTCTTCGCGGCCAAATCCACTGAGGCCGCTCTGCGCCCATATCGAGGCGATATCGCTTATCTGCGAGCCGACGTAGCCGCTGCCGGTAGCGACTGCGGTGACTATGCCGCCGACAGTCGACGCCGTTTTTGCGAGCCCACCGCGCGCCTGCTGCTGCACAGCATGCCGCGCAGTGATGTGCCCGATTTCGTGTGCGAGTACGGCGGCGAGTTCGGCCTCAGAATTCATAAAAGTGAGCAGCCCACGGTTAACGTAAACGTAACCGGCAGGCAGCGCGAAGGCGTTGATTTCGGGGTTGTCGATTATCGTAAACGTATACGCTAAGTCGGGGCGATGACTCACAGCGGCGATGTCATTTCCCACGCGCTCGACATAGGCCTGCAGCACGTCGTCTTTATAAATAGGCATCGAGGCGAGCACTTTCTCGTGTTCTTCGAGACCGATTTCTTTCTCTTTGTTCTCGGTCATTAATACCAAGTTCGCCCCGCCGGTCGCCGGATTAACGGCGCAGCCTGCGGCACTGAGGGCAAGACACAAAACAGTAAGGAATGCGAGTGGGCGAGTCATAGAGTTCTCCGCTAAATCATTCGCCGTTTACAAATTGTTTGAGCTGATCGGCTAGCCGTATGCAGGCGTTGGCCTCGACGCGCGCGATAAGGGGAATGGGAATAACCAGTGCCGGCACATACGACTGGCCTGTTGCGTCGGTGCTTATGGTGCCGACATTCTGCAACGAGGCGACGTCCCACACACGCGCATCGAACGTGGAGTCATCTTCCCATGACCCAAAGCCAAAACAGCCCGCGCCGCCGGGTCCTACCGTGCAGGAGATTGTGCCGGTGCGGCCGCTAGTTTCGGTAAAGCCGTCGAGCCACACCATATAACGTACGCCAAATTCGGCCATCTTGTCGGCGACAGCCGGCTCTGACATAAGCCGCTCGAGGTCGCGTGTTCTTAGCGGCGCGGTGCGGGGTTCGAACCAAGGAAACATGGCGTCGACAAACTGTTTTTCGGGGATAACCGAGAGGGCGTCGTTGCCGGTTGTCATGCGCTCGCCTACGCAGTCGACAAATTCGGCGCGGGTTTCGTAGTCGCTCGAGTGACGGCGACCGAGAATAACGACCGACTCGTCGCTGTTTATGCCCGTTGCGCCCTGACGAAATTCGTCGACCGTGGTACTCGTACACGAGGCTAGCAACACGACTAACAGGGGCAATAATGCTTTCACGGTAAGCTCCTTACTCTTGATTTAGCGCGACGCTAACCAGTCGCGAACCTCGGGCACCTGCGCAAAGCTTAGCGAAAAGCTCGAGGCAAGATCGCGCAGCGCCACAACAGCGGCATCGTTAATTGCTGAGTCGGCGGTGCGCATGCTCTCGGTCGGCGTTTTGCCGTACGAGGTTAAAACCCAGTCGGCAATCGGTGCGCCGTCGCCGGTTAGAAAACGCAGGTTGTAGCGTATCCACACCTCGTAAACGTCGAGCTTGGTTTTATACGGTAGCGCGAGTTGAAACTCGTCGATGGCGGGCACGAATATGGCATCGACACCAAGCGCTTCTGCATCTTCGAGGCTTGCAACCTGCACAACCGATTGAAACATGGCAGGCAAGACCGCATTGAAAAGCGCAACATGGGATTCGCCGCTGGCGATATTAAATTCTTCGGCGCCGGTCTCGGAATATTCGATATAGCTAAAGCTGCGCAGCGGCTCGTCGTAAACCACGGCGAGCGTGAGCGGCAGCTTTGCGACGTTAGGGGTTGGATAGCTGCCTTCGATAACAACCTTGCTCACGCCACAGCTTGCGAGAACAAGCGCGCACACGCCCGCACACAGTGCTTTAGCGATTGATTGGATTGAATAACTCATTTTGTACTCATTGAAAATCGTTAAGTCCTACGAATGTACCACCATTTCGCTGCGTCATCTCGCGCATTAGCGTCGAGTAGCGATAAACGCTTTGCTGGAACCTCGCAGGACCGGCAAAGATGGTCGGAAAGCCGATGCCGTGTATGCGCACGAGGCGGTTGCCGTCGGCGTCTTCGACATTAATTCGATCTATGGTACGTAATACGTCGCGAATCGAACCTCCGGGTTGAAAATCGTCGCCCAATACATAGATGCTGATTTTCTTGTCGGGGGCATAGAACGTGTTAATTGCGCGAGTCACACCTTCAACCGGGCTGCTGTTGCTGAACGGGTTCCAGTTACGCAAGGTTGACAGAATTTGTGTGCGGCGCGCGGGCGTGTCCGGAATCCACTGACCCCGAAACGAATCGAACATGAAGTCGCCCATGTCATTCATGATCTGTATTCCCTTCACCTCGGGATAAACATTGAGCGTGTCTTCGATCACCCCCAGCATCTTGCCCCAACTCGGATTGTTAAACATTGAGCCTGAGGTATCGATCACAAAAATAATGTATTCGCTGTCGACCGGGATGCCGCCGATTGCGTTATTTTCGGGCGCGCTGCTGTTGGCCGCGAGACGCTGCATCTCTGCGGTGAGCGACTGCTGCGCAAGCGACAGCTTGCCGATTTCGTCGGTGGTCTCGTCCGACAGCTGTTTCGAGCTTTGAAACTCACCCTGCACGTCGCTTAGGTCGCGCCGCAGTCGTGCCACTCTCTCCGTTATAGACGAGAGCTGCTCTTGCTTGGCGTTGAGGTCGCGGTTGACCACGCGCGTCTCGCCGCGAATCTCGAATAACTGCTCTTGCAGCTCAGAGATGATCGCCGCTGGCGCTGCCTCGGCCACCTCGAGCGGCGATGGCTGCGAAGGCTTGGCGAGCATAAGAAGAATGATCATGGCGCCAAAGCCACAGGACGCCACGTCGAGGAACGACACGGTAAACGACTCTGTCTCGCGGCTGCGCTTAAGCATTAGGGCCAGTCCTTTGACGGCGTGATAAACGAGCCGCGCGTCAGTTGCGCAAGCTGCCAGTATGCCGCCGACGCGCTCGGGTCTCCTTCGAGTGGCATCAGCACGATGTTAACCGGCACATTGTTGGGCAGACTTTTTATCGCGTCTTCGAACAGCGCTAAGCGATCTTTGGGCGTAATAAGACCGGTCGTTTTGCCGCGGCCGCCGAGCGTTGGCAGGCCGTCGGTAATAAGAAAAATATTGTCTGGCGGCTCGTCCATACTCGAGATAGCACGAAACACCTGATCGAGGTCGGTACCGTTATTGGGTACAAGCGACTTCACGTTCTCGATACCTAGATTAAGACCGTCGCGGTCGGCGACTTCTTGCCAGGTAAATTTGTCGCCGGCTAATAAGGCCTCGGTTGTGTTGCTAAACTGCCAGAGCTGATACCGGCTCGTAATAGGCAGCTGCGTGCTCACCCAGTCGACGGTTTTGACCACGCGCTGCCACTTGGGCGCCTCGCGTTTGCGTTCGTCGCTCATGTTGCGCGTACGAATAATATTCACCAGCGTTTCGTCGAGCATGCTGGTCGAGCTGTCGACCAAAATAAGGATGCGCTGCCCGCCGAGAAAAAGACCCGTTAGATACTGGCGACTGCCGTCGCCTAAAAACTGACGAACGCTGTTACCCTCTTGATCGAGCGCGCTCGCCTGCAGGCGCAGGAGTTCTTCTTCGAGCGCCTGCACATCGGCGCGCAGTTTTTCGATACTCTCGACGGTTGCGGTACTCGAGTTTTCGAGCGCAGCAAGCTCTTGCAGAAAAGTTTGCAGCTGCTCTTGAATCTCGCGCGCAAGCCCCTCGGCGGTGACTACCTCTAAACTTACGTCGGCAACGGTATTACGAATTCGTTCGAGATTAAGCGCGCCCTCTAATACTTCTTCTTCGAGCAGACTCACCTCGGAGGCGATACTGGGATCGACTGTGACAGCCGCCACCGTGTCGGCGTGGTCGAGAATAAGGAACAGTAAAATCACCGCACCAAAACCGCAGAACATCACGTCGAGAAACGCAAGGCTCAGCGGACTTACTTGTCTTTTCTGTGATTTAGTCTGCGCCATTGTTTAGCTTTTTAAGGTTAAAAGTTAGCGTGCCTAGGGATTCGTCTACCGTTGTTGACTCGCTGCCGTCGAAGCTCAGCGTAAGCGCGTCGCCTTCTTTTAATACGAGCTCGGCAGTGTCTGCGATGCGCTCGCCGTTAATGCGTAAGTTTTTAAGCAGCGCGTTTGCCTGCGCACCCTGTGCGCTTACGCTGAGCTGTGCGTGGGGGCTGCGGGCGGCGCGGGTTTCTTGAGAGCCACTTTCTTGAGAGCGGCTTTTGTTAGCAAGGGCTGGCTCACTAGCGCTTGGTGATTTTGGCAGCGACGCCGAGGCAGCGCGGGTGAGCGCAAGCTCTTTACGCAGACTACCTCCACCGGAGCTAAGAATCTGGTCGCTATGGGTAAGGCTGCTCGCTAGATGCTGCTCGGCATTACTACTCGTTACTGGCGCGACGCGCGCAAGCTGTGTTTTTAGGCCGGGCAATTCGCTCAGCGTTGAGCAAAGTACTATCTGCACGTTTTTGCTGTTCGCTACACGACTGACCATGGCGCTTAGCTGCTCGTTTACGCGCTGCCGAATCGGTGCAAGCGCAACGACTAAACTCTCAAAGGGCAGTTTTGCATTATGCACCGCACCATCGGCGGTCAGCTCGAGCAGTAAACTGCCGCTAGACACGTCGGCGGCAAGCCATGTGGGCAGCGCGTTGTATAACAGCTGTTCGGTCGCCGCGTCGTGCTGCGGATTAAACCGGCACTGATCGATAAATAATTCGGTGCTGAGCTGCATGAGCGAATCTATAACATTCTGACTACCGCTCGATGGCAGCGTCACAGAGCTGTCGACTTTTAATACGCCCTGATGACAACTCACCTGCGTAAACAGTATTTGGTGGAGCTGTTGCTGCACCACGATTGTGTGCTCGCTCGCCTGCAGTGTTTGAGCACCGGCCGCGGCGATGAGCGCCGAGTCGACAAGCCCTGCAACAGTCAGCGGCGTTTGTTTTGCGATGCCCAGAAGTATGCCCAATTGCTGCCGCGAAAAACTGCCGGGTACGCTCAAAATCACCTCACCGGCAGAAGATTCGGACTCGGCGGCGAGACTATTGAGGTGTGCGTGAGCGAGGTCGGCGAGGTGCCGGTAGCGATCGCCGGGCAGGCGACCTGCAGGCAGGGGATCAAGGCTTAACTCTTGCCAATAGCGACTGTGACTGTCGTTAGGATGAAGCCGCGACTGCGCTTGAGCCTGCGCGCCAACCACAAGCGATTTATCGCGGGCGAGCGCAAACCCCGGACTGATAAGCCGAATGCCCTCGGCATCGCCTAGGGTAATTCCGTGGTCGTTAAGCTCTAGAATTTGCGGCGCCATGTTGGTCTCAGGTTGTTGCAAGTTTTACTAAGCGATGAGTTCGTTATCGGTTCGGCCATTGGCCACGCGCAGATGCCGAATCATGCGTTCGTCGCAATAGGTCTGACAATCGAGCACGAGTCTGTCTTGCACGAGCTGCAGCTGATGTAAGACAAACATCAGCACGATGCTCACCACGAGCGCGACAAATGTCGAATTAAACGCCACGCCAAGGCTTACGGTCACCCCGACAATATCGCCGTTTACCGCTTGATACGCTTGCCCTAGCGCGGTGCCGATTCCGCGGACAGTGCCGAGGAAGCCAATAGACGGAATTGCCCACGCGATGTAACGCACAATCGCCAGTTCGGTTTCCATGCGATCGGCCTCGGACTCGCAAACATCTTTGACGGTAGTGGAGACGTCTTGAATATTTTGCGTACTCTGAAAACGATGTAGGCCCGCGATAAGCGCGCGCGGTAATAGCGTAACGCGCTCGTCGTCGCTAAGCGCCTGCAGCGGCCGCGCAAAATTGCGCGCATCCTGCGGCAGAATGCTTGTCCCCTCGGTGACTTGTAATAGATTACGATCGAGCAGTTTGCGGTCACCTAGTGTCTGCTTGGCCTTAAGGCCGATGATCGCAGTTGCCCACAAAAAGAGAATGATGCAGGTCTCTTGTTCGAAGTCACGCAGCACCACATAAAACGAGCGCTCGGGCGTGTAGTCGGGATCGGTCTGCTGCAGATACTCTTGCTGCTGCGCCACGATCTCGGCATTGGGCCTAATGACGGCGACATAGGCCATGTGCACAATGATGACCGAAGTGATCAGTGCAGCGACTTGGAAAATCGCGCCGTTTAACAAACCCTGTCTCATAGTTGTTCCTTTTTGCTGCTGTTCGTCGTGGTGCTGCTAAATTAAATGTCGACCGGAAACGATACGCCAAAGTCTTGCGATATCTCTTCGGTTGGAATAAAGCGTGCGCCGGATTCTTCTTCGCTTTCGGCATCTTGTGCGCTTTCAGCGCCGGCCAATTCAGTGTCTTGCGCAGGCTCCTGCTGCTCGGCCGCGCTGGCCTCTTCTGTTTCGACTGCCTGCGCCGCGCTTTGTTCCGAGTCTTGCGCGGCTACGCTAAACACCCACGCACACGCGATCAGCATCGCTGCGCGGGTTAGGTAGCTGAGTGTTCTAAATGCTGCCATGGATAGGCGTTTGCCAACTCCGATTAGTCTTCGAGATAACGCGCGACGCGGAAACCAACATCGTCACGCGGCTCTTCACCAAAATCTCGAAACGATAGACGCAGTTCGGTAATCGTTCCGTGCGCCCAGCTCGAGCCGCGAATGACTCTAAACTGGCCGGCTTCAGGACCCAGCGGATCGCGCTCGACACCGAGACTGCCGCTCGCGCCATAATAGTCGTTAACCCATTCGGCAACGTTGCCCGCCATGTCGAAAAGCCCATGCTGATTCGCACTGTAAGTGCCCACCGTGGTGGTCACCGGCGACCGGTCGTTGTAGTCGAAGAGGATGTCGCCGAGAAATGCCCGGGCGCTCACGTCAGCAAGATTGCCTGCACCGTCGGGCGGGGGTAAGTCGCCGTCCCAAGAAAACTTTCGCACACCCGAAGGGTCTGCGATGTCGCGCCGCGCCGCCCATGCCCACTCGGCCTCGGTCGGCAAGCGGTAGCCGTGGCTTTCGGCGTCA
>ENA-UZXB01007781-UZXB01007781.1-metagenome-genome-assembly--contig:-Day-2-1m-contig-7781_pt1 | contig 12708 bp, 10 predicted proteins | sample MGYA00260339_ERZ794899 | MGnify/ENA metagenome assembly ERZ794899 | reverse complement strand
ACAGGGCCGGTTTTTGCGGATGCCGAGCGCTCTGCCCGCAATGCCGCCCAAACCTGCATCGGCCGTAATGGAGATTTGTCAGACATAGACGGCCCCCTTTTGTTTCTATGCTCACAGGCCTCTGCCTATGTGACGGGACAGGTTCTGATGGTCGATGGCGGCTATACCGCGAAATAAACCGTGATCCAGCCTTCTAGGCTGGGTTTAAACCTCCACCATATCGCCAAAACCGCACCTTCAATCCTTATGTGGCTTTGAAGAAACCGCGCGCTGCAGGATCGTCTGCCCAGCGGCTACATCTGCGGATTGCTCAAATTGCTTTGAGGGATTTAATCGCCGCAAACCGAAGAGGGCCAAAAGCGTCAAAAGAGGCTTTCAAAGAGCTTAAAGAGGGCATAGACCATCCTCATCACAAAGGGCTCGATAACCGCGCCGAGGCGTCATATCGCCATACGCGACGGCCGAACAGGTGGATAGCACGGTTTAAGCCGTCCCGACAGCGGCACAACGGTTTTTATTGGTTGAAGATCAGCTTGCCGTCCTTTTTCGATGCAAACGCCCCTTTATAACTGCTGCCACCTGCAGAAAAAAATACAGCGATATAGTCGATTTATATACAGAATATGCGTATCAAATCGTACCATTATATGCCAGAAAATGCACTTTTTTATTGATCAAAAAAACCTGATAACGCCAAAGAAGTCTAACTTTGACGCCAACCCTGGAGAATAAAAAGCACCAAGACAATTCCTTTCTAGCCCTCGGGCAGTTTGCTTCGCAAAAAGGCCAGAAGCGGACCTGCAAAAGCGTTTGGATCTTCTAGCAAGCCCAAATGCTGCAATTTGGGCAGAATACTCAGCTCAGAGTCCATGATTTCCTGCGCAATCGCCTGGCTCATTGCAGGCGTTGAGCCGCTGTCATTCTGGCAGGTCATGATAAGACTGGGCTGCTTTAAGGCAGGCGTTGGGCGGATCAGTTCGGTTACACCCTCGGCTAAAATCTGGCGATGGATGGCATAATTTTTTGGATCATTCGCCACCACAATATCGCGTAGAGCGGCCACCTGCTGTGAAGAATGGACGCGAAAATCCGGCGTAAACCATCGGGCAAGCGTTGTATCGATATTGGCAGATGGTCCCTCTGCTGAACTGGCGCGGGCCCGCTCTTCCACCAAACGCTGCTGCTTTTCCCCCCGCTCATGTGGTGCGTTTAATATTCCCAGCGCAGAGACGCGGCTTGGATGATCAATCGCCACGCGCCGATTGATCATCCCACCAAGTGAAAACCCAACCAACGCGGCGCGATCAATAGACAGCTCATCCATCAAATCGACCACTTGTTGCCCCAAACGTTTTAGGTCAACGCGCCCTGAGGGCAGATCCGTTTCACCATGGCCTAAAAGATCATAGCTCAGAATTTGAAACTCCTGCGCCAAGGTTGGCGCAATGCCACCCCACGTGCTGGCATGCGTTAAACCCAGCCCATGGATGAGCACAACCCAAGCTGCGCCCTGAGGACCTGTTATCTCATAGGCGGTGCCATCTTTGGTTCTTGCCATTTAAACGCCTGCCGGATTATCTAAATCGCGGCCCAGATCCTTTAAATCTTGATATCTATCGCCAATGCGGTGGTTGGGATGCCCGCCGATCGAGGCCCCCAAGGCAATAAGAATCTCATCATCAGCCGGTGCGTCAACCACGCTGGTTTGGATCGTTTGATAATGCGATCTACGGCCTGCATCATGCTTATCCATCAAAGGAATTGTTATTGCGCAATTCGCCGCGCCGCGCGTATTTGAAAAGGCCAGATAGCTTTTGGCACCAATCGCTTCGCGAAACTGATTTCCAAAATGGAGCGTATGCGTCATCGCTTGGGCATGTTCAATTTCTCCGCCCATGCCCACCACGCTTGCCTTGCCGCAGCCCTCAAGCAAATCGCCCGTTTCATCGAGCAGCATTTCTGTCAATAATTTGCCAATAACCGGCCCATGCGCTTGGATTTCAGGGCGCATATTTTCAACATGCCCACGGCCAAACCAAGGGTTTTTTATAATGGCCATAGACGCCATCAATTGGGTGGGGGTGTCCACGCTTTTCCACCCCTCGATAAAGGTTTTTTGTTTCCAAAGCAGCGTTCGGCGGATTTCAATCGGCATGGGCAAATTCCTTTACTTCAGCAAATGCGGGCAGTACCTGGTCAATAAACAAACGCAGCGATCGTTTCTGACGTTCCATATCCAGCCCCAGAGAGGCGTAATAAATAAATGCATCAACGCCAATAGATTGATACTGCTTAAGTTTTTCTACAACAATCTCTGGAGATCCGAACATTAAGTTTTCTTCCAGCATCGCGGGGTCGACGCGGGCATTGCCCTCTAATGTTTCCAGCGGAACCATATCGGGATATCCGTTCACAACATCACCTGCTTGCATCATTAAATTGCCAAAGCGGGCCAAAACCTGCCGCACAGCATCTAGCGCCGCTTGCCGATCACTTTCCGTTTCATAAAGAACAGCGTGGCGCATCATGGCAAATTTACCTGAATATTCAGGGTTCAAACGGGCTTTACTATCTTCAAGCAGGTCGCGGTATTTTTCCGCCTCGGAGAACGGCATTGTCAAAGGCCAACTCATAATATTGCAATTGTTGTCTACCGCATGATCAAAGGTTGTTGGAGAGCGCGCAGCCACCCAGATGGGCACGCTGTCTTGTACAGGTTTCGGGCAAGATGTGGCGGTTGGAAATTGCCAAAACTCTCCATTATGTTCCACATCACCGGCCCAAAGCTTCGGAATTAAAGGCAACATTTCTTGCAGATATTTCCACCCGTCTTTTTGGCTTAAACCAGGGCGTAGCCTATCAAATTCGCGTTGATAAGCCCCCGATCCCAGCCCCAGATCCATCCGCCCATCGCTCAACAGATCCACCAAAGCCGCTTCGCCTGCCAGTTTGATCGGATGCCAATAAGAGGCATTGGCCACACCGCATCCAAGGCGGATATTTTTGGTGTGATCTGCCCACCAGGTCATCATATGAAACGGGTTTGGCGCAATCGTCATTTCCAACGCATGGTGTTCGGCAGCCCAAGCAATCTCAAAACCGGCCTCATCTGCCATTTGCACCATTTCAAGCGTGTGATCACGCACCTCTTTCATATCCACAGAGGGTTCGCTTCGTTCTAAATTTATGGCAATATGAAATTTCATTTTCGTCCCTTTCAAATTAACGAGATACGAACTGGCTGCCCAACGGCTCTGAAGACATGTTCATCCACACAGTTTTCGGGCGCGTGTAATCATAAACGGCTTGAAAGCCGCTTTCGCGGCCATAGCCAGAGTTTTTCATTCCACCAAACTCAGCAATGGGAGAGACTGCCCGATAGGTATTCACCCAAACGATGCCCGCTCTTACTGATTTTGACATCCGCAGCGCCCGCGCTCCGTCTTTGGTAAAAATCCCCGCTGCAAGGCCATGCACCGTATCATTGGCTAAAGCCAAGGCTTCGCTTTCTGTTCTAAACCGCAGCACGCTTAAAACCGGGCCAAATAATTCAGTATCAACTATGTGAAGGTTTGGGGAGGGGCAGTCGATAATCGTTGGCTCATAATACAAATCCGAACCGGCATTTACCCGTTTTCCACCGCTTAGAATCTGGCCGCCTTCCTCGACAGCGCGCGCGACCTCGCGTTCGATGTTTTCGAGTTGCCCATAGGTACATAAAGGCCCCATCTCGGTTTCGCCAGCCATAGGATCGCCAATCGTGACGGCCTGCGCAATCTTCACCATCCGCTTTAAAAATTCATCCGCAATATCTTCATGCACAAGCAACCGCGAACCCGCCACGCAGCTTTGCCCAGACGCCCCAAATATACCCGCGACTGATCCGTTTACAGCGCTTTCAATATCCGCATCTTCAAATACGATAAACGGAGATTTCCCCCCCAATTCCAAACTGAGTTCGGCGAAATTTTCTGTTGTATTTTGGATTACGTGACGGGCCGAGCCTGGCCCTCCGGTGAATGAAACGCGCGCCACCATCGGATGCGAGGTAAGCACCTTCCCACAAGGATCACCATGCCCCGTCACGATGTTGACCACCCCATCGGGAATGCCTGCTTGCGCAATCAAATTTCCAAACTCTAACAGCGCCGCAGGTGCATGTTCCGAGGCCTTCATAACAACGGTGTTTCCCGCCGCAAGTGCTGGTCCAATTTTCACCGCTGCCAAAAATAACTGGCTGTTCCACGGCACAACCGCGGCAATCACCCCCAAGGGCTCACGATTGGTAAAAACAAACATATCCGGTTTATCAATCGGAAGCGTTTCGCCATGAATTTTATCAGCCGCTCCAGCGAAAAAATGATAAAATTCGCTGATATATTTTGCCTGCCACCGCGTTTCTGCAAATAATTTCCCAGTATCACGCGTTTCGATTTCTCCCAGCGTCTCAGACTGCGCGGCAAGTAAATCTGCCAAGCGGCGCAAACAATGGCCGCGTTGGGTTGCGTTCATCTGAGCCCACGGCCCTTCACGAAAAGCCCTATCTGCAGCGCGCACAGCGCAATCCACATCTTCGGCCGTGGCCTCTGGAATTTCCGCCCATTCTTCACCTGTCGCAGGATTAATACTGGTGAATGTTCCGCCATCGCGGGCCTCTACCCATGCGCCATCGATCAACATCTTATAAGGTTTCATTCTGCTCTCCTTTGCACCGCGAGGGACCCGTAGGCTTGATAGGGCGCGGCGCCGTAAACACCGGGGCCTGCTTTATTGCCCACTCCCGTTTGAATTAAACATAGATCTTCAAAATAACGCTCTTTGCGCCATATCGCGAACTGATAGAAGCCAAAAAAAACCTGGTAGATGGCTTCAAGCACCGTGCCAAACGCACCGATCAGCAGCATCCGCGGGCACCCCAAAAGATATCTGAAACGGACAAAATATGAGGGGCGGGCCGGCCGCATTGCACGTGCAAACCCAGTTTCAAATTAAACTGCATCCAAGCCCCTAAACGCCGCATAATCGCTATCCTTACTGAAATCTAAGAAGTGTCGCAGGCGATCATGACACAAAGTTTAAATTCTTAAAAATGAAATATTTTGCTAATTAAGTGCAAATAATTTGAATTTAAGGCGTTAAAAAGCCCCTCAAACAGCATTGAAAGGCGTTAAATTCCGAAACCAACAGCGCACCACCTTGCCCCAAGTATGAGCCCCTAGAAAAACAAAGTCGATCACCCCGCATTGATAAAGGCATTGTGAGATCAGTCATGGATTAAACGGTTAGAATGCCCACCAAGTATGGGACACAGATTCACCTCTCAAAACGGCAAAATAGAAAATTGGTTTCAACTCTTTGATCAGTCAAAATGATAGATCGTAGAAAAATGAATACGTAAATCAGGATTTCCCCACCCGACACTTTGAAAGTGTTTCCATCATACGACCTTCCACAAGTTACCCAAATTATGCGAGCCATAAAAATTTTTTGCGGGTTTTTATCCAACCCCGCGACAAAACACGAAGCTTATGCAATGCAGCTCGCCCGCTCTGCTCACCGCAAAGGCCGCAAAGTGAAAGACTGAATACACCTCAGCGACAGGCCAACCTCTGCGCTGGTTGGAAACATCCACAAAATCGCCAAAAGCGGAGCTGAAATATAGCGTATTTTGTTAAAAATAGAATTTTAGGACGATCATACACCTGAGCCCTCTACCTACGGAGCTAGAACATTTCTGCGAGGGTAAAATCGTTGCAAAACATATAAATTCACAAAAGCCGCTACTCAGTCTCATCCTCATACTGGGTAGCGCACTTGATCCGATAAGCTAATCCACGCCCCAAAAATTGACCTTCAAAGAAACTGGCGGCGCATGCACAAAAAACTAAGGCCATTCACGCTGCTAGATACAATAAGGCAAAAACAAGAATATTATCCCTGACTCTGGGACGTGCCGTTAAGAAACAAAGCTTTTTTATTTTGTGACTTTAGCCCCGCCCTTTCCAGGGCACCATAACCCGTTCGACCCAGCGCATAAGCATGTCTATGCCAAAGCCAATGATCCCAATCAGGATAATGCCCAGGATAACAATATCCGTCTGCTGGAATTTTGACGCAACCATAATCATCATGCCTGCGCCTTTTTCCGCTGCCACAAGTTCAGCAGCAACCACCGTGCCCCAACACACGCCCATGGCTACTCGCGCCCCGGTAAAAATTTCTGGCAAGCTATTGGGGAATACGACAAAGCGCATTATCTGCCATCTGCTTGCGCCCAATGAATAAGCAGCGTGCACTTTTGAAATTTTAACTCCAGACACGCCTGCACGCGCGGCGATGGCCATAATCCAAAGTGCAGCGAGGAATAACAAAATCACTTTGCCAACTTCCCCAATACCCGCCCAAATAATCACCAACGGGATCAGAGCAAGCGGCGGGACCGGCCTCATAAATTCAACAATCGGATCAAACCAGCCACGAAACCAATCGGACAAGCCCATGGCGTAGCCCAAAGGTATACCCACCATCGCGCCAATAAAAAACCCGACCACAACTCGAAATAGCGAAAAACCCAAATGTTCAAGCAAAGGAAAGTTCTTGAAGCCTTGGGTCGATATTTCTATCAGCCGCCCCCAGACGGCTTCGGGCGCCGGCAACCATATAGGCTCCATCTGCCAACCTTTTCGAGGCTCAACATTCAAAGTGCCTTTTGGCGTTAAAGCAATACGAAGATTCTCTAAATAAACCGCGACGCCCTGCTCAATCGGCTTACCATTAATGGCAACAATCTTAGCTCCCATTTTGCGGTTTTCTTCGTCATTTTTATCCCATTTCAGTAATTTCGTGCGATAAGCTTTGACGGCCATGACATCATTTTTGGCGAAACCATCACCCAATTCTAGGTTTGGGAGGATTATATCTTCACCGATGCCATGGACAATAAGTTTCACTCTCGCTTCATCGCGCAGACCATCACCGGTTTCAGCCGTGTAAGTGAATTCAGCATTTCCCCGAAAAGGGCCGGGTGCATGCAGAAACGACGGTAAAATTTTTGATCCGGTGAAGGCCCCCCATAAAATCAAAACCAACAGAACAGAAACAACAGAAGCTGCAAAATTTGAATTTACCGCACTTTCATCTCCAAAGGTCACGGTTTTCAATGAACCAAAATCTTGCTTGGGTGTAAGAAGTTTCTTTACCAGCCGCGACACAAAAAGGGTTAACAGGATTAAGCCAATATAACCGGCGATATAGGGCATAGCCGCCGCTAGAATGACCAGGATCGAAAGTAATTCTTCGGAAAGCTTGACCAATAACTCCATCAAACCGTTGCCTCCGAACGTCCCATAATTTCTTCTTCCATATTCCAGATCATTTCCAAAATCTCTTCGCGCCGATTGGCATATTCGACGTGTTTTTTAATATCACGAAGGTCGGCATCAACGCCTAGATCAGCAAAAGGAAGACGATATTCACGATGAATACGGCCCGGGCGCGGAGCCATCACCAAAAGGCGCTCGCCCAGCAGCAAAGCTTCTTCTACAGAATGCGTGATCAAAATAATTGTTTTGCCGGTTTCCTTCCATAGCTTCAAAACCAACGACTGCATCTTTTCGCGAGTAAGCGCATCAAGTGCGCCTAATGGCTCGTCCATTAAAATTACATCTGGATCATTGGCGAGGCATCGGGCTAATGCAACACGCTGCTGCATGCCCCCAGAAAGCTCATATACTGCTTTATCTTTAAAATCCCGCAGCCCAACCACATCAAGCAAATGATCCACTTTTTCGCGCGATTGTGCGGTGCTTATTCCTTTCATCCGTGGACCAAAGCCCACGTTTTCTCTTACGTTCATCCACTCAAACAAAGCACCCTGTTGAAACACCATGCCACGTTCGGCATTGGGGCCAGTTACCTTTTCGCCATTTAATAGAATTTCACCCTGCGTTGGCGCGAGAAATCCGGCAACAATGTTTAATAATGTAGTTTTACCACATCCAGAGGGCCCCAAAACAGACATCAATTCACCTGCTTTCAAGTCGAGGGTGACATCCTTCAAAGCTTGCACGCACTCACCGTTTGGCAAATCAAAGCGCATTGAAATATTTTGGATGGACAGTCCAGACATGGCCACTTTTCTCTTCCTACTTTTGATGGAGACGATTGCAAATAAACCACAACATCAGTTGCATTCTGCGGGCCGGCGCACCGGCCCGCAGCTGTTTAATTACATTCCGTTTGCTGTTTCCAACGGACCAACATTCACGTTGTCAGCATAGCTACCCAATGCTGAATCGATACTTCCAGCTGTCACAAAGACGTCTGCAACACCCTTCATAAATTCCTGTGCGCCACCACCGAGCCATGTTGAAGACAATTGGCTGTCGACAGTTGGGAATACAAATGTCGCCATTGTATCTGCTGTTGCCGCCTCATCCATACCAGCGTCTTTCGCAATGGCAGGAAGCATCATGGCATGGTTGGAAGAATCCGCCCACATCGCGTTTGCATCGGCGGTCACCTTGAGAAATTTGGCAACTAGATCGCTGTTTTCCGCTACCCAGCCTGCTGGACCAGAAGTGACGTCAAAAACCAAAATACCTAGTTCAGTTTTTTCAGCACCCGTAAGCAGAATGTTTCCGTGCTCTTTCGCGCGGCGTAACGAACCACCCCAACCGCAGAACATATCCACAGCGCCTTGCGCGATTGCAGCAGCGCCATCTGGTGGATCCATGTCCACTATTTCCATGCTGCCAACGTCAACACCAAAATGGTCCATTTGCTTCAAGAAACCATAATGCGCTGCTGTACCCAAAGGCACGGCCACTTTTTTACCGGCCAACTCTTCAGTGCTGCTTTTGTCAATTTCAAGATCGCTTCTGACGACGCAGTTATCGTTGTCAGCGTAGCTAACAGCTACATCTAAGATTTGAAGATCTTGGCCAGCCGAGGTTGCAACCACAAAAGGCGGAACACCCTGGCTTACTGATAAGTGAACATCACCCGAGGCCATAGCTGCGGACATTTTCACACCAGAATCAAAGCTCACCCAGTTGACCTTTACACCTAACTCTTCGTCATAAGTTCCCATTTGTTTTGCATACTCAAATGGCATTGGCCACTCTAGAAAATATGCTACCGTCATTTCCTGATGCCCACCGGCCAAGACTGTCTGCGCACCGAGCGCGAGAGTCGCACCGGCAACCGCACCGATCAGTTTTGATTTATTCGACATTTATTTTCTCCCATTTTTTGCCTCAAAATTGAAGCTTCATTCTTCTGTCAAAAGAACAGAATGATTGTGCCCGCGAGCGTTGCGCAAGCTTAAATCGCAATCGAACAGATTACCAGTTTCCAATCAACGGTTATTTTGATGGTGAAGACCAAAAAATCTTCTTTTTGAGGATTAAGTTAAAATTATCGTAATCCATTTTTTTAAAATCTCTGTTTCTCACTCAATTTTCCAGAATAGAGCCCTAAAAATTGTTTGTTTTCACAAATCTTAAAGAGATCTAGACTTATCTTAAAGCATGCAAAGTTCCCGCTTTTTTAAAATTTTGCTTTCTTGACTGGAGGAATGGCGCCTACGCGCAGAATCACTCAAACATCAAAAACCCACAACCAAGCCCTCTAATTTGGCGAACCGATCTAATTTAAAATTGAAATTTTGTTTGAATAAAAGTAGCGACGTATCTGGCTGGTTCATCGCGACATGGATCTTGTGTAAACAGCAAGCCACCTGACCCAGATTATAACGCATCTTTATCATCATGCTGTTTGCATATTGAAACGCCGCTTAGGCGAAGCCCACGCTGCGTAAACGGCAAGCCGCTTTATCCGGTTTAATTTGCTCGATATCTATATAAATGCCGCGCGCCAAAACTCTTAGCGGTGGCATCGGCAAAAACGGCAGTAACAGGCGGCCAAATTGCAGCCATGCGCATACCCCGCGCCTTGGACGCGAAAGGGATCGTATCTCAAGCTATCAATCCAAAAATTATCGTTTTAACGAAGCACCGCGCCGGGGTTCATAATATTGTTGGGATCAAGTGCCGATTTTATCGCCTTAAGCGCGCGACGCTTTACCGGACTGACATAAGCTTCAAGGTCTTGCGTTTTCAAGCGGCCAATCCCATGCTCAGCGCTAATCGAGCCACCAAATTCCACCGTGGCATCGTTTATCACCATGCGAATGCGTTCAGCCGCGTCTGGTTCTGCTTTTAGAAATGCGGCTTTCGTGACGCCTTGGGGTGGTAAAATATTGTGATGTATATTCCCATCGCCGATATGCCCATATGTGTTGACCCTCAGATCCGGATTAATCGCTTTTACCGCGGCGCATGTCGCGTGAATGAACGCTTCAACTTTGCTTATAGGAACCGATGTATCACTGCTTACAAACGCACCTGACAACCGGTTCGCCTCGGGTGTATTTTCGCGCAATCGCCACAGGGTGGCGCGCTGCGTATCAGATTGTGCAATCACCGCGTCTTGCACCAAACCCGTCTCCAAACAATCGGCCACCGCGCCCAAAGCTTGTTCGATAATACCTTCGGCGCCGCCTGCCTCGATCAACACATACCAGCTGTAATCTTGCTTAAAGGGTTTTTTTAGATCTGAAAAACAACTGGCCACCAAATCTAAGCCGAAATCGCTCATCAATTCGAGCGCTGAAATACTTTCACGCAAATTGAGGCGTAACTTTTTATAAAGCGCAAGGGCAGCGGTAGGAGACGATACCGCGCAAAGCATAGTCACCGTTTCAGGGTCGAGTGGTGTGAGCTTGAATGTGGCCGCAGTTATCACGCCCAATGTCCCCTCACTTCCAATCAAAAGATGTTTAAGATCATACCCCGTATTGTCTTTATGCAAAGGGCTGAGATCGCTTAGAATAGAGCCGCAGGGCAACACGGCTTCTATCCCCAAACATAGATCTCGCGTGTTGCCATAGCGCACGACCTGTATCCCCCCTGCATTGGTAGCAAGATTCCCGCCAACACTACAGCTGCCCTTAGAAGCCATGCTGAGCGGAAATTGCAGCGCTTTCTCGTTAGCCGCAGCGTGCAGATGCGCCAATATACAGCCTGCTTGCACCGTCACAGTGCAGTCATCTTCAGAAACCTCACTGATGCTATTCATCCGTTCAAGCGATAGAATAAGCATATTTTCGGTTTCAATTGAAAGTTGGCCCGCCACCACACCCGTTCCGCCGCCATAGGGAATAAGGGCAATTTTTTCTCTATTACAGAGGCTTACAATCTCAGATACCTGCTGAGTTGACTCGGGCAACACCACCAAAAATGCCGCCCCGCAAAACCGCCCTCTCGGATCATCAAAATAACTGATAGCCTCAGCTCCAGCCTTCCATCCACCATGGCCCAGGATGGCTTTAATTTGATCCAAAACATCATCTGATGGCGCTGTAGAAAGGTTTGGCATAAATGCCTCCAAGATGACTGACAGGTTGCCTTACTGTCACCCTCAAAATATTATTTAGCAAATCAAATAAATTTCATTTTAAATAAAATTAAATTTTACAAGTCGGTTTAACCCTCCGACTCGGCGATCGTCAGTTTGATTTGCGCCAACAAGGGCTCAAGCAGTTTTAATTTTGAACAATCTGATCTCGTTAGGATACCAAGCGTACGTCGGGGCGCAGATGGTCCCAATGAAATTTTTCTTAATTGCTCAAAAGACGGATCAGGAACACAAATATTTGGGCCAATCGCGACCCCAAGACCATGTGCAACCATACTGGCAAGATTTTCCAAAGAGCCCATCTCCATCAAATCATGCACGCGAATGTTATTTTTCGCCAGCCAGTCTTCGGCCATCATCCCAACGGCTGCCTGCCGGGTATGGCGCAAATAAGGCATCCTTTCCAAGATGAGAAAAGGATCGTCTTCGACAACCTCTGGCGAGGCCAGCAAAACCAATTCTTCTTCATAAAATGGCAACCAATTAAGCCCGTTATGTATATGCCGAGGCTCGCTCATCACAGCCGCATCCAATGTCCCGCCTTCGATCTGCTCGAATAGAGAAGGTGAAAGCCCCGGCACCACGCGGATATGCAATTGTGGATAAAGCGTGATCAACCGTTTGATCGATTTGGGAATTAAGCCGGCCAAAGAGGATGGCACCGCGCCAACAGAAAGTTCTCCGATCGTGCGCGGATCACCCGTGAGATCATCTAAAATGGTATCATAGGCCAAAACGACCGCTTTGGCCTTGGGCACAAACGCTTTGCCCAATTGATTCAATTTGGGTGACTTTTCAGAACGGTCGAACAATCTGACTTGCAATGTTTCTTCAAGCCGCGTCATTTGTTGGCCGATCGCCGCATGCGTGACGCAAATAACATCTGCGGCAGCGCGAAAACTACCCTGTTCAGAAATGGCGATTAAAGTTTTAAAAAGGGCAATGGTCATCGGTCTTACGACACCTCTCAGGCCAAAATAGTCTCATAAATGCGCTTATAAAGAAACGCTTTACAAAAAGCCAAAAATTAATGACTGGCGGAAACGCAAATTTTAGGGAAACCTAGCATGGTTAGCACGGTATATGGCGTAAAATGACCATCAATGACACGCTCAAAAATGCATTAGCTTACGCTGGTCAGCGGATTTGCAAGCCTAGACTTGTAGAGCTGCCAGGTCAAAAAACCATGGCGCTTGCAGCTAAACCTGTGTCTACTATCAAAGATAACAC
>ENA-UZXB01001670-UZXB01001670.1-metagenome-genome-assembly--contig:-Day-2-1m-contig-1670_pt1 | contig 12786 bp, 10 predicted proteins | sample MGYA00260339_ERZ794899 | MGnify/ENA metagenome assembly ERZ794899 | reverse complement strand
CAAGCTTTGTTATAATTATTTATATACTATTTAATTAATCATCGATCTGTTTGGAACTTAGATTTATCATTTTTCCTGGATTCATTATGTTTTTAGGATCAAAAAGTTTTTTCAAGTCAGTCATTATTGATAATGAAGAACCATGTTCTTGTTCCATGAGATTTAATTTTCCTATACCAATTCCATGTTCTCCAGTTACAGTTCCACCTACAGCTAAGGCTCTTTTGGCCATTCTATTTGCAAGTAGTTTATTTAGTTTTAAATCGTCAGGGTCTGTTGGGTCGCAAAATAATAAAGTATGGTAATTCCCATCTCCAACATGACCAATAATGGAGCCTGTTACATTGTATTTTTTTAGATCACTTTGAGTATCTTTAATAGCTTTAGCAAGTTTAGAGATTGGTACACAGATATCAGTAGACATCCCGATTTGGTTTGGAAATAATGCCTTGGTTGCATAGTATGCTTGATGGCGGGCTGCCCATAGTTTGTTTAGTTCTTCGGATTTTGTAGACCATTTAAAGCCGCCTACTTGAAAATCTTTTGCAATACTTAAGATTGTTTCTGCTTGGCCTGAGACGCTTGTTATTGAGCCATGAAACTCCATAAATAAATGAGGTTTCTCAGGGTAATCTAGTTTTGAGTATTGGTTAATAGCACGAATTGATATCTCATCAATCAATTCAATTCTTGCCATGGGTATTCCCAGTTGTATCGCCATTATAACAACATTTACAGCGTCATCGATACTCTCAAAATCACAAACTGCAGCTGAAATTGCTTCTGGTTGCCCCTTTAACGCCACTGTGAGCTCAGTGATTATACCTAGTGTTCCCTCACTGCCAACAAATAATTTGTTGAGGTCGTATCCAGCTGATGATTTTTTAGCTCTCGTACCAGTCCTTATAATTTTACCGTCGGCTAAAACAATTTCCATAGCCAGGACATTTTCTCGCATTGTTCCATAAAGAACAGAGGTTGTCCCTGATGCTCTCGTTGCAGCCATGCCACCTAGAGTTGCATTTGCGCCTGGATCAACTGAGAAAAACAACCCTGTTGATCGTAGCTCTTTATTTAGAATTTCTCTAGTAATACCAGGCTGTACTACTGCGAGCATATCTTGAGTGTTTACTTCAAGAGTATTATTCATTTCTGACATATTTAATGTAATTCCACCATGTAATGCTAATGCATGACCTTCTAAAGAGGTTCCAACGCCCCATGGAATTATAGGGCAGTAATATTTCTCACATATTTTAACAACTTTTGAGACTTCTAATGTATTATGTGGAAATGCTACTGCATTTGGTAACATTTTAGGAAAATAGGTTTCATTTTGGCCATGTAATTCACACACAGATTTAGATGTATTTAACCTTTGCCCAAGAAGTGCTTTAACTTCTGTTATGGCTGCTGCAATATTGGTCATAGAAATCTCCAAACTTTCTTAATGTTAACTTAGAGATTTGAATTATAAAAGGCCCAGTTTGTTGAGTTTAATAAATAAAAAATTTAATGAGTTCATGCTAGATATATCTAGATACTTAAGCATAATTCGTGAATATGGCTTAAGTCAGATGCAATTTTGGATCATTGCTTTACTAATAGGAATAGCATCTGGACTGGCTACACTTGGATTTCGGCTGGCCATAACATATCTGCAATTTTTTTCTTATGGAGAAAGTGGGATATCGCTAACAGATGCTGTATCTCAATTGCCATGGTTCACTGTTATGATTATTCCAATTACTGGTGGATTAATTGTTGGTATAATTCTAAATATTTTTACAAAAGATGGTCGGGCAAGGTCTGTGGGCCATGTCATCGAAGGTGCTGCATTATATGAAGGTAGGGTAGAGGGAAAAGCAGGGTTAGCTTCAAGTTTTGCCTCAGTGATTACTCTTTCAACGGGTGGGTCTACAGGTCGTGAAGGTCCAGTTGTTTTGTTAGGGTCTTTGATATCTTCAAAAGTTTCTCGATGGATAAATGCTGATGGTATTACTGGTCGTAACTTGATGGGTTGTGCTGTTGCCGCAGCTGTTTCTGCGTCATTCAATGCACCTTTAGCGGGTGCTTTATTCGCACTTGAAGTTGTATTGCGGCATTATGCAATTCAAGCATTGGCTCCAATACTAATTGCATCGGTTGCAGGCACTGTAATTAGTCGATTATATTTTGGTAATGTGACAGAGTTTACATTACCTGTTCATACCCAAGATTTTTATATTGAATTGCCTGCACATTTACTTCTAGGAATTGTGTGTGCGTTTGTGGCAGTAAGCTTTATAAAATCTATATTTTGGGCAGAAACTTTAGGTGATAAATTTCAGAAAATACTACGCATTCCTAATTGGTCTAGGCCTGCTTTCGCGGGTGCTTTTCTAGGACTTATAGCTATAAAATTTCCACATATTATTGGTGTTGGATATGAAACAATGTCTCTTGCATTGAATGGAAATTTATTATTCTGGACTGCTATATCTTTTGCATTTGCCAAAGGTTTGGCAGTAGTCATTACATTAGCTGGCCGAATGGGTGGAGGAATATTTTCTCCTTCACTAATGTTGGGTGCGCTTACTGGACTTGCATTTGGATGGATTGCTGTTTCAATTTTTCCATCAGTAGATGGTGATGAAACGCTTTATGCCATTTCAGGTATGGGCGCTGTCGCTGCTGCTATATTGGGGGCTCCAATTTCAACTATCTTGATTGTGATAGAACTTACGGGTGATTGGCAAGCAGGTCTTGCTGTTATGGTAGCTGTGTCAATAGCCACTGCCTTTACGAGTAAAATGATTCATCGATCATTTTTCTTAACACAATTGGAACGTAGAGGTGTGAACCTTTCTGAGGGCCCACATAGTTATTTACTCGCAAAATACAAAGTCGTGAGTATCATGAATTCTTATGAAAAAACAAATCTTGATGAAAAATATTTATGGCAAATGATTGAACAAGGTCAGTATTTAGATATTGGTGCAAATTTAGAGGCAGCTATGCCTATGTTTCAAAATGGAGAATGTGANNCCTGAAAAGAATTCCACTAAATTAGTTGGCGTCTTATATTATATAGATGCGCTTAAAACATTCAATCAGGCCTTATTTGATACTTCTAAAGAAGAGCACTCATAAAGTTAAATCGGGATACACGCAGCTTTCAACCATTTTTTTGCAGACTTAGTTAAAATAGAATTTAGTTTTTTATAAACATTTGAATGGTAGTTATTAAGCCATTTTATTTCTTGTTCATTTAATGAACTAACTTTTATCATATTTAAATCAAACGGAGCCAACGTTAGCGTTTCAAATTCCAACATACATCGATCATCATGATTTTTGTCTCTTAAACATTCTTTTACATATATTAAATTCTCTATTCGTATACCAAATGAATTCTTTTTATAGTATCCAGGCTCATTTGATATGATCATACCAGGTTCTAATGGCACATTGTTATGTCTTGATATTGCTTGTGGGCCTTCATGAACAGATAGAAATGATCCAACACCATGGCCAGTTCCATGATCAAAATCCAAGCCTTTTGACCACAAAGCTTGCCGTGCAATTGAATCTATATCACGACCAGACAAACCCTTGGGAAATCTCAAAGCTGAAATTGCTATCATACCTTTTAGTACAAGAGTATTTGCATCGATCACTTCTTCTGCTACCGACCCAATTGCAATAGTTCGAGTAATATCTGTTGTCCCATCTAGATATTGTCCACCACTATCGATTAGCACTACATCTCCAAGAGAGATTGTTCGATTTGTTTTAGTGTTTACTCGATAATGAATTATGGCGGCATTTGGGCCTGAACCACATATCGTATCAAATGAAATATTTTTTAATTTCCCAGTTGCATATCGCTTTGACTCTAAGAGCTTAACTAACTCTATTTCATTTTTCAAAAAGCCTGGTTGTGCATGTTGAATTTCAGATAAGAATTCTACAACTGCTGCACCATCGCGAATATGAGCCTGAACACTACCTTCTAATTCAGTTTTATTTTTACAAGCTCTTAGTTTCAATATTGGATCACTATCATATGTAAAAGAAACTTTTGCGATTTCTAAGATATGCTTTATAGCTATTGGGGCTCTATTTGAATCTATGCGCACTAAACCAGATAATGTTTTTAAAAATAAACTAAAAGATTTTATATCATGCAATACTACATTCGGGCCTAAGTGCTTGTGTAATTCATCATCAACTTTTTTTGGGTCAATAAAAAGATTAGCACTCCCCGATGCATTAATAGTTGCAAAGCATAGAGCAACAGGCGTTTGAATAAGATCTGTACCACGTGTATTTAACGCCCATGCTATAGTATCAGGTTGAGTAAGTATCACATTAGACTGGCCAACATTAGATAATATATTGCCAATAATCTCAAGTTTTTCAGTATGCACTTGCCCAGAATATTTTAATAAATGTGGAACCATCAGCTCAACAGAAGCAATAGGCTGATCAATCCAAATTGTATCAATGAAGTTATCTACTTCAATAAGTTCAATATTTTTTTTCTTATTTGAATGAATTTCTAATATTTGTTCGATAGTATGGAGCCAAGGATCGTAGGCTATCAGCGCTTTCTCTTCAAAGCTTTCGTTTATACAATCGATTAATGAGTTTTTTGGAATATTACGAATTTCAAAAATATTTTCATCACATTGATTTTCCGCTTGAATTGTATAGCGGCCGTCTACGAATAAAAATGCTTTGTCTTTAAATACGATACAATATCCTGCACTCCCACTAAAGCTTGTTAGCCATTCCAAACGTTTGTCTCTATCAGAAACATATTCTCCCATATGAGCATCATTACGTGGGATTAAAAATGCATCGATATTTTTCTTACGCATTTCTTCTCGAAGTAAGTATATGCGATTTTTTGATGTCTCTGATACTGTTTTTTCATCAAATGTTTGGAACATTATCTTCCTTGCCGTTTAATCAAACGAGGGTCGTTATCAAACAAGCCTGCTAATTGTTCAGTTATAGCCCCAGCTAATTGTTCAGCATCTGTAATAGTAACAGCTCGTTCATAATATCTTGTTACGTCATGACCAATGCCAATTGCTGTAAGCTCAACGGCACGTCTTTTTTCAATCATTGCAATTACATCCCTTAAATGTTTTTCCAGATATGCAGCTGAATTTACAGATAATGTGCTGTCATCCACTGGAGCTCCATCAGATATTACCATTAATATTCTTCTTGCTTCTGGACGTGCAATCATCCTTTTGTGCGCCCATTCTAGAGCTTCGCCATCAATATTTTCTTTTAGTAAACCTTCTTTCATCATTAAGCCAAGATTAGGCCTTGATCTTCGCCAAGGAGCATCTGCATCTTTATATATGATATGCCTAAGATCGTTCAATCGACCAGGGCCTTCAGGGCGCCCATTTTGCAACCATTCTTCGCGGCTTTGGCCACCTTTCCATGTTCGTGTGGTGAAGCCTAGAATCTCACATTTTACCTGGCAGCGTTCTAGAGTTCTTGCTAGTACATCTGCACAAATTGCAGCAATAGATATTGGCCTACCCCTCATAGAGCCAGAATTATCTAATAATATTGTGACTACAGTATCTCTAAAATCAGTATCTTTTTCTACTTTAAACGATAATGGAGTTGTAGGATTTGATATAATACGAGCTAATCGACCTGCATCCAATAACCCTTCTTCCATATCAAAAGACCAAGACCTATTTTGTTGAGCTTGTAATCTCCTTTGAAGTTTGTTTGCTAAACGTGAAACTGCACCTTTTAATGGTTCGAGTTGTTGATCCAGATAAGCTCGTAAACGTTCTAATTCATTTGATGACGCTAAATCTTCAGCCATAACTTCTTCATCAAATTTATTTACAAAAACTTTATAATTTGGATCAGCCGCGGATACGGGTGGTGTATGAGGTTGGAGTGGGGGTTCATTCTCTGGGGACTCAGCCTCTTGAGATTCGGAATTTTCTTCGTTCTCATCCATTGATAATTCTGATTGTTGTTTATCAGTGGATTGTTGTGTGTCGTCATTATCTTCTTGAGTATCTTCTGGCTCTTCCGATGTATCTCCAGTATCATCATCAGGTTCGGATGTATCTTCAGCGTCATTTTCGGCATCGTTTTGGTCATCTTCAGGGTCTGGTTGATCCGGGTCATCCCCAAGTTGATCTCCATATCCCAGATCATCAATAAGCTGACGGGCAAAACGAGAAAATTCGATCTGGTCTACAATTTTGTCACCGATGTTTTCAAATGTTGCTCCAGAGCGTTCTTCAATCGTAGTTTCCCATTGATCCAATGCGTTTTTAACACTTTTGGGCATTTCTCTGCCAGTAGCTATTTGACGTAGGTAATATGATAGTGCAGTTGGCATGGGTACATCTTTGAATGATGACGCTTTATCGTACCCAAGTGCTAGAGCTTCTGCTTCTAATTTAGCTTCGATGTTACCTGCAGTTCCCGGCATTGCTCGAGCACCTACAGCTTCACATCTAGCTGTTGCCATCACTTCATATATTTCCTTTGCTTCATTGCCTGTTGGCATATAGCGATTATGGATTTTTTCATCATGAAAACGAGTACGTAATGCATATGCATCTGCAGTACCACGAGCAAGTAATACTTCTTGCCGTGTCATTCTACGACTTATTTGAGGTAAACGTGCTGTATCGTTAGATAAACCTGGTGGATCTATGGAGTAAGAAACTGAAAGTTCACTATCTGCAGCCATTGCTCTGGTAGCTTCAGCAAGAGCTTTCTTAAATGGATCTGCAGGGTTATTATTCGAATTACTCATTAACCTAAGCTAACAGATGCAGCGCTTTCAGGTAACTCTTCATCAAATAAACGTTGATAAAATTCCGCTACTGTTTCTCTTTCTAATTCATCACATTTGTTCAGGAAGGTGAGCCTAAATGCAAAGCCTACATCTTTGAATATATTTGTGTTTTGGGCCCATGCAATTACAGTCCGTGGTGACATTACAGTGGAGATATCACCATTCATAAATGCATTTCGAGTTAATTCCGCAACTGTAACCATTTTACTTATAACGTCTGGGTCAGTTCCAGGGTTTTTAGCCGTTACAATTGCTGTTTCATCTTCATGTGGTAAATAATTTAATGTACTTACAATTGACCAACGATCCATCTGGCCTTGGTTTATTTGTTGTGTTCCGTGATATAGTCCAGTTGTATCTCCCAATCCTACTGTATTGGCAGTTGCAAATAAGCGAAAAGATGGATGAGGTGAAATGACCTTATTCTGGTCTAACAAGGTAAGCTTTCCATCGACTTCAAGTACTCTTTGTATAACAAACATGACATCTGCTCTACCTGCATCATATTCGTCAAAAACAATAGCAACAGGATTTCGTAAAGCCCAAGGTAATATACCTTCTTGGAATTCGGTTACTTGTTTTCCATCTACTAATTTGATTGCGTCCTTACCAATCAGATCTATTCTTGAAATGTGGCTATCTAGGTTTACTCGCACTGTGGGCCAATTTAATTTGGCGCCAACTTGTTCTATATGGGTTGATTTACCTGTACCATGATAGCCTTGTATCATTACTCTTCTGTTGTAAGTATATCCAGCTAAAATTGCTAATGTAGTATCGTGATCAAATTTGTATGTACTATCAATTTCTGGAACTCTATCTGATTTATCTGGAAACCCCATAATTTCCATATCGCTTTCGATCCCAAAAAGATCTCTTACTTTGTATTTAACTGTAGGCTGCCCAATGTCTAAATTGCCATCTGCCATGTTAATAATCCTTTAATACTGTCTGAAATTAATCCAGTTTTTTTATATAATTAGAACGAAATATGCTATTGGAAAGTATTTAACCGACATATTTGTCGCGTATGTACTTAGTCTTTAAAATTTGAGCTATTTTTCACTTGATCCCAGGCCCATACAACTTTTTGAAGGAACTCTTCTTGTGATCTATCACCACCATTTAAGTCCGGATGAAGCTCTTTAATTAACGATTTGTATTTTTTACGTAATTCAGTTTTTGTCCAGTTATCTTTTGCTTCTAATGTGTCGATTGCTTTTCGCTCATCTGAGGGAAGGCGCTTTGATCCACCTAAAGCATCACCTTTACCTGGGTTTTTTGTTGCATTTTCACCCAGTACTTGATGTGGATCTTCAATTCCTAATCTAGCCCATGCTCTCTGTTCTGCGGTTTGCTTTCCTAGAGGTTCAGTTTTTCGTTCCCAAACGCGATCAGCAGCAAATTGTTCTTGCAGCTCTTCTTCTGAATGGGTTTCAAAAAAATTCCATTTTTGGTTAAATTGTCGGATGTGTGCTAAGCAAAACCATCTAAACTCATCAAGATTATCTGGGTTTAGAGGCGCACGATATTTACCAGGTTCTTGGCATTCATGATGTTGGCAGGTCATTTTGGAAGTTTCTGAAGCACCAGACATTCCACGTCTGGTTCGCGCACGCTTCTTTTTATCCGCAGATACAGAAATATCAAAATCAAAATTCATAGGAGGCCGTTCTGCCATTTTAAATCCTTTATTCACTTGCCCGAGTCAGGAAAGAAATATTACTATATTCTTGGCTGATGCCAAGGGCTAATTAAAAGGAAGTGACATGGAATCAAGAATAATTGCAGCATTAACACTTGCATTTGCTCCAAGTGAGTTAATTGTTGAAGACGATAGCGAGTCTCATAGAGGGCATGGTGGTTATAAAGAAGGTGGTGAAACTCACTTTAATGTAAAGATACGTTCAAAGGCTTTCTCGGGGATGTCACAAATTTCTGCTCACAGAGCTGTTATGTCAAAATTGAAATCAGAATTTAATGATGGCTTACACGCACTTTCGTTAGATATTGGTGAATGCTAAAATTTATCTATAGGTGGCGTTTCATATTCATCTTCCAAAGGTTGATCAATAATTTTTGAATCTTCAATTGACGAAAGTGTAGGTTCTTTTTTATTTGAAAAGCTTTTAAAAGGATTAAAACCTTGAGGTTTTTCAATACTTTCGGTGTTTATTTCAGTAGATGTTTCGCGTTTAAAAATTAATACATTTTGGTTCATTTCGCGGCGTTTTCTTGTTAAGCCTTGCCTCTCAATGGAAGGAAGGCTCTCAGCTTGCATATATTCCCATCCTTCATCTGCCATTAGATTTATTGCTTCAGTTAACGCATTTGCAAAACGCCCATCTGCTCCTTTTACTCCTTTTGCTTTTTTCCCAAAAGTAGGAGCTGGTATAACCTTGTACTCAAAAAACGGCATATTCATGTTCCAAACATTTTTTTTACATGTGCTCAATTCAGTAAATCCTAAATTCAGCATATATTAATATAATTTTATCTACAACTGACTGATAGATTGGTGTTTTATAATCACTTTCTCAATTCAGCAGTTTTTTTGCAATAATCTCATTTACAGCTTTTGGATTGGCTTTTCCACCTGTAGCTTTCATTACTTGACCAACAAACCAACCGGCTAGTTTTGGATTTTCTTTTGCTTTCGTTACTTGATCAGGATTTTCAATCATAATCTTATCAATAGCCGCTTCAATTTTCGTGGTATCAGTTACTTGTTTCATTCCACGCTTATCAACAATATCTGAAGGATTTCCACCTTCAGTCCATACAATTTCAAAAAGATCTTTTGCAATTTTACCTGAGATGTCACCTTTACTTATTAAATCTAAAATATCACCTAATTGAGTTGTGGAAATTGGACTCTCTTTTATTGTTAAATCTGCTTTGTTCAAGCGACCAAATAACTCATTTATTACCCAATTAGCAGCTTGTTTTCCGTCACGGCCATTAGCAATTTTTTCAAAATATTCAGCATCAGAAAGATCAGCTGTAAGAACACTTGCATCATATTCAGTGACTTTAAATTCCTTTATGAAGCGAATTTTTTTTTCGTCCGGAAGTTCGGGAAGATTTTCTGCAATTCCATCGACCCATTTTTGATCTATTTCAAGTGGCAAAAGGTCTGGGTCTGGAAAATACCTATAATCATGGGCTTCTTCTTTTGAACGCATCGACCTTGTTTCATTTTTCTCAGCGTCATAAAGACGTGTTTCTTGATCAATTGTTCCACCATCTTCAAGAATAGAAATTTGTCTTCTTGCTTCAAAATCTATTGCAAGTTGTATAAACCGCATTGAATTCATATTTTTAAGTTCGCATCTTGTCCCAAGATGGCTAAAATCACCTGACGCGCGAAATTTTTCATATTGGCCTGAGGGGCAAACGGAAACATTAACATCAGCACGCATGTTGCCGTTTTGCATGTTACCGTCACATGTCCCTAAATATCGTAAAATTTGCCTTAATTTTGTCACATATGCAGCAGCTTCTTCAGGGCTTCGAATGTCAGGCATCGACACGATTTCCATTAAAGCGACACCGGTTCTGTTCAAGTCAACAAATGACATATTTGGATCCATATCATGTACAGACTTGCCTGCATCTTGCTCCAAATGAATTCGTTCAACTCTAACGTTTCTTGCTATTCCTGCATCTAAATTAACCAATATTTCGCCTTCGCCAACTATTGGGTGATATAACTGACTAATCTGATAACCTTGTGGTAAATCAGGATAAAAATAATTTTTTCTATCAAATGCGGAATACAAATTAATTTTTGCTTTTAATCCTAAACCAGTTCTTACTGCCTGCTCTACGCAAAATTCATTTATAACTGGAAGCATTCCAGGCATTGCAGCGTCAACCATTGATACATTTGAATTGGGCTCATTGCCAAATTTAGTCGATGCTCCTGAAAATAATTTTGATTTTGAAGCTACCTGCGCATGAACTTCCATACCAATTACTAATTCCCAATCTCCTTTAGTGCCAGAGTATACTTTTGGTTTGGGTTCTTCATAAATGAGATCTAGCATAATTTATTTTCCTGAAATAACTGTGGTGTGTTTTAAGGTGACAAGATCAGATGAGCAAGTGTGAAAGGTCTTTCAAACTCTCAGACTATTAATAATTATTTACTCTCAATTTAGAAATATCCACATCTTTATTTAAACTAGAATTTTATTAACTATTTCTAGTGTATCCTTGGATAATTTGGGTGAAACTTGAATTTTACGAAGTTGAGTGGTGATTAATGTTTGGCGCTTTTTATCATAGCGTTTCCAAGTCTCAAATACTCCGCACATCCTGGCAGCAGTTTGAGGGTTTATCTGGTCTAATTTAATTATCCAATCTGAAACAAATTCATATCCGGAGCCATCTTTCATGTGAAATGCGGGTGGTGACATTGCAAACGAGCCAATGACGCTGCGAAAACGATTAGGGTTTCTCCAATTAAAATCAGCATGTGAAGATAACTCTTTTACAATATTTAGTGCATTTGATGGATTTGCTGATAAAATTTGAATTGCAAACCATTTATCAATAACAAGAGCGTCTGAATGCCATTGGGTATAAAAATCCTTAGCGCAGCTATTCTTAATATTCCCTGAAATGATAAGCCCAAGAGAAGAAAGCTGTTCAGTCATATTATCTGCAGTCTTGAATTGCTGAAATGCGGTCTTTCCACCGTCAATTCTTGTTATATATTTTAGTACAGTATTACGTAGTGATCTTTGACCCGCAGATTTTGCGTCTGGCCTATACTCGGTATGAATTGTCAAATCTTCATATAAATTTGTTAATTGATTTATTAAATTTTTAGCTATGCGTCGCTCCATGTCTTCTAGTGCTAAAAATATTTCGTCTGGATCAGGAACATTTCCGCTATCAAAAATTGTTTGAGCAATTGTTTCTTGTGATGGTAATGTCAATAAAAGAGACAGATAAGCTGGGTCTAAACTTTTATCTACTATTAACTTCGATAGAATTTCTAAAAAAGGTTTAGAATTAATAGGATTTTTGTTAATATTTGATATCAATAGTTCAATCGAAATATTACGACCAGCTTCCCATTTATTAAATGTGTCACTATCATTTTCAAACAAAAATGTTTGAGTTTCTATATTTATTTTTCTGTCTAATATTACAGGGGCAGAAAACCCACGCAATAGTGAAACAACTGGTCTTTGATTTATCTTGAACTGAAACGTTTGTTTTTTATTATGTAAATTTAATACAATCTCAGGTAATATTTCTTTTCCGTCCAAACCTATGAATCCAGTTTTAATAGGTATTACTTGAGGTAGTTTATCCTTACGGTTTGTTGATGGATTTTGATCTTGTATGAGAGTTAATTCAAATATGCCATCATTGAAGTCTTCTTTTACAGTAACTTTTGGTGTGCCACTTTGACTATACCAAAGTTTAAATTGTGTTAAGTCAATTTCACAACTATCTTCAAATACTTTGATCCAATCTTCAATTGTACAAGCTTCGCCGTCGTGTCTATTAAAGTAGAGATCTAACGCTTTATAGTAACGTATATCTCCAACTAATAATTTTAGCATTCCAATTATTTCAGAACCCTTTTCGTATACTGTTGATGTATAAAAATTATTAATTTCGACGTATTTTTCTGGCCTGCATGGATGTGCTAGAGGGCCAGAATCTTCTCGAAATTGTCTAGCGCGCAATTGAATAACATCTTCGATCCTTTTAACAGCATGCGAACGTTGATCGCTACTAAACTGTTGGTCGCGAAATACAGTTAATCCTTCTTTCAAGCATAATTGAAACCAGTTTTTACAAGTAATTCGGTTGCCGGTCCAATTATGAAAGTATTCGTGAGCTATGATTCCCTCAATTAGTTCAAAATCTCGATCAGTAGCTGTTTCTGGACTGGCTAATACATATTTTGAGTTAAATATATT
>ENA-UZXB01000508-UZXB01000508.1-metagenome-genome-assembly--contig:-Day-2-1m-contig-508_pt1 | contig 12842 bp, 8 predicted proteins | sample MGYA00260339_ERZ794899 | MGnify/ENA metagenome assembly ERZ794899 | reverse complement strand
GCATCCGAGGCATTGCGGTCATAGTTTTGTCCTCGTGGTGACTTGGTCACCGTGGTGAACATTTGCAGCGCCGCGCCGCCCTCGATGAGCCGTGGTAGGTCAACTTGGCCCCAACGATGACGCGTCAAAAGATCTCGGCCCCATAAAGCTGAGTCGGCGTGTAAATCACCGACCAGTAGCTGTTGATGCAGTGCCAGTGTCCCTGCAGAGGGCGCCGGTCCTGCCCCCCCCGTCACGACATTGGCGTTTCGATCCACCCATTGGGGGGCGAGCGTGAAAAATCCGATGACCAACAACAGCGACAGCGCTGCACAGGCAGTCAGAAATCGTTTGAACCAGATCATGTGAATAGTCCTTCGAGGCTGGGCCTCGTCACCATGCCGGCTCAGTCTGTCGCGTTTCAGTAGAGCGGGCAACTGGTCTGGGCCGACGCTGCCGCCGTAGGAAGAGCATGAATAAAACGACAGGTATTTTAGTGCTGGGTGACCAGCTGAGTTGGCAACACCCGGGGCTCATCTCAGCTGATCCAGCAGAAGTGGTGGTTATCCTCGCAGAAGTGGTCGAGGAGGCCACTTATGTGCGTCACAACCGCCACAAGATCGCGTTACTGTTCAGCGCGATGCGACATTTTGCGGTGGCGTTGCGCGAGCGGGGATTTCAGGTCGAGTATTACGCCTTCGAGGAAGCGCTACCCACGTTACTGGCGGCATGTGAGCGGGCTCAGGCACAAGTGGGTTTTAACCGATTGGTCGTTTGTGAGCCGGGGGAATATCGGCTCCGAGCGCAGATGCAAACGTGGTCAGCCGCCCTCGAGAGGGAAGTCGAAATCCTCGAAGATACCCGTTTCCTGTCTTCTATAGAGGAGTTTAGCCAATGGGCGGAAGGCCGCAAGCAGTTGCGCATGGAGTATTTTTATCGCGAGATGCGCAAGCGCTATGCCTTGCTGATGGATGGCGATCAGCCAGAGGGCGGTAAGTGGAACTATGACGCTGAGAATCGCTCGGGATGGCGGGGCCAATGTGAGATTCCAGAGCGTCCCACCCCACCGCAGGATGCGATGACTCGCGAAGTCATAAAAGCAGTGAATGAGGCTTTCCCAGATAATCCGGGTGACTTGAGCACGTTTCGGTGGGCGGTGACAGCAGAGGCCGCAGCGGACGAGTTATCCTGGTTTTGTACTCATGCACTGCCGTATTTTGGGACCTATCAAGACGCCCTGACGGAATCGTCGCCCTGGTTATTTCATGGCTTGATTTCAATGTATCTCAATTGTGGTCTGCTAGAGCCATTAGCGGTGTGTGAGCGGGTTGAGGCAGCTTATCGAAAAGGCGACTGTTCATTGGCTGCCGCTGAGGGGTTTATTCGGCAAGTTTTGGGCTGGCGTGAATATGTGCGAGGGATTTATTGGCATCACATGCCGGATTACAAAACGCACAACACACTCAACGCCACGACCCCCTTGCCCGACTGGTTTTGGACCGGTGAGACCGATATGCAATGCCTGTCTCAGGCACTCACTCAGTCACTGGATTTAGGCTACGCACACCACATACAGCGGCTGATGGTGATTGGTAACTTCGCGTTGCTTGCTGGACTGGATGTGACCGCCGTTTGTGAGTGGTATCTTGCGGTTTACGTCGATGCCTATGAGTGGGTTGAGCTGCCCAACACACTGGGCATGGCACTGTTTGCCGATGGCGGCATCATGGCATCAAAACCCTATGCGGCCAGCGGCAAATATATCCAAAAACAGGGCGACCATTGTAAGGCGTGCTGTTATGACCCTAAGAAAGTGACCGGTGATGGCGCGTGTCCCTATAACAGCTTGTATTGGCATTTTATCGATCGCCATCGAGAGTTACTGAGTGCAAACCCTCGTATGGGGTTAATTTTGGGGGGGTGGCGCAAGCGCACTGACGAAAATCGGGCCGCGGTTGTCTCCTGGGCAGACGCTAATTTGCTGAGACTGGAGTCGCTCTAGTGGCGCCCTATCGAGGGCCCTGACACTCGGTAGCCTAAAGACTCGAGAGCCCCACTGTATTTTGCTTAGATGACGTAGGGGGAGAGGCTATTGATGGGGCGTTACTGCATCCTCTATAACGCGTTGATGCCGATTGCGGCTGCAGCGACGCGAGCAGTACACAATTTTTTCCCATTGATGCTTCCATCGGGCGCGCCACGTGAAGGGGCGCTGGCAGACGGGGCAGAGTTTCGTGGGTAAGTCAGACTTTTTGCGGTGTGCCATTAGCGTGGCTCGGTAATCGGCCAATCGGCACCGTCGAGCACATGCTCAGGTTGGGGTGGTCGAAATCCGCCCCACTTCTGGGTAAACACGTCGTTGGGGTCATGTTGTGCGGTTTGTTTCTCAAGATTGAAATGCCGCCCACCGCGGGGATCACTGCCCACGCCTGCTAAATACTGCCAATTGCCGTAATTACTCCCCACATCGTAATCAATCAGCTGTTGCTCGAAAAATGCCGCCCCATAGCGCCAGTCGAGCCCAAGCTCATTGACTAAGCACGACGCGGCGATTTGTCGACCGCGATTGCTCATCCAGCCGGTCGCCGTGAGTTGGCGCATCAGCGCATTGACCAAAGGAAAATCAGTATCCCCCGCACACCAGCGCGCAAAGCTTCTTGGTTCAAAGGTGGTCAGTAATCGACGATCATGCCGCCCGCCTTGCCGAAATAGATGGCGACCATCGATCACGGCTCGCCAGTGGAAGAATTCGCGCCACAATAACTCGAAATACAACCAGTAAGTCGACTCATTGCTTACATGCTCTCGTTCGTAGCGAAAAATAGCCTCCGCGACTTCGCGGACCGATAAGTTACCGTTGGCCAACCACGGCGAGAGGGTGCTCGACCCTGAGAGTCCGTCTAGGTCATTTCGCGTCTGTTTGTACTCGGCAATCCCGTGCTGTTGAAATAAAAATTGCTCGAGCCGCCTTAATCCAGCGGCCCTGCCGCCAGGCAGGGGGAGCCCAGGGTGTGGCGCAGCGGCTGCCTTGGGTATCGCATCAAATTGCGCCGCGGGCGGTGGCGGAAGCGCCTCGGGTGCTGGGAGTGTTGGTGTGATGGCCAAGATTTCTACCTTGCGACGAAATCGCGAGAAAGTGTCGGGGTACTCATCCAGTGAAAAGGGGAATTGCGCCGGTTGAAACAGGTGGTTCCCCGGCAGGGTCGTCACGGGAATCTCTAATTTACTGCGGAGGTGGTTGAGTGCTTGTGATTCGTGCCAACCGGGAGTGGACTCTGTTACCAGATGATCAATCTCAAAGCGCTCGATGACCGCGGGCAGCACCAGTTCAGGTGACCCCTCAAGCACCATTAAATCCTGACCCAGGGATTGCAGCTGCTCCCGCAGCTCCTGCAGTGACTCCCGTAAAAAGCGGTCTCGCTGCGCGCCAAGGCCGACTAAATTGCACCAGGGGCGGGGTTTTGGGAGCAAATAAACGCAGAGAAGCGAATCAGCAGAGAGTGTGCTGCTCAAGGTTGGATTGTCGTCCAGACGAAGATCGTTCTGGAACCAATGTAGGTAACGCATAGCAACTCGGACAGGGGCAATGTAACTGGTGTACGCTGATGCCGCGTCGACGGATTGACGGTGGCGCGACACGGCTATTGCAACACAGTGATCACGTCGCAGCGCAAACGTTGTGATTGCTTTCATTCAGTGCCAATCGGGTTACATCATGATCGAACCACCCCTCAGTATTGAGTCCTTACAGGCCTGCGCAGTCAGCGAGTTAAATCAGTGGACAGGATCGGCGGCGCGTTGGTCGGCTGCGGCGCCGGGTCGTGTGAATGTCATAGGCGAACATACTGACTACAACGGCGGCTGGGTGTTGCCGATGGCCATAGATCGCTACACCGTATTGGTCGCTGCACCGGGGTTGCAAGCGGATCGCATTCGCGTTCGAAGCCTGTCATTGGGCGAGCAAAGTGCCGTGTCGCTGTCGCGCCTTTCTGATCTGAGTGATGACAAGTGGATGCGATACCTTCAGGGCGTCTTAGTGGAGTACGCTCGCCAAGCTGTCGTATGCCCGCCGCTGGATATTGTGGTCGCTTCGAGTGTCCCGGTCGGCGGCGGATTATCGAGTAGCGCCGCACTCGAGTTAGCGATGGCCCACTTGATCGAAGCGGTGACCGAGACCACGTGGTCGCCGTCGGAACGCATCCGTGCGGCGGTCTCTGCAGAACGTGACGGCGCAGGAGTGCCTTGCGGTATGATGGACCAGACAATCGTGGAACAGGCGGAGCAGGGTTGTGTGTTGCTGCTGGACTGTGCACAAGACCTCATCTCATCCATCATTCGGTGCGATGACCCGCAGATCGCTTGGCTGGTCATCCACTCTGGCGTCTCGCATGAATTGGCCGAGGGCGCTTATGCGCAGCGTCGCGCTGAATGTGAAATGACCTGCGAAGCCTTACAGGTGGACAGTTTGCGTGACGTGACACCAGAGATGATCACCACCTTAACGCCTGATTTGCCGGCACTATCACCGATACAGTCACCGGCACCATCACCGATACAGTCATCGACACTGTCACCGATACAATCTCGTTTAAAAGTGCCGTTTGACGAGGTGCTGCTTCGACGCGCGCGGCACGTCGTGACAGAGAATCAGCGCGTGCTGGCCGCGACGGAGGCGCTGAAAACCGCCAACTGGTCGACATTGGGGGCACTATTATTCGAGAGCCATCACTCTCTGCGAGATGACTATCAAGTGTCTTGTGAGGAGTTGGATGTATTGGTCGAGCTCGCGCAGGCCGAGGACGATGTGTTCGGGGCGAGAATGACCGGCGGTGGCTTTGGCGGCTGTATCGTGGCGTTGGTCAATCAGGAGGCACTGTCTTCTGTGGCAACATCAATCAGTGAGGGTTATGCCCAACAAATCGGCCTGTCGCCGCAGTGTTATCAGGTGAACCCTGTATCAGGCGCTACTGTCTGTGCGGTGTTTGCGTGACCGTACCACCGGCAGGCTCACCGCACCGGCGCAAAAATGCATTGACCGGCGAGTGGGTTACCGTGTCGCCTCAACGGACAAAACGCCCTTGGCAGGGGGATGAGGCCGACGTAACCGAGGCGGCAAGCGTACGCTATGATCCTGACTGCTATCTTTGCCCGGGCAACACCCGAGCCAACGGTCTCATCAACCCCGATTACGCAGGACCCTGGGCATTCGATAACGATTTTCCAGCCTTGTTTAATGAGATTGGCCCTAGTGAGATTGGCCCCAATGGGGTGGGTCCCGATGTGGCGAGCCTTGATGAGACTCGGTCTGCTGACGCCATCCCGGATGAGGTCGCTGAACGGCAAAAGGCTGCCGCTCCGGAGAGCAGTCTGTTCTGTAGCGAACCGGTGTCAGGCCGATGTAGAGTTTTGTGCTACAGCCCAGATCACAGCAAAACCCTGACAAAAATGACGGAAGGCGAGCTGTCAGCGGTGGTTCAGCTCTGGTCAGACGAAGTGCGGCAGCTGCGTCAACAGTATCGGTGGGTGCAGGTGTTTGAGAACAAAGGTGCCATGATGGGATGCTCCAATCCACATCCTCATGGACAAATTTGGGCGGTGGACAGTTTGCCGACCGAGGCGGTCAAGGAGTCGATGATGCAGGCGGCTTGGTTTAAGGCACACGGTCGCCTGCTGCTGGACCAGTATCGGGCCGACGAGGAGCGCAGCGGGGAGCGGATGGTGGTGGCGACTGAGCACTGGAGCGCGGTAGTGCCTTACTGGGCCACATGGCCTTTTGAGACGCTGCTGTTACCGCAGCGTCATATTGATCATCTTGATGGGCTTACGGAGGCAGAACAGGTCGACTTGGCGCGGATCTTAAAATCATTACTCGGCGCCTATGACCGACTCTTTGCGACGGCTTGCCCCTACACCATGGGCTGGCATGGGACTCCCGGTGCGGGGTCGTCCCCCGATTGGCAATTGCATGCGCACATTTACCCTCCTTTGTTGCGGTCCGCAACGATTCGTAAACATATGGTGGGATACGAAATGCTCAGTGAGGCGCAGCGTGACCTGACGCCTGAGGTCGCAGCCGAACAACTTCGCTTGGCGATATCGACGGCGAGTTGATGGCGTTTAGGAGCCAAAAGTGAAAGTACTTGTGACAGGCGGTGCTGGTTATATCGGCAGCATTACGGCAGAGGTCTTGCTGGCAGAGGGCCACGAGGTCATCGTCTTCGACAATCTCTCCCAAGGGCATCGAGCAGCAGTGCCGGATGACGCGGTATGGGTGCAGGGAGATCTGTCTGAGCCCTCGGCGATTCGCCGGGCCATGATGGCGCATCGGCCCGAGGCGGTGATGCACTTTGCTGCCAAATCGCTGGTGGGTGATTCAATGGTGCGCCCCTTTGCCTATCTTCGAGATAACGTCGTCGAGGGGCTCAACTTGATTGAAGCCTGTGTCGACAGTGGGGTGCAGCGTTTTATTTTATCGTCTACCGCCAATCTGTTCGGAGCGCCCGGCAACGCCATGATTGATGAGCAGGCCTCGATTGCGCCGGGAAGCCCCTACGGCGAGTCGAAGTGGACCTTGGAGCGAGCGCTCGACTGGGTGTCGCAAACACATGGCATGCGCTACGCGATTCTGCGTTACTTCAATGCAGCCGGTGCCAGTGCACAGCGCGGCGAGCATCACCTGCCCGAAACGCACCTCATCCCGCTGGTGCTTCAGGTCGCAGCAGGACAGCGAGATTGCATGACAGTGTTTGGCGACGACTACGACACACCCGATGGCACCTGCATTCGCGATTATATTCACGTATTGGATCTGGCGGCGGCACACCTATTGGCACTGGGTGCGATTGAAACCGATAACTGTACCTACCACCTCGGGAACGGCGATGGGTTCAGTGTCCGGCAGGTGATTGAGACCGCGCGCACCGTGACGGGAACGCGGATTCCCGAGGCAATCGGTCAGCGTCGCCCGGGGGATCCCCCTCGATTGGTTGCCAATAGCGATAAAATTCGGCGCGAGCTGGGGTGGCAGCCGCAATTTGCTGAGCTGGAACAGATCGTCAGCAGTGCCTGGCAGTGGCATCAAGCCTTTCCCAATGGCTACTCGGAGTGAGCGTCCCTGGTCTGAGGTGATAGGCCGCGCTGGGGTGATAGCAAGTAATCCCATCGCGCCTCGCTGAGCGCACCGAGTCGGGTTAGCGTGCAGGCAGCGCTGGATGGCTCGCATCAGCGATACTGCGCGGAGATCCCTCACCTGAACCTAAAAGTGTGAGCACCCGTCTCATATTTACGATAATCTGCCGATCCTCGCGAATGCGCTGTCGCTGAGACCCGATGCCCATCATGGTGTGCTGAGAGCCGACAGCCAGGCGCCAAGAAACCAGAATCCAATAGAGACAGAGAGAGTTCCCCCTTATGTCCGCTACCGACAGTTTATTTGCATCCTTCGCACTGAAGTCCTTACACACAGACAATCGCATTGTGATGGCGCCCATGACACGGGGCATGTCACCCGACAATACCCCTAGTGATGCCTCTGTCGACTATTATCGACGCCGCGCAGCGGGCGGTGTTGGGTTGATTATTACCGAGGGCACCTGTCCCAATCACATTGCTGCCAGCGGTTACGAAAATGTGCCTTACTTTCACGGTGATGACCGTCTTGCCGGTTGGAAAAAAGTGGTCGAGGCGGTTCATGCAGAGGGCGGAAAAATAGCGCCACAGTTGTGGCATTGCGGTGGCATGCGCAAGCGCGGCACGCTGCCCGAAGGCGATGTCGATGGGTATACGCCGTCGGGCATGAATGTGCCGGGCAAAGTCGCTCGTCACATCATGACGCAGCAGGATATTGATGATGTGGTGTGCAGCTTTGCGGAGGGTGCGCGGGATGCCCAAAAATTGGGTTTTGATGCCGTCGAAATTCACGGTGCGCACGGCTACTTGCTCGATCAATTTTTTTGGGAGGGGACGAATCAGCGTACCGATCAATACGGCGGTTCAATGCAAGCCCGCGGCCGTTTTATCGTCGAAATTATTGAGGCGTGCAGGGCAGAAGTGGGCCCTGACTTTCCAATCTTGCTGCGCTGGTCGCAATGGAAGCAACAAGACTTCGCTGCGCGTCTCGCTCCCACACCTCAGTTGTTGGAAGCCTTTCTTCAGCCACTGATTGAGGCGGGTGTGGATGCCTTCCACTGCAGCCAGCGTCGCTTTTGGGAGCCGGAGTTTGACGGCAGTGACCTGAACCTAGCCGGATGGGTGAAGAAGATCACTGGGATGCCGACGATTACCGTCGGTAGCATCAGTCTCGATCAAGACTTCATTTCTCAACCTGCTGAAGGCGATGGCGCCTCCAGTGAGCCGGCATCCATAGATCGGCTGCTCGAAATGCTCGATCGAGGCGATTTCGATTTGGTCGCTGTGGGCCGTGCGTTGATTGCGAATCCGGACTGGCCAAAGGTTGTGCGTTCAGGTGAGACCTCGGGTCTCAATGCTTTCAGTAAGGAGCTGTTGGCAAGGCTGGATTGACGCAACCGCTCATCGCATTTAAATTTACCGTGTCATTAATATGTCACGACGATCTTTTAGGATTCCGATAGTGACATTCAATCGCAGTACCATTTTTGCCGTGTTTCTCGTTCCCAGGAGATCCATCATGAAGTATCCGTTCGCGTCCATTGTTGCTCGAAACATTTTATCGAGAGCCATCGCCAGCACCGCCATCGCGGGTGCGATGACCTTGGCTCCCAGTGTATATGCTCAAGAAACCTCCGCTATTGTCCGCGGCGCGGTCAGTACCAGTAGCGGAGCACCGCTGGCGGGGGCAACCGTCATGGTGACCAGTAACACAACCGGTGTGACCAAAACCGTGACCACAGACGCCGGTGGATTTTATTCGGTCAGGGGCCTGCCTGCGGGCGTGGCCTATGACATCACCGTCGATGCCAATGGCTGGCAAAAAGCCTCAACGGCGTCGCTGTCATTGGCAGTAGGCCAGTCAGAAGTCATGAATTATCGCCTCGATGCAGAGGAAGAAGTGATCGTTGTCGGCACGCGAGTCGTCATGGATACCGCAGTCGGCCCCAGTGCCGTCTTCAATCTGGCATCGTTGCAAGATTCTCCCTCAGTGAATCGTAATATCACCGACGTGATCCAGCAGGACCCTCGTTTGTATGTCGATCAGTCTGGTGGTAATGATGCGGTGCAATGTAATGGCGCTAATCCCCGCTATAACAGCTTAACCGTTGACGGCGTTCGTCTTAACGATGGTTTTGGTCTCAATAGCAATGGTTACCCGACACAGCGGATGCCGTTTCCTTATGACGCTATTTCCTCTGTCGCGGTGGAATTAGCGCCGATGGATGTTGTTTATGGCGGCTTCTCGGCTTGCAATATTAATGCGGTCACAAAAACCGGCAGTAACGAGCTATTTGGCTCGATTTTCTTTGACTACGGCAGTGACTCACTCCGGGGCGATAAGCTAGAGGGCGACAGTATTGCCTCTCAGGATTATGACGAGACCCGCTGGGGCATGGAGCTCGGCGGTGCCATCATCCCCGATACCCTCTTCTTTTATGGCGCCTATGAAAAATATGACGGCGCCGATTTGAATAATCGGGGTGCGATTGGCTCGGGTGCCATCAATGAAGTGCCCGTCGCACAGGCCGATTTAGACGCCATTGCGCGCATTGCACGAGAGGTCTACGGCTATGAGCCAGGACGCACTGCTTCAGAAGCATTTGATTTCGAGGACGAAAAATATTTGCTGAAAGCCGACTGGTACATCAACGATGCGCATCGTTTATCGGTCACTTACATGTACAACGATTCGTTTAACTTTACGCCATCCGATGGCGACCTCGACGAATTCGAATTTGATAAGCACTTTTATAAGCGGGGAGCGGAGCTCACCACCTATAACGTGAACTGGTACGCCGATTGGAATGACCGCTTCTCCACTGAAATTCGCTATTCCCTCAATGACGTCGATTTTTTGCAGCAAGCGGTTGGCGGAAAGGACTTCGCTGAGTTTCGCGTTGAGCTCGATGAGGTGGATGTTTATCTCGGCCAAGACGATAGTCGTCAAGCCAACGAGATGAACTACGAAATTGAACAGTTGGTTGCGCGAGGGTCTTATACGCTTAACAACCACACCATCACCGCGGGATTTGAGCGCGAGGACATGCAGATTTATAACTTGTTTTATCAGCATGTTGATACTGAAGTTCGCTTTGATGGTATCGAGAATTTTGCTGCTGGTCAGGCGGCACGGGTGTATTACGGTAATGCTATCTCGAACAACGAACAGGATGCTGCGGTGGACTGGGGGTACGCCGTTAACACGCTCTACCTGCAGGACGAATGGCAGATTAACGACCGATTGGCGGTGACCCTTGGGTTGCGATACGAGTGGTACGAGTCTAGCGATAAGCCCAATGTTAACCCTGATTTTGTCGCGGACTACGGTTTTTCCAACGACGCCAATCTTGATAATTTGGATATGATACTGCCGCGCTTTGGCTTCACTTGGGATGCTAGCGATGCCATTACGGTCCGCGGCGGAATCGGCTTGTTCTCTGGCGGTAACCCGAACGTGTGGTATTCCAACGTTTTTTCAAATACCAACACCACGGCAGTGCAGACGCAAATCAGAGGCGTAGATTTGTTCGCGCAAGAGTATGTGAACTGTGAAGCCAGCGCACCACAATGTGGCCCGGGCTGGGGTGTCCCCAAACAGTTAGCAGAACAGGTTGCGGCGGGTGATGGCAGCAACTTCGAGATCGTATACCTCGATCCTGACTTTGACGCGCCGACCGAATGGAAGTATTCATTGGGTATGACGTGGGAATTTGGTGACGGCTATGTGCTAACGGCCGACGCTCTGATGACCCGCGGCAACGATACGGCAATCTACAAGCATGGGGATCTCGACTTTACCGGCGAGGTCAACGACTTTGGCAATGGTTATCCCGTTTACGACTCTGCTCGCATTCCCACGTTCGTTTTGACCAATAGCTCAAAAGGAAATGAATCCGAGTCACTGGCCTTTAGCCTCTTCAAGTCATTCGATGCAGGCCTAGATATCCGGTTTGGTTACGCTTGGACGGACGCAAAAGATGTGAACCCGATGACATCGTCGGTGGCGTTTTCTAATTATGTGAACCGCGCCTTTTATGACCCCGAGGAGGAAGTGCTCTCGACATCAAACTACAATATTGAGCATCGCTTCACGGGTGTGCTCAATTACACAGCTAACTGGTTTGGTGAATATCGTACGCAAGTGTCGTTCTATGGCCAGGCTGCTTCAGGCGTGCCTTACAGCACCGTGTTAGGGGGTGCGGACGGTACCATCGCGGCTTACGGGTTTACGCCTTATCTCGACTTTAAAGAGCATGTGCTCGAAGCGCCGGGAACCCGTAACAACAACAACGGTAGCTGGTGGCGTAAAGTTGATATGCGGATCAGTCAGGAATTTCCGGGATTCTCTGACTCCCACCGCGGCAGTGCTTTTTTAATTGTTGATAATTTAACCAACCTACTCAATGACGATTGGGGTGTGATGTACAAGGCCAATTTTCCTTATGGGGTGACACAAGACGATATCAATGATGGTCGTGCTGAGACCCGAAGAGGCACTCCATCCTTATGGGAGATCCGCGTCGGCTTTAATTACCGGTTCTGAGGCGCTTGATCGTTGTGAAGGCGTCTTAGGACGCCTTTTTTTTGCGCCGCTATCTTTACCCCACTATTTTTAATGTTCCCAATGCGGGAGTACTCAGAGGCTAACGCAGGCTGCGCTGCCGCCAGACCTCCCATCGTAATCGGTACCAATCGAATCAACGCCATCGCTCATCTGGCAGTATCCGGCGTGACGAGGTTGCACTACAGTAACGGCCCTAGATTTGCGTGAGTAACGAGTAGCCTATGAGTCTCCCCCGCCCAGCAGCTCCTATGCCATTGCCCGGCTCCCGCTGGTTGATCTTGATGACGGTCGTGGCGGTGTACATTTGTATGATCGATCGGATCGCTATTTCCATCGCGATCATCCCGATGGCGGCAGACAACGGCTGGTCGCCCACGGTTCAGGGCGCAGTGATGTCAGCCTTTTTCCTCGGCTATGTCACCTTGCAGATCCCCGCAGGGTATCTGTCAGATCGCTATGGTGGTAAGTGGGTGCTCGGTCTAGGCGTGCTGTTCTGGTCGTTGTTTACGATCCTGACCCCGGCAGCGGCGGCACTCGGCCTCACCATGTTGCTGGGTTGTCGTTTTCTCATGGGGGTAGCTGAGGCGGTCACGTGGCCCTCTATTTATTCACTGTACTCCCGCTGGATTCACCCTGATCGCCGTGCCTCTGCGGTCGGTCTAATGAACTCTGGGATCGCAGGTGGCAGTGTCATTGCCTTGATCTGCACCCCTTGGTTGATCAGCGTCTGGTCATGGCAGGGTGCGTTTTATTTATACGGTGTATTGGGTGTGGCATGGTTCCTTGTCTGGGCGCTTCGTGGTCGGTCCTCTCCCGACACGGTGGCCTCATGGCATGAGGCGCCAAAGAATGCTGCCGCACAGGGCGTTGAGGCAGTGTCACCAACAAGCTATCCCAAGCTCACGATTGCCGGGATGTTGCGCTCGAGAGCCGTTTGGGCGATTGCGGTGGCGCATATCGCGATCAATTGGTCTTTATATCTGGTGTTGTCGTGGTTCCCGACCTTTGTGAACCGAGAAATGGGCGCAGACTTGCAGCTCGCGGGTCTGTTGGCGTTAGCGCCGACCACTATGTCGCTCATTATGGCGCCGCTAGCGGGAAGTTTGTTTGATGGCTTGATTGCCCGGGGAATGAATCGACTCGCAGTAAGGCGCGTGCTGCAAAGTTT
>ENA-UZXB01033050-UZXB01033050.1-metagenome-genome-assembly--contig:-Day-2-1m-contig-33050_pt1 | contig 12844 bp, 9 predicted proteins | sample MGYA00260339_ERZ794899 | MGnify/ENA metagenome assembly ERZ794899 | reverse complement strand
AGCAAGGCCACTAGTAATAGTAAACCCCGCCAAGGCCAAATAGCGCCCCCACTGGGAGGCATTGGCCTCACCTATTCTGCTCATGCGTCGACTGCCAACAATTGCGATCTGCGGCAGGGGCAGGGGCAGACAATCTGCATTACCCCGAATATAAAGAATCGGCGGGGCATCGCTAGCCTGTTTTAGTAGCGGAGGATAATCCGGTTTGGTGATCGCAAGGATGACAGCGCCAGCCTGCTCAGCCAGTGATTTTATGCGGTGAACCGCCGCGGTTAAGTCCGGATTCAAAAGCTGCTGACGTACGGTGTTTACAAGTAACTCTGTTTGAGGTGCGAGACCCTCGGTTGGAGCGGTAAATAGGTCGGTATAACTGGGAAAATAATTTAGCAGCTCATACTGAACCTTCAAACTGAGTTCTGGCAGTTGTTGAGCCAACAGGGCGTAGTCTATTTCTCTGCGGCTTTCATGGCATTGGGCTTGAGCTGACATTGCGTCACTGGATCAGGCTCAGGGGTTGCGAACTAGATCACCAACATCTAACTGTCGATCTACTTGCATCACCAACCCAAAACTCATTTTTTCATAGGTATAAAAACTATCATCACGCCGATACGCTCATCGGGCAGATGCACTTGCTGTTTAGCTACTCGGTCTTTAACCCATTCACCGGCTTTGTAAATAGCCAGACTATCCCCGACCTGCAAACCGTCACGCTGGCCGCGATTGATCGCCACCACATCCAAAGCACCTGCATTGCGAACGCCGCCTTCAACATTGATCAAGAGGCCATCAATGGGCCGCTCTGGCGCACGAGGGTGGAAGATTGGTGGTAGTGATCGATCCTCGCGAGTAAGCAATCGATCTTCAATTCGGATCTCACCCTCAGATCTGGTCGCGCCAAGAGTGGCAATCCCATCTTTCACTGCTTTGATCTTGGCCGTGCCAACATCCTCAGCCCGAATGTCCAGAACCTCAGAGGTCAACGGGTCAATATAGGGATCGCCGCGACGATAAATGCCATAGCTGCGGCTGTCATCAGTAAAATCACCGCGAGTATAAAAATCATCGCCCATGCCCATTAACAGGCGACGCTCATAATCACCCAGCACATAGGGAGCTGCATTGAGCGCGGCATTGGTGGTGACCCGGTTTTTAGCAAGAAAGTGATCAATAATATCCAGGGGCAGGGCGGCTATGACTTGCTTGCGATCTTCAATGCGAATCTGGGGAGACAATTTTTCATCTCTACTGCGATTGACCATCAAGCGCGGAACCCCATCGACGTAGACTAAGGTGATCAGATCACCAGGATAAATCAGATGAGGGTTGGCAATTTGTTTATTCGCATACCAGATTTCCGGCCACATCAAAGGATCGCGCAGGTAAAGTGCCGAGATGTCCCAGAGAGTGTCGCCCTCAACCACCCTGTATTGATTGGGTACCGAGGGATTAAGTAAGCTTTGAATCTCTTGGGGTTCTGCGCTGGTTGCCAGCTGACTAGCGAAAACCGTGAGCAAAAGGATAAATCCGACTATAGGGTTTTTCATGTCTGCGAGTCCTTTCCTTGAACGCGGTTAGTGTATAATCGCTCCCTGAGCAACCAGCACTGCGAAAATGGTTACGCGTTAACCTAATGGTAGCAGTGCTTTTAACTAATTTTTTAGAAATTCATCACATTCGCTATGGCCATACTTAATATTCTTGAATACCCCCATCCCCGGTTGCGCATAAAAGCCGAGTCTGTCTCTGTAGTAGATGACAGCATTGGCGCGCTGGTAGATGATATGTTTGAAACCATGGCCGACGCACAGGGCATTGGCCTTGCCGCGACCCAAGTGGATGTGCACCAGCGCGTTATCGTAATGGATATTTCAGAGCAACCGGATCATCCTAAGGTTTATATCAACCCTGAGATCGAAGTGATGGATCCAGGAACCTTGCCCTACGATGAAGGCTGTCTGTCCGTACCGGGGTTTTATGAAGCCGTAGACCGCCCAGCCCATGTGATAATCCGCGCGCTTGACCGCCAAGGCAACGCTTTCGAAGAAGAAGCCAAAGGCCTTTTGGCCGTCTGTATCCAGCATGAAATTGACCATCTGGAAGGCAAGCTTTTTGTAGACTATCTGTCGCCACTCAAGCGCGAGCGTATTCGTAAAAAACTCAAAAAACAGCGCGCATAGGAATTAATAGCTTGAAGATTGTCTTCGCCGGAACACCAGACTTCGCTGCGACGCATCTTCGAGCACTGATTCATGACGGCCGTCATCAAATTGTGGGTGTATATACCCAGCCTGATCGGCCAGCAGGCCGAGGCAAAAAACTCACCGCCAGTCCAGTCAAAGAACTTGCTCTTGAACAGGGTCTGAAAGTTTATCAGCCCCAGTCCCTCAGAGACCCCCAACAGCAGAGCAAACTCGCTGATCTGGGTGCTGACCTGATGGTGGTTCTCGCCTATGGTCTTATTTTGCCACAGGCTGTTCTGGATACTCCCCGGCTTGGCTGTATAAATGTGCATGGCTCAATCCTACCTCGCTGGCGGGGCGCTGCGCCAATTCAGCGAGCTATTGAAGCTGGTGATAGGGAAACCGGTGTAACCATTATGCAAATGGAGGCCGGCCTTGATACTGGGCCCATGCTGAGCATCCTGTCCTGTGCCATTTCCGACTATGACACCAGCGGCTCTATCTACCAGCGCCTTGGTCAATTAGGTGGGCCCGCTTTGCTAGCCGCTTTAGACAAACTGGCCAAAGGCAGCGCTGTAGCCGTTGCCCAAGACGACAAGCAAAGCACCTATGCCACTAAAATTGATAAATCTGAAGCTTTGATTGACTGGGCTGAGCCGGCAGAGATTATTGGTCGGCGAGTACGGGCTTTTAATCCTTTCCCCGCGGCCTATAGCTCCATTGATGATCAGCGGGTCAAGATCTGGGGTGCGGCTGTCACCAAAGATAAGGGCCAGCCAGGGAAAATTCTGCGCGCAGACAATAACGGGATGCTTGTGGCCTGCGGTCAGGGCAGCTTGCTATTAACAGAAATTCAACTGGCGGGAAAATCCCGCATGCCGGTAGCTGAGATTCTTAAATCCCGCGCCGATCTGTTTGCCGCTGGCAAACAGCTTGGACAGTAAACCATGAATGTTCGTGCCGCTGCCGCCGAGGTTATTGCCAAGGTATTACGAGGCCAGTCTCTGTCCGCCCTGTTACCGGAATACAGCAAAAGAGTCGATGAAAAAGACCGCGCTCTGTTAAAGGAACTCTGTTTTGGCACCATGCGCTGGTACCCTCAGATAGCCATCTTGCTTAAAGAGCTGGTAAAAAAGCCTCTGCGAGAAAAAGAACTGGAAATTCAGGGGCTGCTGGCCTGCGGCCTTTACCAGTTAATGCACATGCGCATCGCCGAGCACGCCATCATCAACGAAACCGTTGCCGCAGCAGCGAAGCTAAAACGACAATGGGCCAAAGGTCTGGTGAATGCGGTGCTGAGAGGCTTTCAGCGGCAACAGCCAGATTTGCTGGCTATGCACCAAGACAACCCTGTGTTTGCTCAGGCACATCCCAAGTGGCTGCTGCATAAAATTAACCAGTCTTGGCCGCCAGAGGTAGCAGAGCAGATTATCCAGGCTAACAATGAGCGAGCACCAATGGTGTTGCGCGCCAATGCTCGGCAACAATCCAGGGAGCAATATCTGCAACTGCTCGACCAAGCGGACATCGAAGCCAGTGCCACCGAGCATTCGGCGCAGGGGATTATTTTATCCGCGCCTAGGGATGTCACTGAGCTACCACTGTTTAGCGAAGGTGCCGTCAGTGTGCAAGACGAGGCCGCGCAATTGGCCGCCAGCTTATTGCAGCTGGCGCCTGGGCAATCCGTCTTAGACGCCTGTTGCGCACCCGGCGGCAAGACCTGCCATATTCTTGAAAGCCAGGCTAACCTGCAATCCTTGCTGGCTATTGATCTTGAGCCTCGTCGCCTACTGCGCGTGGAAGAAAACCTCAGCCGCCTCGGCCTCAATGCAACAGTGCAGGCCGCAGATGCCAGTGATCTGTCAGCCTGGTGGGACGGTAACGCCTTTGATCGTATTCTTCTCGATGCACCCTGTTCTGCCAGCGGTGTTATTCGCCGGCATCCAGATATCAAAATACTGCGCAAACCCGCGGATATTGCTAAGCTAGCGACTATTCAGTTGCAGCTGGTCAAGCAACTCTGGCAAACCCTTGGCGAGGGCGGTATTTTGCTCTATGCCACCTGCTCGGTTTTACCCGAGGAGAACGAACAGGTTATTGCACAATTTTTGGCAGATAATGCCAACGCTTCAGTGCTGGAGATTGATGCAGACTGGGGCATAAAAACAGATTTTGGGCGACAGTTGTTTCCAACAATCAATGGTAGCGATGGGTTCTACTACGCCCGGCTACAGAAGAAAGGCTGATAATAACTCGGAATTACCATGAAAATAGTAATAGTCGGCGCCGGACAGGTTGGCGCTACATTGGCGGAGAATCTGGCCCGAGAGTACAACGACATTACCGTTGTAGACATCAACGCGAACGCTCTGCGCGCCCTACAAGATCGGCTTGATATTCGCACAGTAGCTGGCACTGGTTGCTATCCGGATGTGCTGGTGCGAGCCGGCATTGAAGATGCTGACATGCTGGTGGCGGTGACCAATAGCGACGAGATCAACATTATTGCCTGTCAGGTCGCCTATTCTCTATTTCACACACCGACAAAAATTGCCCGAGTTCGCGCCCGCAACTACACCAACCCAAAATATAAAAGCCTATTGTTTAACGACAAGCACATGCCCGTGGATGTAATGATCACGCCAGAGCAGGTGGTGACCGACTATATTCGCAAACTTGTGGAGCAGCCCGGTGCCCTGCAGGTGCTTGATTTCGCCGATGGCGTTGTGCAGATGGTCGGCCTGCGTGCATTAGAAAATAGCCCGCTGGTAGGCCAGGAGTTGCGCACGTTAAAAGAGCATATGCCCAATGTGGATGCCCGCGTGGCTGCCATCTATCGCAAAGACCGCGCCCTGTTCCCAGTGGGAGACACGGTTATTGAAGATGGCGATGAAGTATTCTTTATTGCCGCCAAGAAAAATATTCGCAAGGTAATGGGTGAGTTGCGTCGCCTAGAAAAACCCTATCACCGCTTGGTAATTGCCGGCGGCGGTAATATTGGCTTCCGCCTGACCCGAGCACTGGAAGAAGAATACAATATTAAGATCATTGAGTTCTCTCCCGAGCGCGCTGCTTATTTATCGGAGAAGCTCAACAGGGCCGTTGTTCTCAATGGCTCAGCTACAGATCAGGAACTGTTGCTGGACGAGAATATCGACAGGACCGACGTGTTTCTGGCGCTCACCAATGATGACGAAGTCAATATTATGGCCTCTTTGCTAGCCAAGAGGCTAGGTGCCAAAAAGGTAATGACCCTGATCAGCAATCCGGTTTATGCAGACCTTATGCAGGGTGGCGAGATTGATATTGCCATAAGTCCTCAGCAGGCGACCACCAGTTCTCTGCTGGCCCATGTCCGCAAAGGCGATACTGTTAGCGTGCACTCACTACGCAGAGGCGCCGCAGAAGCTCTCGAAATAGTTGTTCACGGCGATGAAAAAAGTTCCAAGGTTGTGGGGCGTGCCATCGGCGATATCAAATCACCCCCTGGCGCTACGTTGGCGGCGCTGGTGCGCAACGGCGAAGTTGTGATCGCGCACCATGACACGGTAATTCAAGCGGAAGACCATGTGATTGTGTTTGTGGTTGATAAAGAAAACACCAAGGCAGTGGAGAAATTGTTTGCTGTCGGTTTCAGTTTTTTCTAGGAAACGGCCCCTATGCATTTAGCCATTACAGCTCGCGTGCTCGGTGTACTGTTGATGATCTTCAGCCTGGCCATGCTGACACCGATTCTGGTAGCCGCCCTCTACAGTGAGAACACCTCTCAAACTTTTCTGCTGGCCTTTGTTATTACCTTTCTAGTGGGGGCTGCCTTTTGGTTGCCCTCAAGAAACCGGACCGGCGAACTGAGAACCAGAGACGGCTTTGTGGTTACTGTGCTTTTTTGGCTGGTGCTGAGCACCTTTGGTGCTCTGCCGCTGATGCTGTCGGAAGCGCTCCATCTGAGTTTTATGGATGCTTTGTTTGAATCTATTTCGGGGCTGACTACCACCGGTGCCACCGTTATTGCCGGACTCGATGACTTGCCTAAGTCTGTTCTTTATTACCGCCAGCAACTGCAATGGCTAGGAGGCATAGGTATTGTGGTAATTGCGGTGGCAATTTTACCTATGCTTGGTGTTGGTGGCATGCAGATCTATCGCGCAGAAACACCTGGGCCAATGAAAGATTCCAAGTTAACCCCGCGCATTACAGAAACCGCCAATGTGTTGTTTAAAATCTATGTCTCCTTAACCGCAGTCTGCGCTTTGGCTTATTGGGCAGCAGGCATGAGCGGCTTCGATGCTATTGGCCACAGCTTCTCAACCGTCGCCATCGGCGGGTTCTCAACCCATGATGCCAGCATCGGCTTTTTTGACAGCGGCGCCATTATGGCTATCTGTACTTTCTTCATGATTATTTCAGGGCTCAACTTTGCCTTGCATTACCATGTTTGGCACGACCGCCGCCTTAGCTCGTACTGGGCAGACCCGGAGGCGCGGATGTATATCTATCTGCTACTGGTGGGCATTGTGATCACCTGCCTGTATCTCTATTACAGCGGCACCTATGACGCAGAAGAAAGTATGACCCAGGGGATTTTCCAGCTGGTCTCAATCATGACCACCACTGGCTTTGCCACCGCCGAGTTCAGCACCTGGCCAACCTTTTTACCCTTCTTTTTACTGTTTCTATCCTTTTTTGGCGCCTGTGCTGGCTCTACGGGAGGAGGTATCAAAATTGGCCGTATGTTGATTTTGGCGCAGCAAGGCATTCGCGAGATCTATCGGCTAGTGCACCCCAATGCGCTGTTGCCCATCAAGATACGCAACCGCAAAATTCCCGAGCGGGTAGTTGATGCTATCTGGGCATTTGTGGGTGTTTATTTGGCGATCTTTTATCTGATGGTGCTGCTGTTACTGGCAGCCGGTTTGGACTATGTTACAGCCTGGTCGGCCACGGCAGCATCATTGAACAACCTCGGCCCCGGGCTTGGTGCTGTCGCCACCAATTACACAGATCTGGGTAGCTTTGCGAAGTGGGTGCTCTGTTGGGGCATGCTGCTGGGTCGATTAGAAATATTTACTCTGCTTGTGCTGTTTACCCCAACATTTTGGAAGAACTAGCTGTCGGCTCTAAATTAGCTGTTGGCACTCCACTTAAGCTGTTTCTCAATCGCTTCAATCATCATGCCGGCAACATCTTTTTCCGTTGCCGTTTCAATGCCTTCGAGGCCCGGAGAGGAATTTACCTCCAGTAATAGTGGGCCAGTTTTTGAGCGAATCAAATCTACGCCGGCCACAGCAAGGCCCATGGCCTTAGCCGCTTTAACCGCCAAACGCCGCTCTTCCGTCGTTGCACGAACTACCGAGGCATGTCCCCCCTGATGAATATTGGCGCGGAATTCTCCCGGTGCGGCGGTGCGTTCAATAGCCGCCTTCACTTTGCCATTAATCACAAATAGCCGCAGGTCTTTACCGTTGGCCTCTTTAATAAATTCCTGCACCAGCAAGTTGGCTTTAACCGACTTAAATGCATTGATCACACTCTGTGCCGCTTTTTTGGTCTCAGCTAAAACGACACCTCGGCCCTGGCTGCCCTCAAGCAATTTAACAATCAGCGGTGCGCCGCCAACCATTTCAATCAACTCGTTGGTGTCAATAGGGGAGTTGGCAAAGCCAGTCAATGGAATATCCAAGCCACTTTTAATCAGCAGCTGCAGCGAAAACAACTTGTCCCTAGACTGACTGATTGCCAGAGAACTATTTTGGGTATAGACCCCCATACTCTCAAACTGCCGGGTTAGGGCACAGCCATAAAAAGTCGCACTGGGCCGAATGCGCGGAATCACCGCATCCATATCACTGATCACATGACCACCGCGATAATGGACTTCAGGCATTTGGTCATCCAGCTTCATATAGCAGTCTTTAATATTATAAAAAACCATCTCATGGCCGCGCTCTTCACCCGCTTCCATAATGCGCTGGTTGCTGTAGAGATCTGGATTGCTGGCAAGCACACCAATTTTCAAACCCCCTTTAGCGGTTGGGGTAATGCCGTACATCTCACGCAATTCAAGGTCACTGATGCGCCCAAGGCTCATACTTTCAGAGGGATCTACCAGCACTCGGCCAGTCATTGCCTCACGGCCTAGCAACATCCGATAGCCCATGCTGTCCCGATTGCTGAGCGTCAGCTCAATATCCCATATTTGATCGCTCAGGCGCATGGGCACTTTGATCACATAACGCTTTTCGCTGGCACCACTGGTATTTTTGACCATACGCCGGTCAACCACTGGGGCTTCACAGCGCAGAGACACCTTGCGATTGTTCTGCAATGGATGCACATCAAACGACACCCAAGCCACACCGCCTCGTTTGAATGCATGAATATTAAATGCATGCAGCGCAGAGGTCTTGGCGCCAGAATCAACCCGCACCTTGATGGCGGGTATACCCAGCTGAGAAATAGCGCACCATTCCTCGCTGCCAATAATCATTTTTTCAGCGGCTGTTGAGTTCATTTTTGTTTCCGCGCCTCGTAATAGGCTTCTTCTGATATACCGTGGTAGGCCTTGGCCTGTTCCTGGAATGCTTTAACTGACTCAGCAATACGCCGAGAGATGTCATTATCCTGCGCCAGTTCTGCAACAACATCCTCAGACAATCGGCGCAATTGGGCAACCACATCGTCTGGTAACTTACGTAACTCCACGCCATGAGTCTCTACCAACTCAACCAGCGCAGTATTATTGCGCGCCGTGTATTCATCGAGCATATCCTGATTCACCGCCCTTGCCGCATTCTCAACAATGGCTTGTAGGTCTGCGGGAAGGGACGCGTAGGCCTCTTTGTTAACGATCAATTCCAGTATCGGGCCGGGCTCGTGCCAACCGGGGTAATAATAGTATTTAGCCACTTGGTGAAAACCAAAGGCCAAATCATTGTAGGGGCCTACCCATTCGGTGGCGTCGATAACGCCAGTCTGCATCGAAGTATAAAGCTCACCCCCAGGCATGGTGACAGACACACCGCCAGCGCGAGTAATTACGTCGCCGCCCAATCCAGGAATGCGCATTTTAAGGCCTTTAATATCTTCCATTGAATTAATCTCACGATTAAACCATCCAGCCATCTGCACGCCAGTGCTACCGCCTGCAAAAGGAACCAAATTAAACGGCGCATAGAGTTCACGCCAAAGCTCCAGACCACCGCCATAATGCAACCAGCCGTTCATTTCCTGAGCATTGAGGCCAAAGGGCACAGAGGTATAAAAAGCCGCAGCTTTGGCTTTTCCGGTCCAGTAATAAGCGGCGCCGTGGCCCATCTCTGCTGTGCCCTGACTCACTGCGTCAAAAACCTCAAAGGCTGGCACTAACTGCCCAGCACCAAAGACTTTAACTTGCAGACGGCCATTGCTCATGGCCGCGACTCGTTTGGCAAAGTTTTCAGGTGCCGTGCCCAAACCAGGATAATTTTTTGGCCAAGTGGTAACCAACTTCCACTTGTAGGTTTTCTGCTCTGCGCCAGAACCTGCGCCCGCGCTATCCGGAGCCGGCTCACCACAACCGAGCAACAACAGTGACAGCATCGCAATACTGATCATGCGCATGATTTTCTCCTCTCGAAAGACTGCTTTTTTTATAAATTAAATAGCCATCAAATTAGCTGAGGCCAAAATTAATATTTTTGTTCCCGCTTGCTCAAAGCTCACATGAACCCGAGCGCGAGGGCCATTGCCCTCAAAATTCAAAATCACACCTTCGCCGTAAACGCTGTGATTAACCTGCTGACCTAGATTAAACCCGGTGGAATCGCCCTGATCCGATTGCAATGAACCCCCGGCATAGCTGGTAGGGCGGGCAATATTATTTTGCAGCCGCACCTCTTCAATCACCTCTTTGGGGATATCACGGACAAAGCGAGACACAGAGTTAAATGACTCGCTGCCATAAATAGAGCGACTTTCAGCAAAGGTTAGATACAGTTTTTCCATAGCCCTGGTAATGCCAACATAGGCAAGGCGGCGCTCTTCTTCCAAGCGCCCAGGCTCATCCAATGACATCTTGTGTGGGAACAAATTTTCTTCCATACCAGCAATAANNGGAAATTCAAGACCTTTGGCACTGTGCAATGTCATTAACTGCACCGCATCCTGATCTTCATCTGCCTGCCGATCACCAGCGTCAAGTGCAACTTGGTCCAGAAATTGCGGCAATATTGGCAAGTCATTATCTTCCGCTTCAAAGTTGCGGCAGGCGGTGATGAGCTCCTCTAGGTTTTCCACCCGCGCTTGGCCCCGCTCGCCTTTTTCTCGGCGGTGCATTTCGATTAGCCCACTGTGTTGAATGGCATTCTCTGCCTGCTCAGCCAAAGGCAGTTCATCCAGCTGGCCGCTCATTTCATTGATCAGCTCAATAAACAGAGCAACTGCATTGGTTGCTCGGGCAGCCATGCGTTTTTCAGAGACAATGGCTGCAGCCGCAGACCATAGAGACGTGTCCCGCTCCCGGGCTAGGGCGCGAATAGTTTCTACTGTGCGATCACCAATCCCGCGCGGCGGTACATTGACCACCCGCTCAAAGGCAACATCGTCATGGCAATTAAGCATCATGCGCAGATAGGACAGCGCATTTTTGATTTCTAGGCGCTCATAAAAACGTTGGCCACCATAGATTCTGTAGGGGATATCCGCCTGCAATAACGCAGCTTCCAACACCCGAGATTGGGCATTGGAGCGATAGAGTATGGCGGAGTCTTCACGGCGATTGCCCTCATTGAACCAGCTCTGCAGCCGATCAGCGATATAGCGCGCCTCGTCATGCTCGTTAAATGCAGCATAAAGCGCGATGGATTCCCCTTCGCCAGAATCAGTCCACAGTTCTTTACCCAAACGCTCGGCATTTCTGGCAATCACCGCGTTCGCGGCATTCAATATATTGGAGGTAGAGCGGTAGTTCTGTTCCAGCTTGACCGTATGAGTATCAGCAAAGTCACGCTCATAACTGAGGATATTCTCAACCTTGGCTCCACGCCAGCCATAGATAGACTGATCATCGTCACCAACCGCAGTCACAGCACTCACCTTGCCCGCTAGCAGTCTAAGCCAGGCATACTGCACCGCATTAGTATCCTGAAACTCATCCACTAGAATATGCTGAAAACGCTGTTGATAATGCTCTAGTACATCGGGTTTGTTTTTCCACAACTCCAGAGCGCGCAGTAATAGCTCGGCGAAATCAATAACACCAAGTCGCTCGCAGGTGGCCTCGTACTCCCGGTAGATACGCAGCATAGTGACCATATAGGGGTCGCCTCCCTCTTGAATATGGCCCGCTCGCAAACCCTCGTCTTTTTGCCCATTGATCCACCACTGCGCCTGCTTGGGCGGCCAGCGCTGTTCGTCCAGATCCATGCTGCGCATCACTCGCTTCACCAACCGTAGCTGATCATCGGAGTCAAGGATCTGAAAGTTTTCCGGCAAATTGACATCTTTCCAGTGGGCTTTGAGCAAACGGTGGGCCAGACCATGAAAGGTGCCAACCCACATGCCTCGCAATGACATGCCCAACAGTTCATCGATCCGCTCGCGCATTTCCCTGGAGGCTTTATTGGTGAAGGTCACCGCCAAAATACTGTAGGGGGACAGGCCGTCCACCTGAATCTTCCAGGCAATTCTGTGCACCAATACACGCGTTTTACCGCTGCCAGCGCCAGCCAGTACCAGCAGATGTTTCTTGTCGCTGGTGACGGCTTCTTCCTGGGCAGGATTGAGATTATTAAGTATTGGGGTAACGTCCATAGCATGGCATTTTATAGTAAGTTCAGCGGGAAACTACTCCCTTAGAGCAATTTCTTTTTCCGCTCTCAAACCCTTACTTACACCTGTTAATAACGAACATAAATTGAGACGCCGTTATTTTTTACTACAAAACTGGCATTATTGGGCTATTTCTTGTAAATTTTTTACATAATTTATCTTTGGCAAATTTATGAAACCAGCTGAGCTCACTCAAACCATTAGCGATACATTGTCTGAACTGCGCAAGTCAGAGCGAAAAGTCGCTGATTTTGTACTCAAGAACCCTCTCAATGTTATCCGCATGCGCATAGTGGATCTGGCTCAGGAAGCTGAGGTGAGTGAGCCTACAGTGGTGCGATTTTGTCGAGCCGTGGGCTGCCATGGTTTTCAGGACTTTAAGATGGCTCTGGCTCAACAGCTGGCCTCGAGTCCAAGTTATGGTCAGATCGCCGTTACTGACACTGACTCTACAAGGGAATATACCCATAAGGTTTTTGACTCTACGGTGGATACCCTACTGAAAGTTCGCGAAAGCCTGGTGCTCGACCGGCTAGAAGCAGCGGTGGCGGCAATCTGCAATGCCAAGCGGGTGGAGTTTTATGGCTTTGGCGCCTCTGCGGCCGTCGCCTTTGATGCACAGCACAAATTCTTCCGACTCCAAATTACCTCGTCGGCCTATTCGGATCCCCATCTGCAAAATATGTCCGCCACCTCATTGCAGGCTGGCGATGTGGTAATTGCTATATCCCAGTCTGGCCGCACCCAAGCTTTACTAGATTCAATGGAGTTAGTTAAAAATGTTGGCGGCTTGGTTATTGCCCTCGCTCCCAGCGGGTCTCCAATTGCTCGCAGTGCTAGCATTGCCATCGAAG
>ENA-UZXB01006887-UZXB01006887.1-metagenome-genome-assembly--contig:-Day-2-1m-contig-6887_pt1 | contig 12866 bp, 13 predicted proteins | sample MGYA00260339_ERZ794899 | MGnify/ENA metagenome assembly ERZ794899 | reverse complement strand
AGGACGTGCTTTTATCATCAAACAATACCAACAAAAACCCATGCCGCTCTTTTTACTTTGGAAAGGGATTGTTCATACCACTTTGCGCTTCCCTAATCATAAATACCTTATTGGTGGGGTTAGTATTAGTAATCGTTTTTCGAATTTCTCTAAATCACTGATGATTGAGTTTATGAAATCGCATTATTACGATCCATATTTGGCGCAATATGTACATCCAAAAAAGGAATTTAAAGTCAAACTTAAAGATGCCGATAAGGATTTTGTATTTGATGCTACCGAAGCTGATTTGAATAAATTTGATAAAATCATTGATGAAATAGAACCTGGAGCTTTACGCCTTCCTGTATTACTAAAAAAATACATCAAACAAAATGCCCGCCTGATTGCTTTTAATGAAGACCCTCTTTTTAATAATGCCGTTGATGGCCTGATGTATATCCGAATTTCTGACCTTCCCGATAGTACCGTACGCCCCGTCATGGAAGAATTCCAAGCAGAACTGGAACGGAAATATGGCCCAAAAGCGGAAGAAGAGGAATAAAATAATATTTTTAGTGATATTGTCTTTTAACTTTATCCACAATCGTTTGGGCTAATTTTCGGTGGCTTTCTACCGTCCAGCCGGCAACATGTGGAGAAAATAGTACTTGTTTAAATTGCATCAAATCTTGTAGCGATTTCGGCATTTTAGCCTCTGAAAATAAGTTTTCGAAAGAGCTTTTTTCGTATTCTAATACATCTAACCCTGCACCCAAAATTTGTCCAGATTCTAAAGCTGCCACTAAATCTTTGGTGACTACACTAAGGCCTCGTGCGGTATTGATGAGCCAAAAGGGGTGTGCAAATTGTTGGATAAATTCGCTATTGATCATTCCAATGGTGCGTGGCGTTTGTGGGGTGTGTAAACTTACAACCTCTACTCTATTTTGAAATTCCTTAAGCGCAACTTGTGTGGCATTGTCGTCGCCTATATTGGGTTTAATATCGTAACATAGAACCTCGACGTCAAATCCTTTTAGCTTTTTAGCAAAGGCCTTACCCATATGGCCATAGCCTATAATTCCAACGGTTTTTCCGTCCAGCTCCATACCTCTATTGGCTTCGCGTTGCCATAGCCCTTGCCGAACTTCTGCATCAGCCTGATTTAGTTTGTTAATTAAGGACAATAACATCCCCAATGTATGTTCGCCTACAGCATTTTGGTTACCTTTTGGCGCTGCAATCAAGTGAATGCCTTTTTGAGTGGCGTAGTCCACATCAATATTTTCCAATCCTGCCCCTACTCGACCTATAAATTTGAGGTTTGTGGCCTTGTCCAAAAATGGTTTATCGATGGTAAAACGACTTCTAATAACAAGCCCATCGTAATTAGCAATTTTGGCTTCAATTTGAGCTTTTGAGCCTGTAAAATCTTCGTGGTTGGTGTGCCCAAGAACCGCCAATTCTTCAATCAGTAACGGATGGTTGATATCCACATGAAGGATATTCATGCTATATATTTAAAATAAATTTTGCAATGATAAAGTATATCAAAATTCCAAAAATATCATTACTCGTGGTAATAAAAGGGCCTGTAGCAATGGCCGGATCAATACCTCTTTTATGTAAAAATAAAGGAATAAACGTCCCTACAATCCCTGCGACAATAATAACGGCAACCAAAGATACTGATACCGCCAATGCCGTCTGAACATCTTGTTGCCATGCCCATATAAATGCAAATAGAAAAAGAGCTAAAACAATACCATTAAGTGCTGCTAATAGCATTTCTTTAATTAAGCGATTATTGATACTTCCTTTGATGTCGTCGTTGGCCAAACCTTGCACGATAATAGCGCTAGACTGTACCCCAACATTTCCAGCCATTGCAGCAATAAGCGGGGTAAATAATAAAATCAGGGGATAATCTTCAATAATGGTGTCAAAAGTTCCCATAATTACGGCAGCACCAACACCTCCAATAAGCCCCAAAAATAACCATGGCAAACGGGCTTTGGTGAGTGCAAAAATACTGTCCTCTGCATCAACGTCTTGAGTAATACCTGCTGCTAGTTGATAATCTTTTTCTGCTTCTTCTTTTATAACATCAACAATATCATCAATTGTAATACGCCCTAACAATGTTTTTTGGTCATCTACCACAGGAACAGCTTCCAAATCGTATTTAGCCATGAGCCGTGCTACATCTTCATCATCATCATTCACATGTACAGAATCTACTTTTGGAATATAGATATCAGAAATTTTTGTTTCATTTTTAGCAATCAAAAGATCCTTTAATGAAAGACGCCCTATGAGTTTTTCCTTTTTAGTCACTACATAAATAGAGTGAACTCTTTTGACATTTTTGGCTTGTGCCCGAATTTTTCTAAGACAACCGGCTACGGTCCATGTTTCATAAACTTTTACAAGCTCCTTGGCCATCAAACCACCCGCAGTATTTTCATCATATTCTAAAAGTTCATTGATGTCTGCAACAAGTTCTTCATCGTCTATTTGAGCAATAACTTTTTGTTTTCGCTCAGGTGAAAGCTCCGATAATAAATCGGCAGCATCATCAGTATCGAGTTCTTTAACCTCATCTGCAATTTCCTTTACCGATAGGTTTTGAAGTATTTTTTCGCGCACATCATCTTCTAGTTCCGCCAAAACATCAGAAGTTGTTTCACTGTCTAAAAGTTTGATGATGTATGTCGCTTGATCTAGATTGAGTTCATCTAAAATCTCAGCAATATCGGCATAATGCAACTCATTGAATTGTTCTTGTAGAGGTCCATCATTTCTATTTTTGATGTCCAATTCTATAGCTTCCAACAAAGCTGCTGTAATCTCGAAGGGGATATGCTCTTTAGATGTTTCCACAGTTACTCATTTTTTATATCTAATTCAATCGCTGTTGCTAATTCAATAAACGCATCAACAGACATCTGCTCCGGACGTTTGCCAAAGATAGTATTTGCTTTTAAATTTTCCGATAAATTAAACCCTTTTAAGCTATTTCTCAAGGTTTTACGGCGTTGCTGAAAGGCACTTTTTACCACCGAAAAGAAAAGTTTATCGCTACATGGCAATACAAAATTTTGTTTTCGCCTAAGTCGAAGAACTCCAGAATTGACTTTTGGCGGTGGATTAAAAACTGTTGGTGGTACTGTAAATAAATATTCTGCAGTATAAAATGCTTGTACTAAAACGGATAGAATACCATAGGTTTTATTGCCTTCTTTTTCACAAATGCGCTGTGCAACTTCTTTTTGAAACATACCTGAAAATTCAGGGATTTGCTTTCGGTTTTCCAACATTTTAAAAACAATTTGAGACGAAATATTGTAAGGAAAATTACCTATAATAGCGAAAGACTTCTTGGCAAAAGTTTTAGAAAAATCATACTTCAAAACATCTTCTCGAATAATACGATTGGACAACTCAAGATAGTGTGCTTGAAGATAAGACACCGACTCTGTGTCAATTTCTATGACATAGGTTGTTGTGGGTTTTTCTAATAAATATTTGGTTAAAACTCCCATACCTGGGCCAATTTCCAACACGGCTTCGTAGCCGCTAAGTGTGAGTGTATCGGCTATTTTTTTGGCAATAGATTCATCATTTAAAAAATGTTGCCCCAAATATTTTTTTGGTTTTACACTCATCACTTTTTAGTTACAATGAATTCATCTACAACTTCAAGCTCTGTACGAAAAGCCAACATTTTATCGCCAAAACGCTTCAAACCATCCGCTTGTAATTCTGACGCAAACTCGTTTTGATATTTTAGCAGTGCATTTTTGGAATGCGCAAAATACTGCACAGAATAGGTGGCACCTCCCATGTCTTCCTCCACCAAAACTTTTGTAAACAATGCCTTCGAAAACAGCCCTGTACCAAGTACTTGAGGAATATGTTCTTTCATCCATTCACGCCATTGGGCGTGTATTGAATCGTCTACATTTATGGTTACATTGTAAATTATCATAAATCAATTGTTGTTTTATTCTTACTTTTTTCTCTCAAGTTACGAAAGTGTTTTTTTGACGCTACAAAATGAATGCTATCAGGGTGATTAAAAATTATTTTTTCATAATATTTTATGGCTTGTTCTGGTTGATCTAGTACTTTTCGATACAATTCAGCTAAAGCAAAATGGGAATCATCAATTAAAATTTCTGATGGGAAATCTTCAATAATTCTTAAATAATTTTCTTTTGCTTTTTGATGTTGAGTTTTACTTTCAAACAATTCTGCTTGCAGCAATAAAGCCTCATCAACAATGGCGTGAGTGTTTTGCTCAGAAATAAGTTTGTCAAGTACAGAAATAGCTTCTGCTTTTTTGTTTTGAAACTTTAAAAAATCGGCTTTAGCGTATAATCGTAATGGGGTTTGCAGACTATCCCCAAACTTATGATCTGTAATTAAAAGTTGTAAATCCAATGCATCATTGGCAATAAGTTGAGAAGTTGATGCTTTTAGAACTTTTAATTGATTTTCTGCCCAATCAAAATCACCTTTATAATAGCTTGTTCTTGCTGATTTGAAACGTGCCTCTTGTGCCAAAGTACTATTTTTGAGCGATGTTTGTACTTGTGCATAGTATAAAAGCGCTTGGTTAAATTGACTATTTGTAACTAAAATATCAGCCAATTTAAGTTTTAATCTCCCCAAATCCGTCGGAGATAAGTTTTGACTTAAAGCAGATTTTAAAAACGAAATTGCTTCAGGTTGTTGTTGAAAATACATAGACAAAAAATTAGCATAAGACAATTGAAGTTCTACAGTTTCAGAATTTAACCCATATCGATTTAAAAGGGTATTATATTTGGTTTTAATTGGTTTTAAATCTGGAGAAATTGTTCGAACAAGTTCGAGTTCCAACAATTGTCTATTCGCCTCAATAATTAGTCTTGAGTCTTGAGCATTCTGAATCACATAGTCGAAAACTTCGAAAGTAACAGCATAATTCTTGGCAGATTTTGCCATTATACCAACGTCAATAATCCCTTGTAAAGAATTATTATTTCGACGAAAAATCGATCGCTCCAAAAGAAAAGCTTTTTTAAAGTCTTGTTGCTGAACATACAACCAACTTAACATTTGATTCCAAAAAATATTTGATGAAGATTGCAGCTTTTTTAGAATGATTTTTTTTAAAGTTAAATTGTATTCAGAATTAGAATTTTCCGAAATATAGTCTCCAAAAAGGCGCAAAACTTGATTGAGATAAGTAGGATTGTTTTCTGTAAAATTCAGGTAACTCAAAAACATATTTTGAACGTCCTTTTGCTCAGCATAAAGTCCTGCAAGACGGTATTCATAGTTAGAATTTTGAGTTTGAATTATTGCTAGTTTATAAACCTCAATGGCCTGACCTACAAGACTATGTTCTTCAAATCTGAGGGCAATAGCATAGGTGTAGTTTGGGACAGAATTGGCAACATCAATGGCTTTTTGATAATTCTCATTGGCTTTTTCTATCTTATTTTGACGCTGAAAATTATAACCCAATTCTACTAACATTTGTGGCTTTTTTCTTGTACTCAATTGGGATTTGATAAGAGTTTCTGCCTCATCAAAATGCTGTAATTCTTGTTGAATTTCTATAATTCTAAAAACAAGATTTGAGTTTGTTGGGCTGGATTTATGTAGTTTTTGATAAAGAATTAGTGCTTTTTCAAATTCTCCTTTATTGAAATAATTTTCGGCCAGATCATAATCTGTTTGTGCAGAAAGCACAAAAGTAAACATCCCAAAAAACAAACAAATAAGCGACTTCATCATTGTATTTTGGTAAAGATACTAAATGTATGGGCAAGTATTCAATGGAATTAATCGATTCGATCAAAGCCTGTGTAAGAGCGTAAAACTTCAGGAATTTCAATACCATCTGGAGTTTGATAATTTTCGAGAATTCCTGCCAAAACTCGAGGTAGTGCCAAAGAACTGCCATTTAAAGTGTGTGCTAATTGTGATTTTCCTTCGGCGTTTTTAAAGCGTAATTTCAAACGATTGGCCTGAAAGGTTTCAAAATTAGATACAGAAGAAATTTCGAGCCAACGGTCTTGTGCTGTAGAAAAGACTTCAAAGTCGTATGTTAATGCAGATGTAAATCCTAAATCTCCTGAACATAACTTTAATATTCTGTACGGGAGTTTTAATTCTTCTAAAATATCTTTGACATGCGCTACCATAGCATCAAGCGCATTATAAGAATTCTCTGGGTGCTCAACACGTAATATTTCTACTTTATCAAATTGATGTAAGCGATTCAATCCTCGAACGTGAGCGCCATAACTTCCCGCTTCTCTTCGAAAACATGGCGTGTAGGTTGTCAATTGTTTTGGCAATTCACTTTCCTGCAAAATAACATCTCTAAAAATATTTGTTGCTGGCACTTCACCCGTTGGAATGAGGTACAAATCATCGGCATCTATGTAGTACATCTGTCCTTCTTTATCTGGAAGTTGCCCAGTACCAAATCCAGAGGCTTCATTGACCACGTGTGGCACTTGTACTTCGTTGTAACCAGCAGCGGTATTTTTGTCTAAAAAATAGTTGATGAGCGCACGTTGCAATCTTGCTCCTTTTCCTTTGTAGACGGGAAAACCTGCACCTGTAATTTTATTACCTAATTCAAAATCAATGATATCATACTTTTTGGCCAATTCCCAATGCGGTTGTGCATCATTATGTAACTCTGGAAAGTCTCCAAATCGAAAAATTTCTTCATTATCATCTTCGGAATTTCCAGCAGGTACTGCATCATGTGGAAGGTTTGGGATTTGATATAATAGTTGTTGTAATGCTTCAGAAGTTTCATTTAAAGTTTCACCTAGTGTTACTTTTTGGTCCTTCAGATCTGTTGTTTTCTGTTTTAAAAGATTGGCTTTTTCTACTTGACCAGATTTAAAAAATTCGCCAATTTCTTTGGAAAGTGTATTTAAATCTGCTGCAGCCGCATCCAATTGGGTTTGTGTATTTCGTCGTTTAGCATCCAATGATAAAACATTTTCTATAATAGCTTCTGCATTGTCTATACGTTTGGAAAGACGCTCTATAACTTCTGTTTTGTTTTCTCTAATGAATGCAACTTGTAACATGTGGAGTACTTTTATTTGGCAAATTTAATCAATTGGATGAATGTAAATTAGATTTTTGATAATAAATTGATACGTTGTTTTGCGTTGGATTTGTCGTTTTCCAGTTGTTCTTTTAATGCGTTTATGTTTGGAAATTTAATTTCGCTACGCAAATGATCTAGAAGTTCAATTTTTAATGTTTCCCCATACAAATCTCCATCAAAATCGAAAAAGTGTACTTCAATATGGGTTTTATTATCTTTTGAGACTGTGGGATTTTTCCCAATATTCATCATACCATATGTTTGATGCCCATTGAGGATTGATTGCACCAAATATACCCCTTGCTTTGGAATAAGTTTATACAATTCTTCAATATGGATATTAGCTGTAGGAAAATTCAGATTGGACCCCAAACCTTTACCTTTTACAACAGTCCCTGTTAGCATAAAATCATACCCCAAAAATTGATTAGCAATTTTAATTTTCCCTTCATTTAGTGCTATTCTTATTTTTGTTGAACTAACAGCAACATCGCCAATTTCTTGTGCATCAATTTGGGTAACTTCAAAGTCATAAAATTTACCAAATTCGATCAAATCATCAATAGTAGCTGTTCGATTTCGTCCAAAATGATGATCATAACCAACAATGATGTGTTTTACTTTAAGTTTATTTACCAAAACATCTCGAACATATTCTAAAGCGGTAAGACGAGAAAATGATGTTGTAAATTCTTTGACCACCAAATGGTCTACACCAAGTTCTTGCAACTGAGCGGCTTTTTCATCAATAGTATTGATAAGTTTTATATCAGAATCTTTTTGAACCACCATCCGTGGGTGTGGAAAAAAAGTAAGTACCAAAGCCTGAAGATCATTAGTTTTTGCAATATCAACAAGTCGACTAATAATTTTCTGATGACCTATATGCACACCATCAAATGTTCCGATGGTCACAACAGAATCTTTGATACGTTTGTAATCGGCTGCGGTTTTTATTTTCAAAATGGTGTAATAGCTTTAAAGAACGAAGATAAAAAAAGTACTTTGTTTGTCATTCATTTATCTTTTTTAAGTCCCATTAAATTGATTCATAGTGTGGTTTACGCCCGACATAGCAAAGCTTAAAAGCATTTTTGACGCTTGCTCAAGACGTTCATCAAGTTTTTCAGATTCTTCCTCTGTCCATTCTCCAAGAACATAATCAACTTGTCGGCCTTTTGAAAATTCATTACTGATTCCAAATCGCAATCGGTTATATTGTATGGTATTAAGTTTGTCTTGAATATCTTTTAATCCGTTGTGCCCACCATTTGAGCCTTTGGTTTTTAGGCGCAGCATTCCAAAAGGAAGGTTTAAATCGTCAGTAATAACAAGCAAATTTTCTAAAGGAATGTTTTCCTTATCGAGCCAATATTTTACTGCTTTTCCACTCAGGTTCATAAAGGTATTTGGCTTGAGCAAAAGAAAGGTTCTTCCTTTAAATTTATAGGTTGCAAGTGCCCCTAATTTTCGGGTTTCAAATTCTATTTCATTTTGTTTGGCCAAATGATTCAACACTTTAAATCCAATATTGTGGCGTGTACACACATACTCTGCACCTATATTTCCTAGCCCTACAATTAAAAATTTTTTTGACATTAATTGTGTTTCTTGTTTATTTGATTTTCCTTGAAATAACCACTTGAACATGTGTAAAAATAAAAAAAGCATTCTGAATTTTCATCAGAATGCTTTTATATTTAGTTTACGGACACTGAAAATTTATGCTTCAGCTGGTGCAGCGCCTTCTGCGGTACCTTCTGCTCCTTCAGCTCCTTCAGCTCCTCCTTCATCTTCATCATCTTCGATGTCAACTGAAACTCTAGACTGTTTAATTTGACAAACAACAGTATTGTCTGAATGTAAAAACTTATAGTCTTCACTAGGCAACTGTGAAACATACACTTTATTTCCAATTTTTAGATTAGAAATATCTACTTTGATATCATCTGGCAAGTTTGTTGGAAGTGCTTTAATTCTCAGCTTTCTGCGGTTTCTTCTAAGCACCCCACCAGCACGAACCCCAATAGAATTTCCTGTTAGAACTACAGGAATATCCATTGCAATTTCTTTATCATCAAAAAGTTGATAAAAGTCGATGTGCAGGATGTTTTCTGTTACAGGATGAAATTGAATATCCTGAAGCACAGCATTGAAAGAAGTATCTCCTAAGGCAATCACAACTGTATGCGCATTTGGTGTGTATACAAGTTTAGAGAATGCCAATTCTGCTGCTGAGAAATGTACTGGCTGATCTCCTCCGTATAATACGCAAGGAACCTGTCCAGCATTACGTAAGGCTTTTGTTGCTTTTTTGCCTACGCTTTCTCTTTTCGATCCATTAATTGTAATTGATTTCATTTATATTAATTTAAGTGTTTACATTATAAATTTTGAGCTTATAGACTCATTTTGATGCACTTTATGCATCACATCTGCAAATAAATCTGCACATGATAATACTTTTATTTTTGAACTCTCCTGTGATGTTGGAATAGAGTCTGTAACTATAAGTTCTTCTAGTTTAGAATCTTCTAAACGTTGGTATGCTGAACCCGAAAGTATTGGGTGGGTACAAATCGCACGTACGCTTATTGCACCGCGTTCGATCATCAGATCGGCAGCTTTGGTCAGTGTTCCGGCAGTATCAACCATGTCATCAACAAGAACTACGTTTTTACCCGTTACATCCCCAATAAGTTCCATATGCGAAATAATATTGGCCTTTGCACGTTGCTTGTAGCAAATTACAACGTCACTTTCCAATGCTTTCGAATAGGCATAGGCTCTTTTGGAACCGCCCATATCTGGTGATGCAATGGTTAGGTTATCAAGATTTAAGGATTTTAAGTAAGGTAAAAATATAGTTGACGCAAATAGATGATCAACGGGTTTTTCAAAAAATCCTTGAATTTGATCGGCGTGTAAATCCATTGTAATAATTCGAGTCGCCCCTGCTGTTTCAAGCATTTTAGCCACTAACTTTGCCGCAATTGGCACTCTGGGCTTGTCCTTTCGATCCTGACGGGCCCATCCAAAATAGGGAATTACTGCTGTTATATGACGTGCAGAAGCACGCTTAGCGGCATCCAACATCAGCAAAAGTTCCATTAAATTTTCTGGACCAGGATTTGTTGAGGCAATCACAAATATACGTGTACCTCGAATAGATTCTTCATAGGAGGGTTGAAATTCCCCATCACTATATGTTGATGTAATGACGTTTCCTAATTCTTCACCAAAAGCTTTGGCAATACGTTCTCCAAGTGCCTTGGAGTTGGTGCAGGCAAATATTTTGGGTTGTAAATTAGTTTCAGACATTTTGGTTTTCAGATTTTAATCTAATTTCTTCGATATTTTTTATGGAGTGGCAAATTTATGAATTTATTTGAACTGTAAAAGCATAAAACCAACTATTTTATATTTGTATAACGAATAAATTTTATAGATTTGCAATCCAAATTTTAGCTCAAGTGGCGGAATTGGTAGACGCGCTGGATTCAAAATCCAGTTTCTTCGGAAGTGTGGGTTCGATTCCCACCTTGAGTACAAATTGTCCCCAAGAATAAATTATTATTCTTGGGGATATATTTTTCCAAAAAAAATTTCTTCATATCTTCAAATACTTCATCAAAATATAAATGAAATTTACTCCCAATATTCATCACTAGGGTGTTCATCAAAAATTTCAACACCATTTTTATTTGACTTTAAAATATCTTTTAATTCTTGAACCATTTCTTGCATTTCAGCATCATATGGTTCCCCATCAATAACAAACACATAATCACCACTTTCAATTGTAATGTTATAATTTGTTTCATCACTCTTTACTACTATATAGTTTGGAGTTTTATATCCTAAATCCTCAAAAGAATAGGGTTTTACAATAATATCGTGATGCTGGCTTAAAAAATTATTCTGTTGGTCATCTTCGTCACCTTCAATTATAGAAATGAATTGTTTGAACTCTAATCCTGAGGATTGAAATATATCAGAAAGTTGAAGAAAAGGTTCAAATTCATCGTTATATACCCTTGAGGTATTACGTTGGTCTAATGATAAAAAAATGGAAAATATTTTTTCATTTACTTGCAAACCTAATGACCATATTTGAAAAAATCCGTTGAAATAATCACCTTCTATTGTTACATTCATAATTTCATATATTTTAATACAACTTAGTTTAGTTTTTGTGGACTACCCCTCAAATTTCAATTGTATCATATTTTAATTTTCTTTTTATTAGTCCAATTAACACGAAAATATTAATTTAATGATAGAAAAACTAAAATTTTTCATAACGAATCGTTTACAAATACAATAAGTGAAATATTAAAATATGATAGTTAGTCATATATCATTTTTTTAATCTTATAAGTTTCAGTAAACTCTCTTAGCTTTTCAAGGTCTGCAAAAAACAGTTCGATAATTGGACTACGTTGTGTACAAGTTATCCCCAAGAATAATTTTTTATTTTTGGGGATAATTTTCTATATTTAATTATAGAAAAAATAAATTTGGTTTATGATAAAAGAAGTGTTAAAAAAAATTTGTAATGAAATTATTGAGCTAAATAATAAGCCCTTTGCAGAGGACCAAGTAATTAGCAATCACATATTTGATGAAAAAGGTGTTCAAATGTATTTAGGTTGGGAGTTAACAAAGAAACTTGGTTTGTATGATGAAAAACACAAACTGAAAAATTTACAATTTGAAAAAAAAATCATTAATGAAGAAATTGGTAAAAAAGATTATTTAGATATTCTTTTGTTTTATAAGGGTAAAAAAATTGGTATTGAATTGAAATTTAAAACGAAAGGGATTCATATCAAAAAAAAGCCAAAAGCAACTCAAGAAAGAAAAGAAAAGTTTAAATATTATTTTTCAAATCAGGGAGCAGAAACAAATGGACATCATAGTTTTTTTTGGGATTTACACAGATTAAATAAATTTATAAGCGATGAAGAGATTCATTTGGGATATCAAATATTTATAACAAACGACTCAAGCTATTGGAAAAAGAAAAAAGAGGGGAACGCTAAAGGATATATTATAGTAAACCAAAATGGAAAGGCTGAAATCTCAGAAACTGAAACTAAAAATAATTCTCACATTTTTAAAATGAGTCATGACACCCCTTTCCCTCTAGATAAAAAAATGGATGCGCCAAATTGGTTAAGTGTTGATAGTATAAAGGGACAGAAAGTGGGTCGTAAGAAACTTGTGGAAAATTTAGAGAAAAAGATAAAGCAGCAAAAATTTCTTTATTGTCAAAATCCAATTGACCTTAATCATATTGTTGATGATAAAATCGAATGGTTACCCCAAAAAATTGAACACCTTGGTGAGAAACAAGATAATCCTGCGAGAAGTAAAATAGAAGAAAATACAAAATTCAATTTAATAGCTAATGATGATCAACAGGCAATCACTAAATTTGCTTTTATTATAATAGAATTAGAAAAAAAGTCTTAATCTTTATAGGTGTCTAATTCAATTACGAAGAACCTTATCCATTGAAAATAATTATAAAAATTATTCAATCGATGAGGATTGAAAAGAATATTTTAAGTAAATATTAAGTATAATGTTTTTAAAGGTGACCTAAGGCGTTAAGATAAGCTCATTAGATTGTGTTTTTTATAGGTTTCTGTAAACTCTATTAGCTTTTCAAGGTCTTTGAAGAAAAAGTTCGATAATTGGACTACGTTGTGTACAATTTATCCCCAAGAATAATTTATTGTTTTTG
>ENA-UZXB01001655-UZXB01001655.1-metagenome-genome-assembly--contig:-Day-2-1m-contig-1655_pt1 | contig 12870 bp, 14 predicted proteins | sample MGYA00260339_ERZ794899 | MGnify/ENA metagenome assembly ERZ794899 | reverse complement strand
ATACCTGCCTCAGTTACAAATCCTTTTGAATTATACATTAAAGCTCGAGTAACAGGTGTAAGATTACTATCAGTCAAAACCATTGATCCTGATGTACCATCTACGGCTATGTGGCTTATACTTTGAGGCGAAATATTTATTTTTTTTAATTGATCTACTTGCATTTGGATACAGTCACAAACAGAAGTCCACCAATAAGATGCTTCAATAAAATCAGGATTTTGTTTTCTATGTTTTACCCGCATCATAGAAATTGGTTCACCACTCATATCTATTACCGCTGTACGAATTCCAGATGTGCCTATATCAATTCCTAAACTTAGTTTCATTTTATAGTTGCTAATTTTTGGCGATATTTTTCGGCGTCCCAATTTAAAAGTTCAGCTTCTGCATTTACCCCAATTGTTTCAGGTTTCCATGATTTTGGTAAGCGGCACATTATATCAGATAAACATCTTAGCATGGCTTTTTGGCTACTGGTGGCATCGGATCTTACAGACACGCCTTCGCCTTCATGGAGTACAACTGGTGCTTTGCCGTTTGCGTCAGAGACTGGCAAACCAGATCCAAGAAATACAACATGATCAGGATAAAACGAGCCACTAGTGATATAGGAATTTATTATTTTATCTTGTGCCATCCAACTTTCACTTGTCCATGAATAAGCTTTATCAATAATTTTCTTCGGCGGAGTGTGAGAAATATTTTTTGGTGGTAAATAAAGCCGAGTCTCTACTTCTTTTATCAGATTTGAAACTTCTTCGACCGTTTCTCCACAGCATATTAATCCGTGATTTTGCAGTAAAATAATTTTTGTATCATCATTTACTCGGGCAAGAATTTCATTAGTCAAAGGAACACCAGGCTTTGCATATGGAGCCATTATAAATGGCATATCTTTTAATTTATTTTTAGCAATATCCCGACCTTCATAGCTTATAACATGAGTAAGCGTAGATATTGAATGGGTATGTACAACAACTTTGTGATTCAGGGCAGCGTGAAAAGTTGTTTCAATTGATGGGCGTAACTTAATCGCTGGATCAATAACAGTATCTTTGCAGGTTCCATCCCCATATCCATTCGCCTGATCGTTTGCAGCAATTCGATCCACGGCTACAAAAATATTTTCCGTTTCTGCATTTGCAAGCTCAGTGCCTGAGGCTTTGATCCACATTATTTTTTGATCTTTGATAGATGTATTTCCACCTGGACCTTGGACTTGAAGTGGATCATTGCCAAGTCTTGCAGACATTGATAGAAAATCGGATGTGAGTAGTTCAGGGCTTAGTTTCATTGTAACTCTTCAATCAAGTATGTGGGTTTTTGACATCCATTCTCTGTTATTAATCTATTTAAAGTCATGTCAATTTCACCATTTTTAAAATCAGCTGAATATAATCCGTTAAGGATAAATAAACTATCCCAACCGATAGATTGTGCGCCCTTTATATCGTGCTCTAAGCTGTCACCGACCATCAATATATTTTGGACACCAAGTTTAAGCTCTAATGCATCAAATATTGGACGATGTGGTTTACCATAAAAGAATACTTTTCCGCCATTATTTTTATAATAATTCGCTATTGTGCCTGGTGATGTAACAATTTTTCCGTCAGCTCGTGGGGACATTAAATCTGGATTTGAGCAGTATATAGGTAATTTTTTTATTAAAGCTTTATTGATCAAATTTTTCCAATCATCTATCTGTGACTGATCAGGTAGCCCCATTAAAATTATTGCATCAGCTAAATCAAGATTATAAGTAATTTTTACAGATAAATTTCCAAGCCAATTTGAAGCATCGCCTTTGTTACGCTCAATTGGGAAAAAGCCCTTTTCTGGTATAGTTTCACTCGAAATATCGTTCCATAATGCCTCACCAGAAGTCATGATTTGTTCAAATAAATTTTTAGAAAATCCCATTTTGGAAATACGTTTTGCATTCAATTCACTTCTTTTTCCAGAATTTGAAAGTACTGCTAGTCGTGTTCCATCATTGTAAAGTTGTTTGAGAAGTTCAACAGCATTTGTATAAGGTGCACTTCCATTATGAAGTACTCCCCATTGATCAAAAACAATAGCCTCATAATTTGATGCTATTGCTTTAAGAGATTTTATCCGAGTTGTCACTTTTAGTATTCAGCCATGTCTTTTGGGTCTACGAGACCTGCAATAAATTCATCTGCTTCTTGTTTTGACATTGCAGGTGCAGCTTTACTAGCCATTCCAGCAGGCATATCACCAAAGTAAAATTGATATCCAGGAATTGGTTGGCGCCGTTTGCGAATTGGCATTCCCTCATACGGATAAACAGATGAGCGAGCATTAGCTGGTTCATCATGACAAGGTAATACATAATCAGCGCGTTTATCAATTTCTTCAACTGATTTCCATCCTTCAAATGAATTTACAAACCGTGCTGGAACCCAATGGCGCCATTTTTCAGATGGATTAGGATCTAAATTACGTTCACAGAAGATTGCATCTCCTGCAATAACTATATCTCCCATTGATGTTGTTACCGTAACTCCCATATGACCAACAGAATGGCCAGGTGTATGGAACATTGTAATTCCTGGTAGAACTTCACATTCCTCTTCAACGGCTTCAAAAACACATCCGGCATAAGGTGGTTCAATATCTAAGATACCGCATTCATAAGTTCTGTAATATAATGGCAGTGGATTATATGCCATTTCAATTTCACCTTTAGGAGCTATGTAGCGTGCATTTTTGAATTTTTTCATATTTTGCACATGGTCCCAGTGTAAATGAGTGAAGACTATTGCATCTATTTCGTCAGGATGAACGCCGAGTTTCTGCTCTAGATGATCATGAACTTCTAAGCACCCACGTTTTTCACATTTATGATGATATTGTGTAGCTCGCTCTTCATCGCATAGTCCAGTGTCGATAAGTATCTTATGTTCGCCAGTATCTACATAATAACAATAAACGGGATTCCAGTATTTTTTTCCTGCAGGACCTTTCCAAAATATATAAGTACCAAGATCAGCTTCAAGCCATCCAGTATTAATTGGATAAATTTTTGTTTCTGCGATGCCCATGTGTCCTCCAAGTAATAAGAATCAATAATGTATACAAAAACATTATATTGAACACATATACAAGACTAGGGTGAATTTTTTTTAATTTGCTTTCAGTGCTTGCATGAAACTTTCTGTCATATGAGCTCTCATACCTTGTGAAGCAGTTGCCGAATCTTCGGAAAATATATCATTGATTAAAGCTTGATGGCTATTTGCAGATTCAAGTAAATCCTTGTGTGATAAAAATTTCTTAGCACGAAATGGTCCTGTTCGACGCCGAAACTCGCTCGCAATTTCAGTTATGTAGGGATTGCCAGTAGCTTTATATATTGCCATATGAAATGCTTCGTTTGCCCTTAGATATGCTTTTTTATCACCTAATTCTGCAGCACTTAAACATTCTGACTGTGCGGTCTCAATTTCTGTCCTAGCTAATAGGTTTAGCCTCTGAGAGACTATTCTTGCACATGCAGACTCAATTTCATGCATTGTTTCAAAGATTTGGCTAAGCTGCTCGCGTGTGTATTCTGCTACAAATGCACCTCTTTTTTGTCCTGCTATTAAAACGCCCTGCGCCGTTAATCTCGATAATGCTTCTCTGACAGGAGTTCGAGAGGCGCCAAATCTAATGGCAAGTCCAGCTTCATCAAGCCTTTGGCCAGGGGATAATTCACCTGCACTAATTTCTTCAACTAGTGCACGTTCGATTCGTTGAGCTGTTGATCTTCTAGGTGGGACATTATTTTTAGCGCTCGTTACTGCCATTATTTTACCTCATTATATGCTGCTTACCTCAATGTTTAACATTATTTATAGCCTTTTGCAATTTTGTATATTTACATTTGCTTTTGTATACAAAATAATGATCACCATAATTGGAGATTATTCATGCCGAAAATCCGTTTGGAAAAATTAACCAAGAGTTATGGCAACTTTAAGGTGCTGCATGGGATCAATCTTGAAATTGAAGAAAACGAATTTACGGTTTTAGTTGGGCCATCTGGATGTGGAAAATCTACAACGCTTCGTATGATAGCTGGACTAGAAACTGTGACAAGTGGCGAAATTTATTTTGATAATAATCCTATAAGTCATCTTGAACCAAAAGATCGAAATCTTGCAATGGTTTTCCAAGATTATGCGCTTTACCCTCATATGGATGTTGCTCGTAATATATCATTTGCTCTTAGATTACAAAAATTACCCAAAGCTGAAATTGAAACTAAAGTAAAACAAGTCGCAGAAACAGTGGGCTTAACAGATTTTTTAAGTCGAAAACCTGGTGCATTATCGGGGGGGCAGCGTCAAAGGGTTGCTATGGCGCGAGCTTTGGCAAAAGACAGTGAGGTTTTTTTATTTGATGAACCATTGTCTAATCTGGATGCTAAATTACGGGGGCAAATGCGTGCTGAATTGGCCGTCATGCGTCAAAGTGTAAAGAAGAATATGATTTATGTAACACATGATCAAATTGAAGCAATGACACTAGCTGATCGAATAGTTGTTATGAATGACGGTTATATTCAGCAACAAGGAACGCCTGAGATGTTGTTCAAGAAGCCTGCAAATAAATTTGTTGCAGGCTTTCTTGGTTCACCGCCCATGAACTTTATGGATGCAAGAATAGTTGAAGAGAATGCTGTTCTTTTTGCGGAGGGTAAAGAATTTAAAATTGCAATTCCCAAGAAGAAAGCAAAATCACTTAAAAAATGTAAGGGGCGAGTAAGTATCGGAATTCGTCCAAGTGATTTAATATATGATCCTAAAGCGACATCAGACAGAGCTTTAGATCTTCGAATTGTGGTCTCTGAATACGTTGGTGCACAATCAGTGTTGATGTGTGCGTGCGGAGACTCCGATATCACAGTTGAATTGAAGTCTGAAACACCAATAGCACTTGGTGAAACATTAAGGTTTGCGGTCAGATCAGAGGGAATACATCTTTTTGACAGCAAAACAGAACTGGCGCTTTGACGTCTTAACTTAGCAAAATGGAGGAAACATATGCTAAAAACATTTAAGAGAATATCCCTTGGGGCATCAACAGCAATTGCGTTGGCAACAGCTGCTTTTGCTGGCCCATATGATGAATTTGCGGGTACAACACTTGTTGTTAACTTTCCTGCGCATCCACATTATAATGCGGTGATGAAGGTATTACCTGAATTTACAAAAGAAACTGGCATTGAAGTTGAAGTTGATCAATTGCCTTATATGAAAATGCGAGAACGCCAAACATTAGAACTTGGGCAAGATGAAGGCGACTACGATTTAGTTGCTTATGTTGTGTTTTCAAAAGCTGATTATGTGTACGCAGACCAATTAGAAAATCTTGCACGATATTTCATGAATCCAAAATTAGCAGATCCATCTTATGATCCTGATGATTTAATTGATGGATATGTATATAATATTGGCTTTGCAGGTGGTAATAAAGGCTATCTAGCTGGCAAAACCGGATCGTTATTTGGAGTTCCATACGGTTCAGAAACATCTGTGCTTGGTTACCGAAAAGATATCTTTGAAAAACATAACCTAGCAGTTCCTGAAACTTACGAAGAAATGTTAGATATCGCATGTAAAATCCCACAGCTTGAACCCGGTATGGGGGGATTATCTTCTCGCGCAGCATCTGGACATCACGCGGCGCATGCATTTCTATTGCATCTAGCTCCTCTAGGTGGGCGTGTATTTGACAACAGTTGGAATCCTATTGTTAATAATGCTGCAGGTGTTGAAGCAGCAAATGCACTAAAAACAATCGTAGATTGTGGCCCTGAAGGGGCAGCGAGTTTTGGATTTGGCGAAGCGCTTGGTTCATTCTTAAACGGTGATACAGCGATGTTCCTAGATACTACAGTTGTAGCGGGTCAAATTGATGATCCTAAGAAGTCAAAAGTAGTAGGAAAAGTTGGATGGGCAATGCACCCAATGGGTGTGCGCCGTGGATCGCAAACTGGAGGCTTTGGAATTGGTATTCCAAAAAATGCGGAAAATAAAGATGCTGCGTTCCTACTAATGCAATGGTTAACATCAAAAACAGGCGATAAACTTACTGCACTAGCCGGCGGTAATCCTTCTCGCTTTTCTACACATGCTGATGCTGATGTGAATGCTAAGTTTCCACATATGTCAATATTTGGTGAAGCATTGAAACATGCAGATCCAGATTGGCGCCCAATTATTCCAGTTTGGGGCAAAATAAACGCTGATCTTGGAACAACATTATCTAAAGTGTTGACTGAGGACCTTGACATACAAACTGCACTTGATGGTGTTGCTGAGCGTGCAAAAGGTATTATGGATGAAGCAGGATACTATACTTGGCAATAATTTAAATACTCTATTGCGACCCAATCTGAAGATTGGGTCGCATCTTTTTTTTATGCTTTTTGGAGCTAACGGTGATTAAGCAGAAATTAAATAGATTCACGCCATACATTTTCATGGCTCCGGCTATAATAATAATAACAATCGCTTTATTGTATCCTCTCGGATATATGGTTTATGGTTCATTTAGAGCATGGGATCCAAGTCAAAATATATCAGAATCTGAATTTATTGGATTGAAAAACTACATAACACTTTTTTATGATCCCGCATTTCGAGAAAGTCTTGGTGTAACACTGACATTTGCAATCTGTGTAGTGTTTTCTGAATTGGTAATTGGTGTAGGTTTAGCGCTAATGTTAGATAGAAATATTCGAGGAATGTCTGTACTTCGAACATTATTCATACTTCCTATGATGATAGCACCGGTAGTTGTTGGTTTGATGTGGCGATACATGTACCATCCAACAGTTGGAACTTTTAATAAAACACTAAAATCATTAGGATTGGATGGAATTGATTGGTTGGGGCAAAATGCTCTTTTATCAGTAATTATCGCTGATGTGTGGCAATGGACACCTTTTATTTTTATTCTTTCATTGGCTGCACTACAGTCTCTTCCAAGATCTGCACTTGAAGCGGCAAAAATTGACGGTGCAACATCTTGGCAACAAATTATACATATAAAATTACCATTAATGATGCCAGTTTTGATAGTTACAGCGCTATTAAGGTTGATTGATGCTTTTAAAGTGCTTGAGGTAATTTTAGTAATGACAGAAGGTGGACCTGGGCTTTCCACTGAAATTCTTGCTCTACGTATTTCACGCACTGCAACAGAATTTCGTGAACTTGGTGTTGCCGCAGCAATGTCCAATTACCTTTTAATACTACTGCTAATACTAACCGTTAGCATGTATGCAATAACTCGAATTCAAGAAAATCGTGCGGCTCGACTAGCACGCCAAATCCAGGAAGAGTATTAAAGCTGATGAATTATGAACGACAAAACCCAGCTTTTTACGCATTATTAATTACCCTAATATTTATGGCTGTGGGTCCAATTGTATTGATGCTTGCAAATTCATTTAAACTTGATGTTGATATAATTGGTGGAACATCTGGTTTGCTATTTCTTCCTACAATTCAGAATTACGAAACGGCGTTATGTGACGTTTTATGGTACGAGCTTGATCATTTAGATTTTTGTTCTTTAAAATTTGGTGGAGCATTTATAAATTCTATTATTATTGCTTTGATTTCAACATTACTCACATTGGTGATAGGTTGCATGGCAGCTTATGCTCTAGTTCGTTTTAAGTTCATGGGGCGAGATACTGCATCTTTGACTACATTAATGGTTAGAATGGTTCCTCCCGCAGTATTACTTGTGCCTGTCTTTGGGCTTTGGAATAATGAATTCTGCATCTCAAAAAATTCTTATTTTGGAGAAATAATTCGCGATGTTTTTGGTGGCCGTGGTGATGTTTGTTTGGCAGGAACACATTCAGGTATTATATTAATATATGTAGCAATGAACTTACCTTTCGTAATATGGATATTGCAAAGCTTTATAATTCAAGTTCCTCGATCATTAGAAGAAGCAGCTCGTGTTGATGGGGCAGGTCCTTTTCAAGTGTTTTTTCTTGTAGTTTTACCGTTGATAAAACCAGGATTAGCTGCTGCAGCAATTTTTACATTTAGAATAGCATGGAATGAGTACCTACTGGCATCAGCTTTATCGGATAGGGGAACGAAGACAGTTCCTATTTTGATTGTAAATAATATGTCAGAATTTAATATTGAATGGGGTGTTATAATGGCTACTGGAATGTTACTTGCAATCCCACCAATAATTTTTACATTATTTGCTTCACGTCAGATTATATCAGGTATGACAGCCGGAGCGGTAAAAGGTTAAGATTATGAAATCTTCCAGTATTCTTCTTTTGTGTACATTGAATACAAAATTAGAAGAAGCAGAATATCTCAGAACACAGATGACTGAACATAACATTGATGTTCGAATATTAGATGTGTCCATATTATCAGGCTCAAAAGTATTGAATGGTGCGCAAAAAATAAATGCAATGTCATTCACTAGTAACAAAGCAATACTCGAGGTGAAGGATGCCATAGACAGTGGAGTCAACGCTATTATTGGGTTGGGTGGAGGGACTGGTGGTGAAATAATCTTGCAGGTTATGAGGGCATTACCCATTACTTTCCCCAAGGTACTAGTCACAACATTACCATTTGATCCAAGAACAGCGGTGTCTGATACATCTATTATATTAGTACCAACATTGGCAGATATTTGTGGATTAAATGCAACTCTACGTGAAGTTTTAGATAATGCTGCGGCAATAACTGCTGGATTGTGTATGAAAAAAAATCTTGGAAATACTTTCAGTTCTGGATCTTCTATCGGTATTACAGCGCTTGGAGCTACAGAGTCTGCAATTGTTCCTCTTGTGGCCGCATTGCGTCAAAAGAATAAAGAAAGCACTGTATTTCATGCTAATGGATATGGTGGAGCTGCATTTGCGCGTTTTGCTGAACGAAATGCATTTCACACAATAATTGACTTAACTCCTCATGAACTTACACGCCTTCATATTGCAGGTGCACATGCGCCTATGCCAACAAGATTTAGTGTTTCTATGGATTTGCCAAGAATTGTTTTACCTGGGGGATTAAATTTTATTGGTCTAGGTGAAAAATTATTAATTCCAGAAAAATATCTTAAACGTGATCACTATGAACATTCTGGATTTTTTACTCATGTAAAAGTTTCTGAAACTGAGATGATTATTGTTGCAGAGGCACTTTGTGATAGTTTGAATTCAACAAAAGGTCCAACAAAATTGATCGTTCCAATGGGTGGTTTTTCTCATCAGGACATATCTGGTGGGGCTATTGAAGATGAAAACCTAAGAAATATTTTCCTTCAGACTGTTAAACAAAATTTAAAAAGTCACATCAAGCTCGAAACCCATGATGTTCATATAAGCGATCCTGGAATAACAGTTTCAATATTAAATACACTCGAAGATTACTCATCAACTAATAAGGAATATTGATGTCTGAAATTTATGAAAAAAAAGAAGAATTGATTGCTACCGCCAAAAGGTGCTTTGATTTACGTTTGCAAACTAATGCAGGAGGAAATCTATCTGTCCGCCTAGAAAAGCAAGACGCTATAATCATCAAGCCATCTGGGATAGGTTTTAACGAATGTACCCATGATAATCTGCAGATTGTTAATTTAGATGGATCAATAGAAAAATCAGCTCACAAGCCATCCAAAGATCTTGGATTCCACCTAGATTTATATCGTATTAGAGATGATATAGGTGCCATTGTTCACTGCCATAGTCCTTGGGCAACAGGCTATGCCAGCGCAGGTATTGAAATACCTTGCCTTACTGTTCAAACGATTGAAAAAATTGGCAACATGCCTCTAATTCCACTCTCATCTCAGGGTGGCCCACAAACTGCTAAAGATATTAGCCCAGTTTTCAGAAATAAAAAGATACACGCAGCTGTTTTAGCGAACCATGGTACCATTGGCGTTGGAGAAAATTTAATGAAAGCACAGTATTTAGCAGAAATTATCGAGGAAACAGCACATATTGCATATGTTAGAGATACTTTGATGGCAGCTCATGGAAAAACTTTGGTTGAGCTGCCCAAATATGGAACAGCTATTGAGGCTAATTCAATATAAACAGAAAAAATTAGGCAGATAATTTCTTAAATTTAGATAAATTAAATTTTATATAAGACATAAAATTTTCTCACATTATCAATTTTTTTTAATTATCTTGCTGATTTTATGAGTTTAGAAATTATCTGAAGCTTATCGTTCATTTCAATGGTAGTACCTTTGCTCTCAATATTCAATCTGACTAGCGGCTCCGTATTTGATTTGCGAAGATTAAAGCGCCATTCATCAAATGACAGACTGAAACCGTCCATTTCATCAAGGATTTTTGCTTTTGAGTGAAAAGCTTCTAGCACAGAATTTATTGATGTATCAGCGTTATTTACAGTAAAATTAATTTCTCCAGAACTTGGAAATGCTGAAACGCGATCTTTGACTAAACTACCAAGAGATTGACCTGTGAGGGAAATCAGCTCTGCAATTAATAGCCATGGAATCATTCCACTGTCACAATAAGCAAAATCACGAAAATAATGATGTGCAGACATCTCACCACCATAAATTGCTTCGTGTTTGCGCATAGTTTGCTTTATGAACGCATGACCCGTTTTCGATTGTTCTGCTTTGCCGCCTTTTTGGGACACAATATCTTGAGTGTTCCAAATAACTCTTGGATCATGAACAATTGTCGATCCAGGTTCTTTTTCCAAGAATATTGATGCAAACAAACCAACTAAATATTCACCTGGAATAAATTCACCTTTTTCATCAAAGAAAAAACAGCGATCAAAATCTCCATCAAAGGCAACGCCAAAATCAGCACCAATTTTTTTTACAATATCAGCTGTCTTATGGTGATTTTCAGGGAGAAGAGGATTAGGAATGCCGTTTGGGAAAGTGCTATCTGGAGTGTGATCTACACGAACAAATTCTATTTGTGTATTATTATTGTTAAGGCGCTTCTCAATGGCATCAAAAGTTGGACCCGCAGCTCCATTTCCAGAATTCACAACAATTTTTAATGGTTTGAAAGCATTAATATCAACAAAGCTTAAAGTTTTGGAAACATATGCAGCCCTTGCTTCATTAGAATAATCTAAAGAAGATCCTTTTTTCTTTACACGCGCCCAATTTTGGGATTCCGCTAAACTTTTTATAACTAAGAAGTCTTCATCGTCGTCTAAAGGTTTGGATCCAGATTTTACAATTTTCATTCCATTATAGTTTATTGGGTTATGTGAAGCGGTCACTACAATACCTGCGCAAGAAGAAAAATTGCTCACAGCCCAATACATTTCCTCAGTTCCAGAAAGGCCTATATCTATCAAATCTGATCCTGCATCCATTATCCCCAAACCAACAGCTCTTGAGAAAGCCGGACTTGTTTCTCTTGCATCAAAAGCAACCACTATGGATTTGGCATTAAAATGTTGAGCAACAGAACGCCCAATGCGATAGGCAATTGCTTCGTCAATATTAATATTGATTTCACCACGGATATCATATGCTTTGAAGCAAGTTAGTTCTTTTTGCATTTATAATTTCATTCCTAATTAATTGTAGGTCATTGATAGTCACTATCTAACAATTTGTTATAATTTTACCTTTCAATCTTACAGTCGTCTAGAAGAAAACTAATTTAGTAACATTAAAAATGACCATACATTAAATTATACTTTTCAAGGGAAGTTTTGATGTTTTTAAGAAAAATTTGTTAAGGTGATTTATGAAATACGATTCGGAAATTGATCAAGAAACATGGGCTTTCATTAAGAAAACGCAAAGCTTTTACAGTAAAGAACTGTTGTCATATTCTATCGAACAACAGAGATCCGAATATAACCAAATGTGCCACGCCTTTGATAATCATAAGCCATATGAATTAAGCATCAAATCAGAAAAATGGGATACAATTCCTGTAAGAATATACGANNGGTACTCTTATATATTATCATGGGGGTGGTTTTGTTGTTGGAGATTTAGAAAGCCATCATGAAGTTTGTGCTGAACTAACAGAAAAATCTCAATTGCGTGTTGTTTCAGTAGCATATCGTCTTGCGCCAGAACACAAACATCCAGCTCAATTTAATGATGCATTTCGCGCAGTACAAATTGCAGCAAAAACTTTTCCAGAACCATTAATCGTAGCTGGAGATAGTGCAGGTGGTAACCTTGCGGCAAGCGTCTCTCATAATGCTCGATCAACGAATATAAATTTATCAGGTCAAGTTTTAATATACCCATCTTTAGGGACAGATATGAACACAAGTTCGTTTATAACTCATGCAAATGCACCTCTGCTGACGACCAAGGATTTGTTGTATTATAAAAAGGTTAGATGTGAAAATCATGTGCCTGAAGATGATCCAACTTTTGCACCATTAAATGATAAGGACTTTTCAAATTTACCTCCTACTGTAGTTTTCACAGCATCATGTGATCCATTAGTTGATGATGGTGAAAAGTATTGTGCGAAAATTATAGATGCAGGTGGAGCAGCTGAATGGATTAATGAAGTTGGTTTGGTTCACGGCTACCTACGTGCGCGCTCAACAGTTGTTCGAGCAAGTAATAGTTTTGAGCGTATTGTTAATGCAGCGGCTTTTTTAGCAAAGAAAAAATAGCCTTACTAAACTAATTTGCGGATAATTTTNNTCACTATAATCTTTTTCAAATATTAGTTTGTCATTTTCATATGCTTTTAGATTTGCAGTGATAAAAAAATGTGTTTTGTCAGAATGCATTGCAGACTTAATATTAGTACGCCACATCGTTCCAGCGCGACCACCTGTATTTTCCCACTGCGCATCAACTTTTGCA
>ENA-UZXB01017822-UZXB01017822.1-metagenome-genome-assembly--contig:-Day-2-1m-contig-17822_pt1 | contig 12882 bp, 10 predicted proteins | sample MGYA00260339_ERZ794899 | MGnify/ENA metagenome assembly ERZ794899 | reverse complement strand
AATAAGGATTTTAATCAAATACGAGGTAGAAACATGTTTGGGAAATTTAAAAATAATAAACTTCAATTTCTTACAGTAAAAGGAAATGCAGAATCCGTTTACTTCAATAGAAATGAAGAAACGCAGGTTTTAGAAACAATTACGAAAGAAATTTCGAGTAATATAGAATTTACCTTAGACAATGGGCAAATAGAAACAATTAAGTATTTAAAGAAATCTGATGGCAATACTTATCCGCCAACTCAACTACCTGATGATGTGAGACAATTAAAAGGTTTTATTTGGCGAGAAGATGAGCAACCTAAAAAAAAGGAAGATATTTTTATTAAAAATGATAAAACTTAAAATAGTTCCAAATTTAAGAAAGCAGGCTATTTTCTATAAAAAACAATTATCTTGAAAAAAGATTTCCTTAAATATCAAGCACAAACCACTTCTCATCCTCTTGCTATTGAAATTTCAAAAGCAAAAGGAAGTTACATCTATGATACTTCTGGTAAAAAATATTTAGACTTTGTGGCTGGTGTTTCTGCAAATAGTGTAGGCCATAATAATCCAGAAGTTACGGCAGCTATTAAAAATCAACTAGATTCATATGCACATGTAATGGTTTACGGTGAGTTCATTCAGCGACCACAAGTTGAATTATGTAAATTATTAGTGAAAAATTCACCCAAAAACCTAGATGCTGTTTACATTACTAATTCTGGTACAGAAGCTACAGAGGGCGCATTAAAATTAGCAAAAAGAGTTACAGGTAGATGGGAAATAATAGCGGCTAAAAACTCATATCATGGAAATACAATGGGATCCATGAGTGTTTCCGGTGTTGAAAAGCAAAATTCAGCTTTTAGACCTTTAATCCCTGGTACAAAATTTATTTCCTTTAATAATGCAAATGAACTTCCCAAAATTACAACTAAAACTGCAGCCGTAATATTAGAAACAATACAAGGTGGTGCTGGTTTTATAGAATCGAAAAATGAATTTTTATTAAAAGTAAAGCAACGCTGTTTAGAAGTAGGAGCTTTATTAATTTTAGATGAAATACAAACGGGTATTGGAAGGACAGGTACTTTTTGGGGGTTTGAGAACTATAAAGTTCTCCCAGATATTATAATTACGGGGAAAGGTTTAGGTGGTGGAATGCCAATTGGTGCTTTTATTTCATCATTTGAAAACATGAGTTTATTAAAAGAAAATCCTACATTAGGTCATATTTCTACGTTTGCAGGTCATCCCGTAATATCTGCAGCTGGGGTTGCGACTATTAAAGAAATTACAACTAAAAATTTAATTTCATCCTCTTTAAAAAAAGAAGAATTAATAAGAAAATATTTAATTCATTCCTCAATAATAGAGATTAGAGGAAAAGGCTTAATGTTAACAGCACTTTTAGAAACACCTGAATTGGCTGCCAAAGTGATTCATAAATGTTTAGAAAACGGATTAATTCTGTTTTTCTTATTATTTGAGGGAAGAGCGATGAGGATTACTCCTCCACTCACAATTTCCAATGAAGAAATTATAGAGGGTTGTAAAATTATTTTAAAATCTATTGATGAAGTTAACGACTAATCAGCTTTTTTATTTAATCTAAAACACTATTAGTAAAAACCAGTATTTCTGCTGTTGACATTAGTTTATCGTTAATTTTTCTTGAAATACTGCAGAAAATAACTCGATAAAATATTAATAAAAAACTTATCATTTAAATTGGTAATTTTAATAATAAATTTGGGTTAGGACAATTTCTACTATAGAATTCTATATTTTCTTCGGATGAAACTCCAGGGTAATCTCCATAATTATTTTCTAAATCTTTAATTATTTGAAAATGTAAATGTGGTGCATAATCTCCATTTATTAAAGAATTACCCAAATAACCAATTACACTCCCTTTTAAAATGAAATCACCAACCTTTAAGTTTTCTATTGATAATAAGGATAAATGCCCATATAAAGTATAAAAAACCTCTTCTTTTATTTTATGCTTTAAAATAATTGTTGGTCCATAATCACCATAGTGATTATTGTTTTTAAAGCTATGAATTTCTCCATCTAAAACAGCCAATACTTTTGTTCCTTCTTTACACCAAAAATCGATTCCTAAGTGAATATTTCTTCTCTTATTCTCTGCCAAACATTTAAAATATTTACTTCTATCGTAAATATTCCTTTTTTCTAAATAACCACCAAAAGCAATTTTAACATTTTTATCTTCTAAAAATAAGTTGATATATTTTTCCCATTCTAAAGAAGAATAAATGTCAAAATTTGATAAGTCTATATTTTTATCTGAGATAACTAAAGGAGCATACCTATCATAAGAAATTTTAGAGTCAATTACTTTTAAAGGATATTCTGAAAGTTGATTCAAAAATTGATTAAATTTTGCTGTACTCATATCATGATGTTATAAATTACACTTCAATTTTAAGCATTTAATTTTTAAATTAAATTTAGGCAAAATATTGAAAATAGCAATCTATTAGCCTTAGAATAAAGAATATAAGATTTATGAATATAAAAAACCTAAGTATAAATAATACTCAGGCTTTTAAATTTAAATATTTTTAAAAATTAACTTACTAATTTTTTAGTTGATGGTTTGAACTTCGTTAATACAATACCATCAACAGCAGCCTCATATTCTGCCATAGTAGGAGTCCTTCCTAAAATAGTTGATAAAACTACTACAGGAGTCGATGATAATAAGGATTCTCCTTTTTTATCACCTGTATCTTTTACAACTCTACCCTGAAATAAACGTGTAGAAGTCGCCATTACCGTATCTCCTGGCTCTGCCTTTTCTTGATTCCCCATACAAAGGTTACATCCCGGTCGCTCTAAATATAACATGTTTTCGTATTTAGTTCTTGCTAAACCTTTTGGCGCATTATCATCGAATTCAAATCCTGAATATTTTACTAAAATTTCCCAATCACCTTCTTCTTTTAACTCATCAACAATATTATATGTTGGGGGAGCAACTACTAAAGGAGCCTTAAACTCAACCTTACCATGTTGCGCCTCAATATTTTTTAACATTTGAGCTAAAATCTGCATATCTCCTTTATGAATCATACATGATCCAATAAATCCTAAATCTACTTTTTTATTACCACCATAGTAAGATAAAGGTCTAATGTTATCATGAGTATAACGCTTAGATACGTCATCATTATTTACATCAGGATCGGCAATCATTGGTTCAGCTATTTTATCTAAATCAACCACTACTTCTGCAAAATAGTTTGCATCTGCATCTGGTTTTAAAGCTGGCTTAATGCCTGTTTTTAACTCAATAATTCGAGTATTTGCCTTGTCTACTAAACCTTTTAACATTTGCTTTTCATTATCCATTCCCTTATCGATCATGATTTGGATACGATCTCTCGCAATTTCTAAAGATTCAATTAAAGTTCCTTCCTCTGAAATACAGATAGATGCTTTCGCTTTCATTTCTGCGGTCCAGTCTGTAAATGTAAACGCTTGGTCCGCTGTAAGTGTTCCAATATGAACCTCTATAATTCTACCCTGAAAGACGTTATCTCCTCCAAATTTATTTAACATTTGCTCTTGAGTTGCGTGAACTACATCACGAAAATCCATAAAACCTTTCATCTCTCCCTTAAAGGTAACTTTTACTGATTCCGGAATTGGCATAGTAGCTTCACCCGTAGCCAATGCTAAAGCCACTGTTCCTGAATCTGCTCCAAAAGCAACACCTTTTGACATTCGGGTATGTGAATCTCCACCAATAATAATATCCCAATCCCCCACTGTAATATCATTTAATACTTTATGAATTACATCGGTCATTGCATGGTAATTTCCTTTAGGATCACGTGCCGTAATTAAACCAAAGTCATTCATAAACTTCATTAACCTTGGAATGTTAGCTTTAGATTTATCATCCCAAACAGAAGCAGTATGGCAACCTGATTGGTAACCTGCATTTACAATAGGAGATATGATGGTAGCTGCCATCATCTCTAACTCTTGAGAAGTCATTAAACCTGTAGTATCCTGAGAACCTACAATATTTACTTCTACTCTTACATTAGAACCCGCATGTAGTGTTTTACCTGGTGTGTTTCCTACAGCATTTTTATTGAATATTTTTTCAACTGCCGTTAATCCCTGACCATCGACAGAAACCTCTTTTGAAGCAGCGTATACTTTTGGAATATCCATTCCTAAGATTTTACACGCTATTGTTTGTAATTTTTTTCCAAAAACTACGGCATAAGAACCTCCTGCTCTGATAAATTCCATTTTTGGTGGTGTTAATGCAGCAGAAATATCTTTTAATTCTTTGTCTCCTTTGTATAATTTTTTTGTTTTAGTGTTAATTGTCAATACAGTACCTGTTTCTACAGAGTAGGTTTGCTTTAATACCGGTTCACCATCTTTATCTAGAACTGTATTTCCTTGAGCATCTTTTTGCTTTACCCAATTTTTTAAATCGATACCAATACCACCAGTCACCCCAACAGTTGTCAGGAAAATGGGCGCAATACCATTCGTACCAGCAATAACAGGGGCAAAATTAATAAATGGTACATATGGGCTAAAAGGGACACCTGTCCATAATGCTACATTATTTACACCAGACATTCTAGAAGAACCAACTCCCATTGTTCCTTTCTCAGCAATTAACATTACTCGCTTATCAGGATGTTGCGCTTTTAAAGCTGATAATTCATTTTGCATATCTTTATTATGCTCAAACATACATTGCCCGTGTAATTCACGATCTGATCTGGAATGTGCATCTGCTCCTGGAGATAATAAATCTGTTGAGATATCCCCAACGCCAGCAATATAAGTTACAACTTCTATTTTTTCTTCAACCTCTGGGAGTTTCGTAAAAAATTCAGCTTGTGCATAACTCTCTAATAATTCTTTAGCTATTTGATTGCCTGATTTAAAGGCAGTTTCAAGAAGTTCCATATCTGCTTCATACAAAAACACTTGTGTTTTTAACACTTTTGCGGCATCTCTCGCAATAGCAGCGTCTTTCCCTAAAGCTAAATCAAGTAGGACTTCAATTGAAGGCCCTCCTTTCATATGCGATAATTGTTCAAACGCAAAAGCTGGAGTAATTTCTTTTAATACTGATTCCCCTGTGATGATTTCTTTTAAGAACTTAGCTTTTAAACCTGCAGCGCTTGTCGTTCCCGGTAAAACATTATATATAAAAAATTGAAGAGAATCGTCCCTATATTTGCTATCTGAATCTTTTATTTGATCAATAATTTTGCCAAGTAAATCAGCACTATCGATTGGTTGTGGATGAAGTCCATGCTCTTTTCGCTCTTCTATCTGCTTTAGGTAATCTATATAAATGCTCATGAAAGAAATCTTTTGTAACAGTTTGCCCATTGATCATATAACACCAAAAGTTTGACTGTATAAGTTTTTGTTAATTTAGTGTCACAAACTTACATTTTTTATATGAAAATTAAAAGATAAATCATAGATAGCTATAATTAATTAATAAGAAAAAGTTATTATCAATCAGACTTTACTCAAGCCAAAAAAAAGAAATATTTTAACGGATAAATGGATATTTAATAAAAATAAAGAAAATGCAGACTAATAAGCCGAATCCTGTTCCTTAAAATGGCTCTTATCATTTATCTAGTTCTAAAATTACTCTTAGAATCTAACTGCCTACCCTTTAGAATTGGACGAGTAGCCCTCAAGTTCTAATTTACATGGCATTGCACCTCATAGAGTTTACCTGGTTTCACTACAGCCGAACTGTACATTCTTTCTGTTGCACTGGTCCTCAACTCACGTTGGACGGATGTTATCCGCTATGATTACTCTCTGGTGTCCGGACTTTCCTACTTGTCAAAACAAGTCGATAAGATAAGTCTGCAATTTCCTAAATTATTTTATATTCGTTCTTAAATAGTAAAAAAAACCCACTCATAAATGAGTGGGAAAAATTGCTATGAAAAAGAAAAAGTGTTATCGATTTCTCAATAACACTGCAAATATATATTAAATTATATTACAAAAAAATGTTTTTGTATTAAAAATTATTTTTTTCGTAATAAGATATCATATCTAAGAAAACATATCCTTTACTTTCTCAAAAAATGATTTATCTAATTTATTCGGATTAGGCTTAAAATTTTCGTTATCAGACATTTTATCAAAAAATTGTTTTTGTTCTTTGTCCAATTCTTGTGGTGTCCAAACATTAATATGGATTAGGAAATCCCCTGTTCCGTAGCGCTCTATACTTGGCAAACCTTTTCCTTTTAATCTCAAAATTTTTCCAGATTGAGTACCCGCTTCAATTTTAATTTTAACTTTACCTGTAACAGTTTCAACTTCCCTATTTGTCCCTAAAACTGCCTCAGAGAAATTAACATATAAATCATAATGAATATTTGTTCCTTCTCTTTTTAAAGTTTCATGAGGAATTTCTTCAATTAATACCAATAAATCACCCGCAATTGAGCTATCTCCTGGAGCTTCATTACCTTTACCTCCTACTTTTAATTGAACTCCCTCTGTAACTCCCTCTGGTATATTAATAGAAACAGTTTCTTCTCTAGTAATTAATCCTTGTGCATCTGATCCATTTGGTTTACTGCTAATAATTTCTCCTGCTCCAGAACACGTATTACAGGTAGTTGCAGTTTGCATTCTTCCCAATATGGTATTAGTTACTCGCATTTGCTGACCAGAACCATTACAAGTTGGACAAGTTTTATAAGTAACTCCTTCAGCTTTAACCTTACGTCTAACTTTTACTTTTTTCTCCACCCCTGTAGCTATCTCTTCTAAGGTAAGCTTTACACGAATTCGCATATTGCTTCCTTTAACTCTTGCTTGACGTTGGCGTCCTCCACCACCAAAACCACCAAAGCCACCTCCGCCGCCGAAGATATCTCCAAACTGACTAAATATGTCATCCATATTCATTCCTGAACCTCCAAAACCGCCACCGCCTTGAGGACCTTCAAATGCCTGGTGACCATACTGATCGTATCTTGCTTTTTTGTTTTCGTCACTTAAAACCTCATAAGCTTCTGCTGCTTTTTTAAAGTTCTCTTCAGCCGTTCTATCATCTGGATTTTTGTCTGGATGATATTTAATGGCCATTTTTCTATAACCTTTTTTTATCTCTGCCTGAGTAGCTGACTTTGAAAGTCCTAATATTTCGTAAAAATCTTGTTTTGCCATTTTTATTATTGAAGAATTAAAAATCTTAAGTTATTAATTCGTAATTAATAATTTTTTTTACTGTCCGATAACCACTTTTGGGTAACGAATAATTTTGTCTCCTAACTTATAACCTGTTTCTACACAATCTATCACTTTTCCTTTTAAGTCGTCAGATGGAGCAGGTATTTGTGTAATTGCTTCATGGAACTCAGCATCAAAAACGTCACCAGATTTAGTTTCTATTTTTGACAATCCCTTTAATTCTAGTGTATTGTATAACTTTTGATAAATTAATAAAACACCTTTTCTTAATTCTTCTGCCTCCTTGTCTTCTTCAATATGTGTCAGCGCACGCTCAAAATCATCAATAATTGGCAGTAAAGATGTCATTAGTTCTTGTCCAGCAGTTTTGAATAATTCTATTCTTTCTCTAGATGTTCTTTTTTTATAGTTTTCGAACTCAGCAAATAAACGTAAAAACTTATCTTTTTCTGCTTGAATTAACTCTTCGGCCGTAGGTTCCTCTTTTACAACTTCAGGATTAACCTCTTGATTTTCTTCTGTTTGAACCGTTTCTTGTTCATTGATTAATTCCTCTTCCTTAATCTTATCTTTTGTACTCATTTGTTTAATTACCTTTAAATATTATATATTTTTTTGTTTTTAATATTTTTTCATGTCTCAGTTTTAGCTAGACTCAATTACAAATATATTTACTTATTTGAAGCAGCAACACGTGTTAACTTCCTTGATATTCTTGTTATTTTATTTCTCAAACACTTTTTTCTTAGTTTATCTTTCCTCGTCGAAACCTTAATTTAATTTTCTATTCTTTCAATTTTCGCTCCAATAGATTTTAGACGAGCTTCAATATTTTCATAACCCCTATCTATTTGTTCTATGTTGTTAATAATACTTGTACCTGTTGCAGATAACGCTGCTATTAACAAAGAAATTCCAGCTCTAATGTCAGGAGAAGTCATTTTGGTGGCTTTTAATGAGCTTTCAAAATTCATTCCAATGACTGTAGCTCTGTGAGGATCACATAAAATAACTTTTGCTCCCATATCTATCAATTTATCAACAAAAAACAAACGACTTTCAAACATTTTTTGATGTATTAAAACAGTTCCTTTTGCTTGTGTAGCAATTACCAAAATAATACTCAATAAATCAGGTGTAAAACCGGGCCAAGGAGCATCTGCAACTGTTAAAACAGAACCATCTATGTAGTTCTGAATTTCGTAAGACTCTTGCACAGGAATATAAATATCATCTCCTCTATTCTCTAATTGAATTCCTAATTTTCTAAACACATTTGGAATTTGTCCAAGGTTTTCCCAACTAACATTTTTAATTGTTAACTCTGATCGTGTCATAACTGCAACACCAATCCAAGAGCCAATTTCAATCATATCTGGTAAAACAGTATGCTCACAACCCAAAAGAGAATCTACTCCCTCAATAATTAATAAGTTAGAACCAACTCCTGATATTTTTGCCCCCATAGAATTCAACATTTTACTTAATTGTTGGATGTAAGGTTCACAAGCTGCATTGTAAATTTTTGTAGTTCCTTTTGCTAACACGGAGGCCATTAAAATATTTGCAGTTCCTGTTACAGAGGCCTCATCCAATAACATATCTACTCCATATAATTCATGGGCTTCTACTCCATAAAAATGTTCTTCTTCATTATATCTAAACTTTGCGCCTAATCTAATAAAACCCTCAAAATGCGTATCCAAACGCCTGCGACCTATTTTATCGCCACCAGGACGCGGAATGTATCCTTTTCCAAACCGAGCTAAAAGTGGCCCAACAATCATAATTGAACCGCGTAAAGAACTTCCATCTCTTTTAAAATTTTCTGATTCTAAATAATCAAGATTAATTTCATCTGCTTGAAACGAGTATGACTTTTTATTTAATTTCTCAACCTTTACGCCTAACTCTCCAAGAATAAAAATTAATTTATTTACATCAATAATATCAGGAACATTATTTATCACAACTCTTTCAGGTGTCAGCAAAACTGCACAAAGTATTTGTAAAACCTCGTTTTTTGCTCCTTGTGGCGTAATTGTTCCGTTTAATTTATGTCCGCCTTCAATTTTAAATGATGCCATAGATTAATATCTTTTTCTGCCTTTATTTTGATTATTATGATGTGATTTCTTGTAGTTGCTTTTAGAGGTATTTTGACCTTGACCTTGTGTACGTGATTTTCTTAATAGATTTTTACTATCAGAGAGTGCTTCTTCTGTTTCTCTAAAATCTATTTTCTTATCAGATAAATCATACAAATGCTTAAAAATAACTGCATCATCAACTGTATCTTTATTCCAATTTAAATAACACTTTTTCATGTGATTTGCAATGGTAAATACCAATGCTTCTTTTTTATCACCATCTTCCCAACTCAAAGCAATATCTATCATTGTCTGAATATTATTACCGTAATAACGATATCTTGATGCCGATTTTGGATAAGCCAATCCCTCAGGTTTCTCTTGTAATTCTTCTTTTGAAGGCTTAGGATAAGGAGATTCTACATCTAGTTTAAAGTCTGACATTATATATAATTGATCCCAAAGTTTGTGTTTAAAATCTGGAACATCCCTTAAATGTGGCTGTAAATTACCCATTACATCTACAATAGCTTTTGCCATTTTATCCCGCTCATCTTTAGTTTCTAATGCCAAGCAATGGTCTACTAGTTTCTGAATATGTCTACCGTATTCCGGTATTATCATTAATGGTCTTTCCGAATTGTACTCTAAATCGAATGTCATTTATTTATTTTTGTGAAGTGTTCTGCATACCTATTTTTTTCATCATCTAAAATCAGAAAAAACACTAGAACTAACAGTTTATAATTTTGTAGCTATTTGTGGCTGCAAAGTAGTAATTTATTTTTAGTTTTATGACTGATTTTTAACCAATCACTTTTAATTTTGCAAATTGCAATAACAATTTCTTTTTTCCGATTGTACCAAATTTAATTTCTGCTTTTTTATTTGGACCATTTCCCTCTAAAGCAATTACTTCTCCCATACCAAATCTATTGTGTTCAATGATGTTACCAATAGCAATATTGGTATCAAACAAATTCGCCTTTGTAGTTGCTTGGGATACTTTCTTTAAATTTTTAGGGATAATAATTTCTTTTTTCTTCACGAGATCACGCTCAGCTTTTTTGCGTTGAATAGGTTTTTGAAAGCGAATTCCTTTTGGTACATCATCAAAAATACTTTTATCAAGAAAATTATTTATGGTTGGGTTTGTTGATTTAGGGGTGATATAATTTAAATACTTGTCATCTATTTCCTCTAAAAATCTACTTGGCTCTGCATCTACCAATTTACCCCATCTGTAGCGTGTTTGTGCATATGATAAATAAGCAACTTTTTCCGCTCTTGTTATTGCTACATAAAATAATCTACGTTCTTCTTCTAGCTCACTTCTTGTACTCATACTCATTGCTGAAGGAAATAAGTTTTCTTCTAAACCAACAATATAAACATACCTGTATTCTAATCCTTTAGATTGATGTATTGTCATTAAAGATACACTTGGCTTGCCGTCATCTTTTTTAGTATCAAAATCTGTTGCTAACGCAACATCCTCTAAAAACGAAGTTAACGAAGCATCCTCACCTTCTTCAATCTTATCTGTAATAAAATCTTTAATTCCGTTAAGTAATTCTTGAACATTTTCGACCTTACTCACCGCTTCTGGAGTTCCGTCTTTTTCTAAATCTTTAATTAATTGAGTCTTTTTAACAACTATTTCTGCTATTTCAAAAGCATTTTTCGTTTGTGCTTCTATTTGTAAACTTTGCACCATTGTCAAAAAATTCTGAAGCTTATTTTTTGTTCCAGAATTTATTTTTAAATCAATTTTGTCAATATATCTCAATATCTCAAAAATAGATCTTTTATAGTGATTTGCAGCGATTGTCAACTTATCAATAGTTGTTGCTCCAATACCTCGAGCCGGGTAATTTATAATTCTTTTTAAAGCCTCCTCATCATTTGGATTAATCAAAATGCGTAAGTAAGACAAAATATCTTTAATTTCTTTTCTTTGATAAAAAGACATTCCGCCATAAATTTTATAGACTATCCCTTTTTTACGCAAGGAATCTTCGATAGCTCTAGATTGCGAATTTGTTCTGTACAATACACAAAAATCATCAGATGTTAATTGATGATTCATTTGATTCTCCCAAATAGATTGTGCTACAAACCTACCTTCTTCTCCATCGGAAATTGTGCGCATTACATTTATTGGCTCCCCAGCATCATTAGAAGTCCAAACTTCTTTATCTAACTTAGTTTTATTTTTTTCAATTACAGAATTTGCTGCATTTACAATATTACTTGTTGAACGATAATTTTGTTCTAATTTAAACGTTTTTACGTCAGGATAATCTTTCTGAAAGTTTAAAATATTTTTAATATTTGCCCCCCTGAAACTATAAATACTTTGAGAATCATCACCAACCACACAAATATTTCCAAATTTATCTGCTAGAGCTCTGACAATTATATATTGTGAATGGTTCGTATCTTGATACTCATCAACCATAATATATCTAAAACGATCTTGATATTTTGCTAAAACCTCAGGAAAACGAGCCAGTAACTCATTAGTTCTTAACAACAAATCATCAAAATCCATTGCTCCTGATTTAAAACATCTCTCAACATACATTTTATAAATATCCCCTACTTTTGGTCTACTTGCTTCGGTATCTTGTTTCAAATATTCAGGGTTATTTCTGTAAGCCTTTACAGTTATCAAACTGTTTTTAAAAGAAGAAATTCTACCCAAGACCTGCTTTGGTTTATAGCGATCTTTGTCTAAATTCATTTCTTTAATTATTGAAGATATCAGACGAACTGAATCTTGTGAATCGTAAATTGTAAAATTGGTTGGAAAACCTAATTTATCTGCTTCTGATCGTAAAATTCTTGCAAAAACGGAATGAAAAGTTCCCATCCATAAATTTTTTGATTCACTATTACCAACAACACCAGCAATCCTAGCCTTCATTTCTTTTGCTGCTTTGTTCGTAAATGTAAGTGATAGAATATTGAAGGCATCTATTCCTTGCTGCATTAAATGGGCAATCCTATATGTTAATACGCGTGTTTTACCCGAGCCAGCTCCTGCAATAATTATCATCGGTCCATCTTTTTGCAAGACAGCTCGCTTTTGTGCATCGTTTAAAGAATCTAAATATGTATTCAAAAGTTTATTTTAAATGAATTTATAAATGTGAAATTAAGAAATCTATGCGTTGTTAAGAGTTGGTTATCATTTTTTTTATTCACAAATTTTTCACTTTAAAAAAGTACATTTGCAATAAGAAAAGTGAGTTATGGAATATAAAATTTTAGAAAGTATTGGATATACTTTACCTGCAGCAATAACAGGTTTAGTTACCTACTATATGTTTAACGGATTTGTAAAACAACAGAATTCTGAAAAAAGTTTAGAACTTTTAGCACAGAAAAAGAGAGAATCTCTGCCTATAAAGCTGCAAGCTTATGAACGGATGTTATTGTTTTGTGAGCGTATTACACCCTCTAAAATGTTAGTTAGAGTTAAACCTCTTTCAGATAACACACATGAATATTTACAATTATTAATTGCAAGTTTAGAGCAAGAATTTGAACA
>ENA-UZXB01012636-UZXB01012636.1-metagenome-genome-assembly--contig:-Day-2-1m-contig-12636_pt1 | contig 12882 bp, 9 predicted proteins | sample MGYA00260339_ERZ794899 | MGnify/ENA metagenome assembly ERZ794899 | reverse complement strand
GACTCATCAATCCATTGAATACAATAGAATCTTGACCTTCGAAAGTTGAATTTTGTATGTTAATCACGTTGTTCAATAAGGTGTAATAGCCAAGTGCAGAAACTGTGATTTTATCCTTCAAAACCTTGGAAACACCCACTTCTCCGTTGTAAGAATATTCGGCTTTCAAATCAGGATTCGGAACGATCACCGTACCTGGAATTGACTCAAACACCTTGGACAAATCATCCACATTTGGTGCTCTAAATCCTGTTGACGTGTTTGCTGTAATTCGCCAATCCTGCCCCGGATTGTAAACCAAACCTACACTACCCGTTGCATTCGCATTTTGCTGAACGATTTCAGAAAAAGGAAAAGGGAAAAACGTTTTGTCATCGAACTTAGCATTCAATTCTATATATGAAAAACGCAATCCACTACTTAATATAAACTTGTCCTTTTTCTTCCCGAGTTCGGTTGTTAGCGTTCCGTATGCCGCTGCACCATTCATCTCAGATCCACCATCTGGGTATCGGGTATCAATGTTGGAACCTTGACCGGTAGAAATATTCAATCGATTGGCTGTTGACTGAACTTGATTTGTGTAAGCTTCAACGCCATAACTAATCTCACGATTTTTCTTCCGCTTGTCGAAATCTGCATTGAATGAAAGAATGTCTAAATTCTCTATTTGTGAATCTCGGTTGTCGCTTTTAAACCGACGAGTAATTCGGCTTTCTTCAATTTGCTGGTATCCCAATACCATTCGTGCATTGTCATAAATTTTCGATTTCTTCTCCAATTCCAACATGTACGACAAGAATAATCTACGCTGGGGTCCATAATTCCATTCTGCAAATTTCGGATTTGCTCCGGACTGCTGAGTTAACCGGTCATAACGCGGAACATCATTCGTTGTACTGTACTGAAAATTAAGCGTCTGACGAACATTCTCCGAACTTTGCCACAAGAATTTTTGCAACAAATCGAGTTGTTCATAGGCAGAACCTACTTGAAGATTTGGATCCGAATTCTGAATCATTGTGTCCACACCATTTATTCTATCTTGATACCATGGTCGTTTTCCAAAATCTGGATACTTGCTCGAGCGATTCTGCCCTTGTTTCAAATCGCTGAATTCAGAAACAGTAAAACTCGTTAAGGATCCAAATCGACGATTGGCAACACTCATATCTCCGTGAACCGCATAACCATTTGCAGCAGAAAAATATCTTCCGTAGGCATTTGCTTTTACTAAAGCTTCATCTGAATTTGACAGAGAAGGTTTTTTGGTGATAAAATGCATCACTCCACCTAAAGCATCCGAACCGTAAACGGCAGAACTCGGACCGAAGGCAACCTCTACTCTATCCATGATCGAATTGTCGACTGTCATTACATTTTGTAAATGTCCACCTCGATATATTGCATTGTTCATTCGCACGCCATCCACGACAATGAGAACCCTATTTGTTTCAAATCCACGAATTATAGGCGAACCGCCACCTTGTTGACTTTTTTGGACCAATACATTTCCCGTTTGCGCAAGCATATCCGCAGTTGATGTCTGATTCATCACTTCCAAATCATTGGAACGAATAACTTGGATTTTCTGCACTACGTCCCCTTTTTTCTCCTCGAAACGATTGGCAGAAATAACCACATCGTCGTATTCACTAATTTTTTCAGACAAAGAAATAAGAAACTGACCTTTCAATTTGTGCGCCCCTATTTTGATAGTGGTATAATAGGCATGGCGAATTACAAATGTACCGGTCCGTTTAAGATTGGTTATCGTTGCATAACCTTTTGTATCACTTCGAATAACTAACGCGGGCTCCTCTTCATTAAAAATCTGAACATTTTCTACACCTTGCAAAGTGGTTTTATCAATGAATTTTATTGTTTGCGCTTGTAAGGAGAAAAGTGTAAAAAAGCACAATAGATTAAACGTAATTTTCATGCAATTCATTTTCGTTCATCCATGCAATTATCGAGCCATATTTTAACTAATTGATAACATTTGTGTTATAGCGTTGATTTAAAACTTAGCTACCAAAGGAAATTGATTAATTAATATTATCTTATCAAGCTTGCAAACAATTTAAGAAACAGTATGACGAACAACACCTATTTAAAAACGCAAAAAACGGCCCGATTGACTTGGGTGAAAAGTTCTGATGTTCACGCTAAAAAACTGCTTATTGTTCTTCATGGATATGGTCAACTTTCTACTTTCTTTTCTCGAAAATTTTCGAAACTGCAGTCAAACGGATATGATATTCTAATTCCTGAAGGTTTGCATCGCTTTTATTTGGCTGGAAGTGCAGGACGAGTCGGTGCATCCTGGATGACCAAAGAAGAAAGAGAAATAGACATCCAAGACAATCACGCTTATTTGAATGAGATTATTGAAATGCATGGTGATGCCTACGAAGGTATTTCTATTCTCGGTTTTTCGCAGGGTGGCGCCACAGCAGCGCGGTATTATTGTGAGAACCAAGATCGGTTCGGGTTTCTAATTTTGTGGGCTTCGGTGTTTCCACCAGATGTTGAAAGCCTTAGAACAAGATTAAAAGGAAGAAATAATTACTTCGTACTTGGAAAACAAGATGAATATTTCTCAACAGAGAAACAAAAAGAAGTACTAAATTTGCACAAAGAATTGGAGATGAATGTAATTTCCTTTGATGGCGGTCACGACATTCAAAAAGATATTTTAGAGTCCATTTTGATTAACATTTAGATAACAAGTTTTGGCACAGTTTGTGTCTTACAGTATGAAAAACATAAACAAATGAAATATTTAATCTTACTTATCGGCTTCGTTTCCTTTACCTCTTTTGGTCAAGACACTAAGGCACAAGGCATTATTGATAAACTTTCGGCTAACCTAAAAGCACAAACCTCATTTTACGTTGAATTCAGCGCGAATATTAAAAACAATGTTTCGGGAACAAATGAGTCTGAAACTGGAAAAGGCTGGGTAAAGGGAGTCAAATTTTATGCTTCTTACGGTGAAAACACGATTATTTCTAATGGATTGAAAACGTGGACTGTCGTAAAAGAAGAAAAAACTGTTTACGAGACGGATGCAAGCGATGATGATGAAGAATCAATGAACCCAAAGAAATTGATGACTGTTTGGGAAACTGGATTTAAAAACAAATACATCACATCTGAAAAATTGAATGGTGCGCAAGTACATAAAATCTACCTTCATCCTAAAGATCCAGGAAAAGCAGAATACCACACTATCGTATTGTACATTTCTGCAGATGGTTACGAACTGAAAAGAGTAATCATGAAATCGAAAGATGGAACTGTAATGACATACACCTTAACAAAATACGATGCCAATCCATCAGTTGATGATTCGAAATTCGTTTACGATGCGAAGAAATATCCGGGTTATACTTTGATTAAGGATTAATCGAAAAACACTTATATTGAAAGCCTTTCTATCGATTTGGGGAGGCTTTTTTGTGCTTAAATAAATTTTGATTTTACACCCCCTCGGTCCCTCCTCAAAAGAGGGAAGTGAATTATCTAAAATCTTAAATATTTACAGGAGTTGCTTCCCATCTTGAGGAGGGAGATAGGGAGGTGTGCTAAACGGAATGCAAATATGAAACCTAATAGTCCAACATCTGATCAATCGCTGCCTTCAACTTTTCCTTCGGAAGAAAATTCGCTTCAAGCTCTGGCGCAAATGGCACTGGCGTATCAAGAGAAGCCAATCTTCGGACAGGAGCGTCCAATACTTCGAAACAATTTTCATTGATCAAAGCTGCAATCTCACCACCGATTCCTCCCGTCAAACAATCTTCGTGCAGAATCAATGCTCGGCCTGTTTTGCGAACGGAAGTGTAAATTGCCTCTGTATCCAAAGGCAAAAGCGTTCGCAAATCAATTATCTCAATCGTTTCATCTTCATATTCTTCCAAAAGGTCCAATGCCCAATGAACAGCGAATCCGTATGTAATTATGGATAATTTCGAACCTTCCGCTTTAACAGCGGCCTTCCCTATTTCGATAGAAAACTCCGTTTCAAAAACTTCATCTTTTATACTTCTATATAAATTCTTGTGTTCGAAGAACAATACTGGGTTTGGGTCATCGATAGACGCCATCAACAAACCTTTCGCCTCCGACGGTGATGACGGATAAACGACTTTCAAGCCTGGTGTATGAAAGAACCAAGCTTCGTTACTTTGCGAATGAAATGGTCCAGCTGCTGAACCTGCACCTGTTGGCATACGAACAACTACATCTGCGTTTTGTCCCCAGCGCCAATGAATTTTTGCTAAATTATTGATTATCTGATTGAACCCACACGTTACGAAATCAGCAAATTGCATTTCAACAACGGCTTTCATTCCAGCAATAGACAATCCCAAACCAGCACCAACAATAGCAGACTCGCAAATTGGTGTATTTCGAACACGGTCTTTCCCGAATTCATCCATAAAACCTTCCGTCACTTTGAAAACACCACCATAATCAGCAATGTCTTGCCCCATGATGATCAAATCTTTGTGCTTTCTCATGGACAAACGCAATCCATCTTGAACTGCATCAATCAGCCGCATTTCTCTTGTGCTTCCCGTTCCTTCAACAATCGCATTCGGATTATTCGCAAACAAGTCGGCTACTTCATCTTCGGTATTCGGCGTAATATTAGGCTCTGCGTAGGCTATATCCAATTCATCTTGGATTTCCTTGCGCAGCTCTTCTTTAATTTCTTCAACGTTGGCTTCCTTCAACAATCCCAATTCCGACAAGTAAATTTCGAAGTTGGTTACCGGATCGAATTGCTCCCATTCATTTTGAAGTCCTTCAGGGTAATACTTTGTTCCTGAAGCTTCCTCGTGGCCACGCATTCTAAACGTTACACATTCCAATAAAACAGGACGTGAATTTTCGCGAATATCCTCCGCCAAACGACGAACAGTTGTGATTACTTCGAGGATATTATTTCCATCCACTTTTTCAGCATGCATACCATAACCGATTCCTTTGTCGATGAATTGCTTGCAACGGAATTGCTCCTTGCTGGGTGTGGAAAGTCCCCATTGGTTGTTCTCAACGGCAAATATTACAGGCAAATCCCATACAGTTGCCACATTTATTGATTCATGAAAATCTCCCTCTGATGCTCCACCATCACCCGTAAAAACTATAGTTGCTTTCTTGTCTTTTCTGACTTTATTCGCCAAAGCAATACCATCTGCGATCCCCATTTGTGGACCGAGGTGAGAAATCATTCCGACAATTTTATATTCTTGTGTTCCAAAGTGAAACGAGCGGTCTCTGCCTTTTGTAAATCCTAAAGTTTTTCCTTGAAATTGGGCAAACAATCTACTCAAAGGCACATTTCTTGAGGTGAATATTCCCAAGTTTCGGTGCATGGGAAGAATATATTCGTCTTCGCCCATTGCGTATCCAACACCTACTGAAATCCCTTCCTGTCCCCAACCTGAGAACCATTTTGAAATCTTACCCTGACGGAGAAGAATCATCATTTTTTCTTCTATCAAACGAGGTAAAAGTATCTTACGATAAATTTCGAGTAATTCAGTATCATCAAATCCTTCTCGGTTATATTTGATTTTTCTTTCTTGAATTGTTTCCATGGGAATTATTTGCGTAACAAAAATAGGAGAAAATTAGGTTTTAAGGATGATAAATTGGTGACAAAAAATAGGGACGAAAAAATTTTCGTCCCTATATGAAATATTAATAATCGAAATTCGTTAAACCAATCCTTGATCAATCATAGAATCGGCAACTTTAACGAAACCAGCGATATTCGCTCCGCTTACATAGTTAATGTTCCCATTTTCATCTTTTCCGTATTTAACACAAGCATCGTGAATAGAAACCATGATTCCTTGCAATTTAGCATCCACTTCTTCCGCTGTCCAAGACAAACGCAAAGAGTTTTGTGACATTTCCAATCCTGACGTTGCTACTCCTCCGGCGTTAGAAGCTTTTCCTGGAGCAAAAAGAATTTGCGCTGCTTGGAATGCCTCCACCGCTTCTGGTGTACAAGGCATATTTGCACCTTCAGCTACACACATAACACCGTTTGCCAACAAAGTTTTCGCTTCTTCTCCGTTCAATTCATTCTGCGTAGCGCAAGGAAGCGCAATATCAACTTTCTCTCCCCAAGGACGCTGGCCTTCGTGGAAAATAAAACCTTCGAATTTATCGGCAATTTCTTGAATACGTCCTCTACGAACATTTTTCAAATCTTTCAAGAAATCCAAATGCTCCGTATGGAATCCGTTCTCTGCAGAAACGTATCCCGAAGAATCTGAAACTGTAATTACTTTACCTCCATAATGCAATACTTTCTCGATCGCATATTGAGCAACATTGCCTGAACCAGAAACAGCAACCATTTTTCCGTGGAAATCTTGTTTTTTAGTCGCTAACATCTCTTTTGTGAAATAAACAGTTCCATATCCTGTCGCTTCGGGACGGATTAAAGAACCGCCCCAATTTCTGCCTTTTCCGGTAAGTACTCCAGTAAATTCGTTACGAATACGTTTGTATTGACCAAACATATATCCAATTTCACGCCCACCAACACCGATATCTCCGGCAGGAACATCTGTATCAGCGCCAATATGACGAGAAAGCTCTGTCATAAAGGATTGACAAAATTTCATTACTTCTTTATCCGATTTTCCTTTTGGATCAAAATCAGAACCACCTTTACCACCTCCCATTGGAAGTGTCGTCAAAGAGTTTTTAAAGATTTGTTCGAATCCTAAAAATTTCAAAATTGACAAATTCACCGATGGGTGAAAACGTAAACCTCCTTTGTACGGTCCAATTGCAGAGTTAAATTCTACTCTATAACCTCGGTTTACTTGCATATCTCCTTTATCGTCCAACCAAGGGACACGGAAAATAATTGTTCTTTCTGGCTCTACAATTCTTTCAAGGATATTGTTTTCCTGATACTTAGGATGATTTTGGATAAAAGGAATAACTGTCTCAGCTACTTCATTTACTGCTTGTAAAAATTCAGTTTCATGACCATTTCTGGCTTTGACCTTGTCCATGAAAGCATCAATTTGTGCTTGATATTTGCTCATTATATATACAGGTTTAAAATCGAGGACAAATTTAATTAATTTTCATTCCCTCCGACCGCTGAATAGAGTAAATTACACTGACAAAAACTTGTTGGGTTATAATAGTTAGAATTTATTGTAGAATTTCTAAACAAAAAAGACAACCCTCGTTTTATTTTTTCGTCATCTTTGTATCGAAGATTAAATTAAAATTATGAAAATAGCAAATAGACTATTCGTCACTGCAATTGTATCTATCGTTTGCTTTTCGTACACACATAGCCAAGGCCAAGCCAATGTTCTATGTTTAGGAGAAGACACTACGGTTTGTGCAGGTCAACCAGTTGTTATTACTAACTGCCCGCCATCTGGAGGAAGTTCATCTGGGAACACCTTGAATTTACCGAATCCAACCACCGTAAGTTTATTTGATGATTCGGGGAGTGCTGCTATTCCAATGGGATTCACATTTAATTTTTATGGCAACAATTATACTTCATGTTTAATTGGTTCTAATGGTCTTGTATCTTTTAATTTAGCTAGTGCTGGAGGATATTGCCCATGGAGTTTGAATGGAACTGCACTTCCAACAACTACTGTTGCTGGAGGATTGAACGCAGCCATGGGTTGTTACCAAGACTTGAACCCAAGTAATTTTAATTCAGGACCTGTTCAGTACCAAACTATAGGAACGGCACCGAATAGAATTTTCGTTGTTTTATATAAAGGTGTAACAGGATTTTCTTGTACGTCAAGTTGTAATTATTCTGCGTTCTTATTCTTTGAAGGAACCAATAATATCGAATATCATATCGGCACCAAAGTAGTCTGTGCCTGGAATAGCAACAGAGCTATACAAGGTACAATGAATGCAGCTGGAACTTTAGCTCATATAACACCTGGAAGAAATAATTCAGTTTGGACTGCCACTTCTGATGGTAAATTGTTTACACCAACAACACCTGCAATCACAACGGCTTATGCTATCTCTACTATTCCATACGTGGCAGTTACTTCGGGTGGTACTTCTACCCCGATTATCTGGCAAAACACTTTGAATCAGACTTTCCCATACAACGGAACTACTAATTCTTTAACAGTTACAACACCTCCACCTGGAACAACAGGATACTATTTAGTTGGTACTGCTTGCGGTGCTTCAATTGGAGCAGTGTCTGATACAACTTGGATTACAAGAGTGAATGCAACTGTTACAGCAAGTTCTATTTCAGACACATGTTCGGCTAGTCTTGGCACCTTAACTGCAACTCCAGGAGCTGGCGCTGCACCATATGTATACTCATGGTCAGGTTTGACTGCAACTACTGCAACTGTAAATAATGTCTTAACAGGTTCTTACCTCGTTACAATGACAGATAATGCGGGTTGTAACGCAACGGCTACTGTGTTGGTTTCAAATGTTTCAGTTGTTTCTTCGGGATCTATGACGGTGGTAAGTTGTCCGGGAGGTGCAGACGGTACCGCTACAGCGACAATGAATCCCTCAGGCTCAGTTACAACTTATTTATGGGATGATGCTATGGCACAGACAACACAAACCGCTACAGGATTGACAGCAGGAACATATACTTGTGTCATTACAGATGGTTCATGTGTTGATATAGTGACAGTTGTTGTTACAGAAATACCAGCTATGCAGGCAACAGTTAGCAACCTTCAGGATGTGAATTGTCATGCTTCGAATACGGGTGTCATTTCCTTAAATGTTATCAACGGAACTGCTCCGTATAATTATGTATGGACGGGGTCAATTTCAACAGCATCTAGTGCTACTGATTTATATGTTGGTCCGCACACAGTTACTATAACCGATTTCAATAGTTGTGTTATCACTGTTGATACCATTCTTAGTGAGCCACCTGCTTTGATCATTGATAGTATTTCACTAGATTCAATGATTTGTTCAGAGTCCAGCATTATAATTGGTGCAGTTGGAGCTGGAGGATCAACGCCATACACATACACATGGTACGAAAACGGCGTTCAATTTTCAAACAATCAATATGTATCAGTTGACCCAGTGAACTCTGGAACGACATATACTGTAGTTCTCGGAGAAATTTGCGGTAGTCCAACGGATACGGATTCATTATTGATTACCTTTCCTCAGGACATTATACCAAGTTCAAATCCAATCCCTTTTCAAGCTTGTGCTCCAGACACCTTTACGTTTGTGAATACTTCAGTCAATGGCGCCGATATTATGTCAACGGTATATGATTTCAGTAATGGTGTTACACAAATAGTTTCTGGAATGGACACTATCCTTCAAGATTTCCAAATTGCTGGAATGTATGATTTAACGATGACAGTTACTTCAAATTACGGATGCATTTACACCGGAACCTTCCCAGGCATAGTTTCAGCATTACAAAGACCAACAGCTAAATTTAGCATGACAACAAATCCGACGACAATATTTGAAACAGAAATTGGAATGATAGATCAATCAATCGGTGCCGCGCAATGGTATTGGGTTGCTCCTGAAACACTTGAAGGAACTTCAACTGAACAAAACCCAAGATTTAACTTCCCACAGAAGGAAGGAAATTACGCCATTTTCTTGATGGTAACATCTCCTCAAGGTTGTACAGACACAACGCGAAATTTCATTGAAGTTCAAAATGACTTTGTATTATACGCAGCAAACACATTTACGCCAGATGGTGACCAATTCAACCAAAACTGGCGTGTTGTAACTGATGGTTTAGATCCAAGTGATTTTGAACTAGAAGTATTCAACCGTTGGGGGCAAGTTATTTGGCTTTCGAAAGATCCACTTGCAGAGTGGGACGGAACATATGCCGGGAAAATTGTACCAGATGGGATTTACAACTGGAAATTACGAACCAAAAAAACAGGTACAGACGAGCCTAGAATATTCACCGGAAGTGTTATGATCATGCGCTAACCTATATTTTATTCAAAAACCAAAAAAGGAGGTCCATTACGGATCTCCTTTTTTTTGGGCACGCCATTTGTATCATTCTAGCTATATTTGAAAAAATGAAGAAAATGAAGAAAATTTTTATAATATCTGGAATCATTGCAACAAGCTTCGTTTCTTGTGATGTTTTGAACGAAGCAACGAACGTAATACTAACTAACGATGGATCAACTAACACGCCAGCACTTTCCAATTCTGAGGTTATTTCTGGATTAAAAGAAGCGTTGAGTGTTGGAATTAAAAACTCTGTGAATTTAACCTCAGTGACAGACGGTTTTTTAGGAAACACTGAAATTCGTTTGCCCTTCCCTCCTGACGCGATTAAAGTGAAAGAAAAAGCTATCGACTTGGGATTGCAAGGCCAAGTAGATAAAATTGAAACCACTTTGAACCGTGCGGCGGAAGAAGCTACGAAAGAAGCAATGCCAATTTTCATCAACGCAATTACGAACATGAGTGTTTCTGACGGATTTGCCATTTTAAAAGGAGGAAACGGAGCAGCAACACAATTCTTAAAGGACAATACATCTGCTCAATTGATGACAGCTTTTGCACCAAAAGTTCAAGAAGCAATTGAAAGAGTAAAATTGACGGAATACTGGAATCCAGTTGCGGCGAAATACAATACAGCGATGACTTTGACTGGAGGTGAAAAAGTAGAAACGGACCTGAATGCATTTGTTACTCAACGTGCTATCGACGGACTATTTACAATGGTTGAAAAAGAAGAAAATAAAATTCGTTTGGACCCTGCAGCGCGCGTTACAGATTTATTGGCCAAAGTTTTTGGAAGTGTTAAACCATAAAAAAATGGCATTTGAATCTACTGAATTAGTATTAAATAAAAACGGACAAGTCTATCATTTAGGTTTGTCGGCAGAAGATATTTCTGATAAAATCATATTAGTGGGTGACCAAAACCGTGTGGGATTGGTCACCTCTTTTTTTGATACTATAGAGCACAAATCTCAGCACCGAGAATTCGTTTGTCACACTGGACTATACAAGGGCAAACGATTGACCGTTTTGTCTACTGGAATTGGGACAGACAACATCGACATCGTTGTAAACGAATTGGATATACTCGCCAATATAGATTTGAAATCGAAGCAGATAATTTCAGACCGAAAATCGTTGGAAATGGTTCGCATAGGTACATGTGGAATACTGCAATCCGATATTCCGATTCATCAGTACATTCTAAGTTCACACTCCCTTGGTTTAGACAATGTAGCGCACTATTATTCCATAGAGTTTACCGAATACGAATCCGAACTTCTTCGAGAAATTGTTGATTTCGTTCCTTTTCCTGATAAAATTGAACCCTATTTGATCTCGGCCAATCATACCTTAACAAGTCGTTTTCATTCAAAATTGACCAAGAAAGGAATTACGCTTACCGCAAGTGGGTTTTACGGTCCGCAAGGCAGAAGCATTCGATTACCACTTAAAAACCAATGGAGAGAATCATTAGAAGATTGCTCCTTTCAAGATATTCCCGTGATGAATTTCGAGATGGAAAGCTCGGCACTATTTGCTTTGGGAAGATCATTAGGACATTCGTGTACTACAATTTGCTTAGGTATCGCAAATCGACCAACGGGTGATTTTTCGACGGACTACTCGAAAGACATGAATGATTTGATTGAATATGTATTGAAAAGGTTTTAAGAAATCGCTTTCAACATTGAAACTAACTTCTGTTCATCAATTTTCATTCTATCGGTAGAGAATTTACTTTTTTCAGCTTGCAATAATGAGGCAGCCGAAAAATGTATCGCGCTTGGTTGAACGGTTTGAGCGATGTTCAAAATGTTTGAAGCATTGACTCCTCCTCCAGGCATTAGCTCCAACTTTTCTCCAAAAATGTCTTTAATTTCTGCATAATTTGCCATTCCTTTTTCAACGTTGGTGGCTCTTCCCGAGGTCAACACTCTTTTGAACTGAAAGTATTTTAATATTTCGACGCCATCTTTCCATTCGGCCATTTCATCAAAAGCGCGATGAAAAGTCAAATCTTTTCCTCTTGTCAATTTGCTGATTTCACCCAAGAATGTCGTATCGATCTCTTTATTTTCTTTCAAGGCGCCCACCACAAATCCTTTAATAGGAAGATCGTTCAAACCGTGAATTTCTGCCAAAATCGTTTCTTTTTCGAAATCGTCGTAACAAAACCCACCTACTCGTGGACGAATCAATACGTGTGTTTCTAAGTATTGTTGCAAGGCCAAAAGAACAAGTCCGTTAGATGGAGTTGTGCCGCCTTGCTCTAGATTGACGCAGAGTTCAATTCTGTCGAATTTATATTTCTTTGCTAAGGTAATCCCTAATTTATCTGTAACACACAGTTCTAACTTCATAATTAATATTCTTATGTTCTTTGCCCTTTATTTCAATTAATTATCATTTAAAAGATATGTTCCAAAGATAAATAAAGGCGATTAGCTTGATTCATTTTTTATCCGTTTAAGTCTTCATTTTTAAAATTATTCTACTGTTGGCCTTAAAAGAAACGGTATTGCTAGTGAACTAAAAATGGATGGATTTTGGAGGAAGTAACGAAGTAAATCACTGACAAAACCTCATTTTTAGAAGTTTTCAATATAAAGCCCCCTGAACTGAGAATATAAATAGAACTAAAAATGGGCTTTAAGTTTCTTCGAAAGCCTTGACTTTTTCGTTCTTTTTTGTCAAGAAAAAAGGACATAAGAAAATTTAATTAGTAATCAGATCTTTTTTCTAAAAGTACTTTACAATCGAAACTATTTGACTATCTTAAATAAAAACTTATTGACAATACAATGAACCAAACTCCCCAACAAATATTACGCGATTACTTTGGCTATG
>ENA-UZXB01004690-UZXB01004690.1-metagenome-genome-assembly--contig:-Day-2-1m-contig-4690_pt1 | contig 12958 bp, 10 predicted proteins | sample MGYA00260339_ERZ794899 | MGnify/ENA metagenome assembly ERZ794899 | reverse complement strand
CCGTAAACCGAGTAGTATATACTGTTTAGCCACCCAAACGCACACACACACAATACAAGTTCAATTTTATAAATACTATGTTTAACAAGAAACATTTATTTTAAAAGTTGTAACATACTTTGCGATATGAGCAATAATGTTTACTATAGGATGTGGCGATTATAAGTGTTGTAGATAATAAGATATACTCTTATAAGAGGCACGAAGATAGGTATTTAAAATTATAGTTTTGCATAGTTTTCTTACAATTTACAAAAATGTTAAATAATAGAAGTTCAATTTTATATAATAATTAGGAAAGTAGTTTAGATTATTTTTGTATCTTGCGACTTTAACATATAATAATGAAAGAAGAAAATAAGAAGTTAGGTAGTGAGGCAAGGAAGAAAAGACCTCAACTTGGTAAGATAGATGAGAACTATAATAAAACTCCAAAGGCATTAATACCTAAAAATAATGAGGCAAGACAAGTGGCTAAGATGACTCGTAAATCACTTGCTTATGCATTAGAAGGACAGCCTGTAAAGATTAAGATGGCATTAGATATATTATTTGATGAAGACCCAAGAGCATATATAGATGCAATAGCAAAACTAATGAACTATGCTATGCCTAAACTATCATCTACAGAGATTAAGAAAGATACTGATACTAAGATTGAGATTAATTTAACTGAAGGTGCAACACTTGATGATATTAAAAATCAAATTAGAGGACTTGAAGATGCAGAAGATATTGATTATACTGAGTTAGATGACTAATAAAAAATTATTAAAGTTCGCACTTCAAAAGAAACTATCTGAGATGAGTTTCTATGAGTTCTTTAAGGCTGCTTGGGTAGTAGTAGAACCAGCCGTACCATTATCTACTAATTGGCATCATAAATACATTTGCGATACGCTACAAGAAGAATGTGAGAGAATCATAGCACAAAAGCCAAAAACTAAAGATATAATTATTAATGTACCATTTAGAAGTACGAAGTCATTAATAGTTACTGTTATGTTTCCAGTATGGGCTTGGATAAAATCTCCTAAACTAAGATTCATTACTTCTTCTTACTCTGCTGCACTATCTATTGAACTTGCAACTAAATCAAGAGATATAATATTTAGTGATTGGTTTAAGAAAAGATGGGGTGATGTATTTCACATTAAAAAAGACCAAAACTTAAAAGAGAGATACGAGAACAATTTTGTTGGAATGAGAAGAGCAACATCAGTTGGTGGTACTGTTACAGGGCAAGGAGCAGACTTTCTTATTGTAGATGACCCTCTTTCACCACAAATGGCTAATTCAGCAACAGAAAGAGAGAACGCTAATGAATGGTATAGAACTACATTCTATTCTAGGCTTAATCAACCTGATATTGGAGTTAGGATTATAATTATGCAAAGAGTGCATGAAGATGACTTAACAGGATTCTTATTAGGTAAAGAAACTAGATTAAAGTATAAACACATCTGTATTCCTGCTAAAAGTGGAGATGGTAATATAAAACCAAAATCACTAGAGAAGTTTTATGATAAAGATACTCAGTTGTTCTGGGAAGATAGGTTTAGTCAGAGTACATTAGATGATTATAAAAGTGCATTAGGTAGTTATGGCTATGCAGGACAACTACAACAAACACCAACACCACTAGATAGTGGTATGATTCATAAAGATTGGTTTAAGATTGATAGATATAGAAAAGATGAGGCTACAGTAAACTTTGTTATTGACCCTGCATATACTGCAAATCAAAAGAATGACCCTTCTGCATTACTAGCATATACCTATAAAGATAACAAATGGCAGATAATTGATTGCATTAACATATACAAAGAATTTCCAGAACTTGTTAAATTCATTCCTCAATGGGTAAAAAAGAATGGATATACTCCAAAAAGCCGAATATTTGTTGAACCTAAAGCATCTGGTAAATCTATTGTGCAAACTCTAGTAAGAGAAACAGGACTTAATGTAAAAGAAGATAAACCACCAACAAAAGACAAAGTAGCAAGAGTTAGTGATATTAGTGCATCACTTGAGAGTGGTAGAGTTAGTTTATTGAATGGAGATTGGAATACAGAGTTTTTAGACCAACTTACTAGGTTTCCTGCAGCAAAACATGATGATATGGTAGATTGTTTAGTTATGGCTGTAAATAAGGAAATATGGGGTGGTGGAGGTCAGGTAGTTTACTTTAATTAAAGTTTTTTTCAGTTTGTTTAAAAATTGTGAAAATATTTCATAGTATATTTACTATTTTTGCCTAGTTTTGAGTAATTCTAAAAAAATTATCAAAAAATTATGAAAAATATAGACATATCATACATAAACGACAAGCACAAAGAAATTGTTGAATTACATCTAAGAAAGATTAAGAAAGCAATGTATTTTGCAACTGAAGATGTTGGAGAGGGGAAGTATCAAGACTTTTTAGATATAATGAACTCAGTTTACTTATATTCAAACAATTTTCATGAAACTATGGTAGATAAGAGGGATAGTGATGGTTTATTAGATGAATTTATATTTTTAATACCTAATATGGTGTTTTATACTGCTATTGGGTATTTAACTGCATTAAAAGATGAAAATAATGATAATTTAATGAGAAGTAGTTTAGAAGAAATTGGTTCTATTTGCGAAAACGCAACAAGTGAACTTGCAGATATTCTTATAGATGAAAAAGAAAGTAAAAAAATAATGCAAGATATTTTAGATTTAGACTTAACAAAAAATTAATAGATATGGTTGAAATTAAAATTCAAGACAAAAGTTATGACATTCCAACTGAGTGGAAAGATATAACACTTAGATATTGGTGTGGACTATACTCAATTATCAATCAGTACAACAAAAGAGATGATGAGGGTAATGTTATTGAAGCAGAACACTCAGAAGTGGAGTTATTGAAGATGAATAGAGATATTTTCATATATCTTACAGGTGTTAGCCATAATGAGATGAATATGCTAGATGTTGATAGTGTAAATAATGCAGTAGCAATATTCTCACAAACATTAGAAGAGTATAAGCCAAAAGGAATAGATAAATTTGAATTTGAGGGTGAGGAGTATCTATTTCCAAAAGAATTTCTAAGAAGAAACACATTTGGAGATTATATTGAATCAACTCACTTAGAGAGTACAATAGAGATAATGAAACATGGAAGGTTTGATGTATTACCAGAGCAAATGGCAATACTTTGCAGAAGGGCTGATGAGGAATATGATGATGATGCAATACCTGCCAAAACTGAAAAGTTTAAAGAATTGACAATGGACTTCGTGTGGGAGTTCAGTTTTTTTTTGACAATGCAAAGCGTAAAATTAACAAGGACTTTCCAAATGTTTTTGGGCAAAACAGAGGAAGAAGTGGAGGAGGCAAAAATAGAGTTTCTACAGTTGGACTCTACAATAAGTTCATAAAGCCTTATGGTTGGCTTAATAGTTTATATATGGTTGCAGAAAAGGGGATATTTAGAGTGAATGGTGAAAACGACATAGATAGTGTGAAGAAAACAGACTTATACAAGGTTTTAACTTATTTAAGTTGGAATACTGCTAAAAATGACTATGAAATTGCTGTTCAGGAGAAAATACATAATAAAAATAATATAACATTGTAATAATGGCAATAACAAGATTAACAGACATAATAACAGTATTTGACAGCAAATGGACTTATGGTGATGTGAAATTTGGTTACGAAAGTGAAGTAAACCAAGACCATGACACTCAGTACCCATTAATGCTAGTTGAACCACCTGAATCAACTATACCTGCAGTATATAATGGTAGAGAAGAATATACATTTGAAATAAACTTCTATAATTTATACTCTCAAGATGCTCAATCAGTAGTTACACTTCAAAAGAGATGGGATAATTTACAAGATTTGGCTAATGAGTGGCTAGATATGGTGCTTAAAAATTATCAAGATGGAAATGTAGAGGCATACTTAGAAGATGAGAGTATCGCTATAGAAAGAGTTAAAGAGGTAGCAAATGATAGATTGGTGCAAATAAAACTAACATTCACTATGAGTGCGTTTACTAAATGTTTCAGACCAGTTTCAAACTACCCATCAGATTACTCTGATTTAGTAGTGTGGCTAAAAGCAGATAGTGGTGCTACATTTGATATAGCATCTAAAAGAGTAAGTTCTTGGGCTGACCAGTCAGGAAATAGTAATGATGTGGCTCAATCAACAGCAGAAAATCAACCATTAAGATATGGATATGGTGGTGCTAATGATAAGTCATATTTTGCTTTTGATGGTGCTAATGATACTTTTGTTTCAGGAAGTAATTTACCTGTAACAACAGACTTTACAATATTTGAAGTAAGTAGAATTGATGAGATTAATCAATATGTATTTGGTTTTACAGATAGTTTAGGTGGTCAAATAGCCATAGGTACAAATAATAGTGGTTATATTACTGCTATAGTAAGTGAACCATTTAGTACAATAACTGCAAATACTTCTGTAGATAATAAAGATAGTAATCATATATCAGTATTAAAGAAACACAACAAAAGAATAAATTTAGAATATTATGATTCTGCAAATTCTATAACTGCTACTGATAATGATTCAGGATTTAATCATAGTTTTGAATTTAATACAGCGACATTTAATATTGGCTCTTTCAGGGTCTATCCTAAAATGTCTGGACAATTAAATGAATTAATAATTTTTAACAGAGCCTTGAGTGATACTGAAATTACTGAAGTAAGAGGCTATTTAAATTTAAAATATAAAATATATTAAGATATGGCAGGAATAAATGGACAAGTAGAATGGCAAATACAACCATTCGGTTATAGTAATTCTAACTTAGCAGGTTCTTTTTGGGGTGATACATATAATTATCTTAAAAGTGTAAATGACCCATTAAGGTATCAAGTTCTTTGGACTAATGCTACTTTAACTGAAGGGCAAGAGCCTTCTGCTGGTAATTTTTCAGGGTTACCTACTTCGGCAACAGTAGGTAATGGTGATTTAGTAAATGTTATTTTTAAGGTTGAAACATCTGTTGGTGATGGGTATTGGGAAGAATTAGGTAGTATTAAAAAGTCAAGAGATATAGCAAATAAGAGGTATGATAATGGAAGTCAGCCTTTTGGTCATAGATTTACAATAGATATTAGTCAATTAGTTTCAAATGAACTTTCTTATAGTTTATGTCCAATAAATAAAGGCACTTGGCAAAGTAATTATTATGGAGGTATGAATGGTGGATTAACAATGCAGGATAATGTACTTGGTGCATCTGGTTTTGCAATGGGTACTCCAATAAGTAATTATAATGTTTCTAGGAACGGAACTTTCAGGCTTTTAAAAGTAACACCATACTATGAAATAATAAATGGTGATGGTGAAATTGTAAGTGCAGGTAATGGGGGTAATGCAAGTGTTATTTCAGTTATAAACTCAGTTAATCAGTTTGAGAAAGATAGTTTATATTATCCAAACAGTTATGATATGGCTGATAGTGCAAGTAATAAATATAGATTCCTAAGTAGATGTCCAAATTGGACAGATGTACCAACACTAACTTATGATTTTAAAAAACCTGTAAGAATAGATGAACAAGCAGAGTATTTACAGTTTTATATAAGAAAGGCTAATTCTAATGGGATTAATGCATCTGGTAGTGATACAGTAGGTGCTATTGGATTGAAAGTACAAACATACCTAGCAGATGATTCGTTACAAAATACATTCTATCTAAGAGATTTTGAAGATAATTTATTAACAGGAGTTGATGGTAATTCTGATACGGTAATAAATGATACTCAAAACCAAATGTTTGTTCAAAACATATCTCCAGATTACATAAACAATACTGCTGCTCTTAAAAACCCTTCTAATTCCGTATTGACAGCCTTCCCTTATTGGACTGCATATACAGGCGATAAAATAACATCATCAACTGCTTATTATAGAGTTAGTATGTTTAGATTTGGTATGTACCTTAACTATACAGGCAGAAGAACATCAACATACAGATACTATACTATAGATAGAGAAGATGAGAAAAATGCTTATGGATTTGTTAGATTTCATTGGTTAAACTCTGTTGGTGGAATTGATAGTTATACTGCAAAAAGAGATGTAGTTGAGGGCTTAACAATAAGCAGAGATGTTATAGAAAGAAAAAGTGGTGATAGAACTTGGTATCAGGGTAATCAAAATAATGGTTCAACAATGCAACCCTCACTTTACCACTCAGACACAATGAGGGGTGGTGATATATACAAAGGAGGTAGAGAGGTTTCTAATGTAAATGCAGAAAGAGTACAAAGTGTTTATACAGAGCCTTTAAATAAAAGTGTAGCAAAATGGTTAGAAGAAATGATGTTATCACCTAATGTTTGGATAGAGATGGACACAGATGCTACACAGATGGGTAATGCAAGAAACCCATACTTACGACCATCTGATAAGGAGTACATACCTGTAATCATTACAAATAGTGATGTTGAAACTGTTAATCAAGAAAATGGTTTAGTTAAATTTAATATTGAATATACTTTAGCACATAAAGTAATAACACAAAGAAACTAATATATGTCGGTAAAAATAGAGATATTAGATTATGTATATGGAGAGATTGAGGGGTCTCAAATGATTTCAAATTATTCATTTACCTCATCTGCTGATTGGTATTTAGGTACTGGATGGTCTATAGCAGGAGGTGCTGCTAAACATTCAGGTTCTTTTGGTTATTTGCAGAATAGCAATGTTACCTTTATTGAAGGTCAGAATTATAGGATAAAATATAAAATAAGTGGTAGGACTGCAGGTAGTTTGATACTAGCAAATCACTTACCTAGCAATGCAAATGGATTTAATCAAAATTCAAATGGTACTTTTTCTTATGATTGGATTCAAGGAAGTAGCAATAACAATCAACTTAGTTTATATGGTAGTTCTAATTTTGATGGAAGTGTAGAATATGCAGCAGTTTACCTTATAACTAATATTGATTGGGAAAAGAGTGTAGTTGGTGAGTTAGATGTAACTGACCATTCTGATTTTCCATTAGCAATGACATTTCAAATATCAGACATAAAAGATTTAACTTCAACAAGTGGTGATTATAGTAAAACATTTAAAATACCTGCCACAAAGAATAATAATAAATTATTAAAACACACTTATACTCCAAATATAGATACTGATGTAAATCTTACTGAGAATAAAAAATGTAGAATACTTATCAATAATCTTTTCTCTGTAAAAGGATTAATTAAAGTTACAGGAGTTGGTGGTTATGGAGAAACACCATCTTATTATAATTGCGTGTTTTTTGGAAGTAATCTAAGTTGGGCTGATGATTTATCTAATAAATATATGAATGAGTTAGATTGGGGTGTTAATGGTAAGGACTTAGAGTACAATAAAACGAGTATTATGGCTACTTGGCAAGATGAACATTGTGATTCATCTACATCTCCAATAGTATATCCAATAGTATCTTATGGAGATTACAATCCTGATGGACAGCAAAAAACAATACAACTTTTAGATACTGCATCCACTCAGCCTATTACTAATGGCTCTACAGGTTATTATGGATTTGATGATTATAATGATAGTTACGGAACTCCTAACCCAACATCAGATTGGCGACCTGCAGTATTTGTTAAAGATACATTAGAAAAGATATTTAGTCAAGTTGGTGAGTTTGGATATAGTATAAATTCAACTTTTATGGAAACAGATATGTTTAAAAAGTTGGTATGGATATTACCTAATTTTAAATATAATAATGCTGAAGAACAGTATGATGAGTATTCTGTAGAGAGTAACTTTACAAATGGAGTTTCTATGAGTAATGGTATTGACCCTGCAGAAAATGGTGTTCAAATGTTTTATAAAGACCCTTTATCAGAGAATAATGGTGCTAATGGAGGTGCATATTATTATTATGGTGATGGTAGGGAAGTACTTGAAATATCTTCATCAAACTTCAATGTAACTCTTGATGGTGCTAATGTTGTGGAAAATGGTGTTAATTCTTATATAGAAATAGAAGAATATGGTTATTATAATATAAGATTAAATGGAATACAATCAAGAATTGCAAGAGCAGACAAAGGTGGAAGTGTAAAAAAAGAGATAGATAGAATTGATAGTAGAATAAATTTAGAAGTTAAAACAGTAGGTCAGACAAGTTGGAATATAATAAATGAATCTCATTTATTTAAAGTTATAAGTCAAAAGGTAAACTCAAGTATTATGGCAACAACTAGTTATGAAAATATGCCATCCATTAATCAAGAAGGTATTTGGCTAAATAAAGGAGATAGAATAAGGATAACTCTTGGTATTAAATTACTTGCAGTTGATGATACCCAAAATTTTCGTGTATATGTTTTCTTTAAATCAGGTGATTCTAGCAATTTTGATATTTCTCTTAACTCTGAAGCAGTTGCATATGGTCAGACTTATGACTTAGATAAAGTAATTAATAAAGATTACAAACAGATTGATTTTGTTAAAGGTATTGCACACGCATTTAATCTTAAAATGACTACTGATGAAACTACTAAGACTGTAAATATAGAGCCATTTAATACTTTCTATAAGGATTATGCTGATGCAATAGATTGGACTTATAAATTAGATAGAAGTAAACAAATAGAGGATAAGTGGATTAAAAGCGACTTAAAAAGAGATGTTGTTTTTAAATATAAAACAGATAGCAAAGACAAGAAAGTTGATAGGAGAGGTGAGGATTGGTTTGATGGAATAAAAGATGAATATCCATATCAAGAAACACTACCTAAAACTTTTGAAAAAGGTGAAAGTAAATATGAAAATCCATTCTTTGCAGGAACATTTAATGGTAAAGACCAAGATACTACAGGGGGGCAATTAGACACAGCATTTTCTGCTTGTTTATGGCAAGAAATTACAGACTCTACCTACTCATATAGACCAAATAAAGGTTATGAATTTTTACCAAGATTATTATATTGGAATAAATACTCACCTGCAAATCCAAGTTTATTTAGCCAAAAACAAGCATCAATTCAAACTTGGGCTTCTACTATAGATGTTGTCCATGCAGGTTCTTCAGTAAGTCCTTCTCCATTCTTATCAGACATATATCCTCAAGCAACATCATACAATAGAGATGATAGTTCAAGTCCAATACTGTCTTATGGTAATGTTAATGTAAGAGATTATGATGATTCAACAGTAGTATATACATCTTATTCAGCAGGTAAGGGTTTATTTGAAACATATTATAAAAATATGTTTGAGATGTTTAAGGCAAAGCCAAGATTAAGAACTGTTTATATTGACTTAAAAACAACAGACATTATTAATTTGGATTTTAGAAAATTAGTATATATAGATGGTGTTTATTGGAGAATAAATAAAGTAGTTGATTATCAACCAAATAAAAACCAACCTACAAAAGTAGAGTTAGTTGAATGGTTACAGTTGGGTGCATTTGCAGCAACAGCACCATCTTTTAATGGTAATGATAATACAGGAGGTTTTGGTTGGCAAGATGAAGGTGTATTTGAAAATGATGATATAGGATTATAAAATATGACAGACAGAAAAGAAATATCAAGTAGAGGAATAGCACAGCAAAGTGGATTAGATGTGTTTTCTAGTATAACAACTTATAATGGAGAGTATATGAATTGGGGAAATGCTGTTGATTATGACACTCAACTTGGCTCAGATACAGATTATGCTACAACAGCAGCAGACCCACATACTGATGCTTTAATAAATAGTCCTGCATCTACAATAGGAAGATGGTATAGGTATCATACAAGTGGTTCGCCATACACATCAATACCAGCACCTATATCTTCTGCTGGTGCTTTTGTTTTCTATGGTCAAGAAACAGGTGGATTGCCATCATATAGTGGTATGTATCAAAAATTAAATTTAATTTCAGGTAATCAATATGAAATATCAATTCAGGGTGCTATTGGTGCTAGTGCAGGTACTTTGTATGTAAATATATATAAACCTTCTGAAAGTACTTATAATTTAATCTCAACATCATCAATAACATATCCTTTAACTAATACATCTATTGCACTTAGCAAAACTACATTTACTGCTGAAACTGCTAATGATATTATTGTGTTGTATTTCACAACAACCTCAACATCTGCTGTTGTTGTACCAGTAGCAAGTATATCAATAAAAGAAAAGCAAGAATACTTAGTGCCTGTTTATGCTACTGATAAGTTTGGTAATGACCATAAAGTATTAAGAAGAAACTCAGGAAATATACTTTCTGATGATTAAATTTAAAAAGACATTAAAGCAATTAAAGGTTGTTGGTCAAATGCTAAAGGTAGGTTTGCAGAAAGAACTTATTGCACAAAAGCATAATGCTACAGGTAGGTTAAGTAGAGGGTTGAGGCATGAAGTTAAAGGCACTACTTTAAATGTAATGTCATCTGTTAGTTATTGGAAGGCTGTTAATAACCCTAAGTTTGCTAAGAATCCTAATTACAATGCAATAGCATCTTGGGCTAGGGCAAAGAAAGGTATAAAAGCAACTTCAGCATCAATAACAAGAATATACGCTAAGATGTTAAGACAAGGGTATGGACAACCTTATGTGTTTTGGACAGAGGGGAATAATTTAAGAAGAACAAACTTTGCAGGATATGTAGCAAATAAGTTTAGTAAAGAAGTAGCAATCAAATTAGCACCATCTATTGGTGCAGATGTGGCAAGTATGATTAGAGAAAAAATTAAAAATAATACAAAAGCAAAAGTTAGTTAATATGGCAAATACAGAGAAAATTGTAGTTCAGGTAATAGTAAAAGGTGAGAATGACTTAAAGAAGGTAGGTAAGACAGCAGATAAATCAACTAAGAGTTTTGGTAAATTAACAAAAAGCATGGCTAAGATGGCAGGTGGGTTATTGGCTGCTGTTACTGCATTTAAAACCATTACAAGTGTTATAAGTACCTCTATTAGAACATTTAGAAATTTTGAATTTCAAATGGCTAAAGTTAAAGCAGTGTCAGGTGCAACTGAAAGAGATTTTAAAAAACTATCTAATACTGCAAGAGAATTAGGTCGTACAACTTTCTTTACTGCAACTCAAGTAGGTTCTTTACAGGAAAACTACGCTAAACTAGGATTTACTACTGATGAAATATTAAATGCTCAACAAGCAACAATAGAACTCGCAACAGCAACAGGTAGTGATTTGGCTAGAGCAGCGATTGTAGCAGGTTCTGCTGTAAGGGGTTTTGGATTAGATGCTAGTGAAACACAAAGAGTTGTAGATGTTATGGCTGTTTCATTTACAAGTTCTGCTTTGGATATTGAGAAATGGCAAACCTCTATGACTAAGGTTGCACCTATTGCAAAGTCAGCAGGGTTTTCTATTGAAGATACAGCAGCGATAATGTCTAAATTAGCAGATTCAGGAATTGAGGCTTCTATTGCAGGAACATCTTTTAGAAATATACTTCTTAAGATGCAAAGTCCTACTTCTGATTTAACTAAAGCATTTGGAGGTACTATTCATTCTTTTGATGAGTTATTACCTGCAATGAAAAAGTTTGTAGAGGAGGGTGGTAGTATGGCTGACATTATGGAAGTAGTTGATTTAAGACAGGCTGCTGCTTTTGAGCAAATGCTAACAAGTGCAGATAGTGCATTAGTACTAAGAGATGCTCTAAATGAGGCTACAGGTGCTGCTAAAGAAATGTCATTGATTATTGCAGATACATTAGAGGGGGATATGAAGGAACTTACCTCTGCTTGGGAGGGTTTTCAAATATCTGTATTTACAGGTAGTGGAAAGATAAGTAAAGCAATAAGAAGTGTTTTAGATGTTACTACAGATTTATTAAATAAATTAACTGATTACAATAAGACAAATAGTGAACTTGCACTTGATAAAGTTGCTGAACAAATGTCTATAGTTAATGCTCAGATGAAAGATGAGGCTGAGATGCAGAAAACAAGGTCAGAAGAAGATAAAATCTACAATAGAACAAAAGTAGATATGATTAATGAAAGAATTGGTGTTATAAAAAAAGAAATGTTAGCAAACGCTAGGCTCAGAAATATTAAAAACATGAAGAAAGAGTCTATAGAAGATGAGATAAACCAATCTGCTATTCTTTCCTCAGCATTAGTTGAATTAAATGCATTGCTTTTAGAGGAAGAATTATTAGAAAAGAAAGTAACTGAAGAAAAGGAACAGAAAGTTAAAGTTATAAAAGATGAGAGAGAAACATTAGCAACACTAAAAGCAGAATTAAAAGAATTAAAATCAGAAAGAGATTTAATAGACATTACTAATGCCAAAGCATTAAATAGAAATAAAAAAGAAATAGAAACCCTTGAAGATTTCATAAAGGCGATAGAAGGTACTTCTAAAGTAATAAAGGAAGAGAAAGATAAACTTGATTTTGTTGAATGGAATCCATACCAATCAACATTAGAGGATTTAGATTTATTAATTGAAGCAGATAAAAAAGCAGCAGATGAACGAATAGCAAACGGAGAGAGAGTATTAAATGCAATGAAAGTAACTTCTGATGCTATATTTACAATAATGGGTAATAATGCATCTCGCCAAGCAAGTAGAGATGAGAAGATACTTGAAGAAAGGAAGGATGCAGGACTTATAACAGAGCAAGAGTATGAGCAGGGAGTAGAAAGAATACAGAGAAAGGCTTTTGAGAGAAAGAAAAAAATGGATATTGCTCAGGTTATGATAGATACAGCAGTAGCAGTAGCGAAAATTAAATTAAATGCAGCAGTAATGGCTAGTAATCCAGTTACAATAGGCTTTATGGGAATATCACTCTCACAAATAGGATTAGCAGTAGCAGCAGGTGTGGCACAAATAGCCGTAATAGCATCACAACAATTTGCACAAGGTGGAATGATTGAAGAATTTGCAAATGGAGGATTAGTACATGGTAAATCACACGCACAAGG
>ENA-UZXB01012210-UZXB01012210.1-metagenome-genome-assembly--contig:-Day-2-1m-contig-12210_pt1 | contig 12968 bp, 13 predicted proteins | sample MGYA00260339_ERZ794899 | MGnify/ENA metagenome assembly ERZ794899 | reverse complement strand
TGATAACATTGGTTACTTAGATGAGGAACTTTATATGGATGGTGAGCAAGGTTATGAGTATGGTGTGAGTACACTTATTGACAACCAAGCTAGAGTATACAAAGGAGGATCTTGGAATGATAGAGTATATTGGGCATCTCCAGGTACAAGAAGATACTTGGATGAGCAACAAGCTCTCAATACATTAGGATTTAGATGTGCTATGCACAGAGTGGGAGCACCTTAAAATACTTTCATAAAACTTAGAAAAGGTCCAACAGCTCTGCTGTTGGACCTTTTTTTAGGATTAACTTTAATCACGGACTAATTATGCGTTATAATCTTTGAAAAAATTTAATTGACAGTTAACAGAACTAGTTATTTTCAAAGAACCTATTTTGGCTGACGATGTGTGGTTGTCAGGTTTTTAATGTGGTCCTTTTAATAAGGATGAATAGCTACGTCAGCAGAATGGAATAGCGAATGATGGTGTCTTTACTTTTATCAAATAAAAATACATCCAGACCACCAATACAATCGATATGATAATGTGTACGTATTACGATTTTAATAGTCGCATCAAGTTGCGTATGAATGAAATTTATCAACTCTTCTGTACTTACAGAGTCGATTGGTGTATCTATAACAATGGCTTCTCCATCCTCCACAATTATGACACCATTACAGGGGACACTGCCATACTCTTTAGTTTTAAGAAAAGAGGCGTGTAAATAGGTGTTATGAGTTATTTTTTTATGACACTGTTGTCAGAGATGTAGTTGCTAGACAGTCTATTCTCAGTTTTACAGTCTGTAAAGTTTAGAACACCTATGAGTATCAAAAATGAACAAAGAGAAGCAGTATTCATTTTTTGAATTTATTCTTCAATTGATGTGTCAGGCAGTTCTAATACATCACTGGTAGATAGTGCATTACCTGCAATTCCTTTTATACTCCCGAAAAGCGAGCTTATATTTTCTTGCACTACCCAAATCGACTTTTCACGTTGTGCCCAAATTTTATGCATTGCTTTTTTCTCACTGTTGAGTTGATTAATCATCCCATCGTAGTTTTCGACTATGCGTTGAATGTTTTGTACAAATTCATTGCTGGTCAAGTAGTTGTATAAAAGTTCCATTTTATCACCTTTATTCTCTTCACTACTTTTTACGGAATGCGTTTTGATAAGCATTTCTCTCAGTACGAAACTCAAACTTTTTACTTCATGAAAGCCACAAATCCATACGCCATTTTTCTCGCCAAAACGATCCATATCACTTGGCATAGTCTCTGTCACTATCACCGCTATATCTGCCTTAGCAGTTACCATATCCTGTTTTAGTTTGCCAATCCAATCTCCAGCGAATGCTTTGGTGCGTTTACTCTCATAGACTATGGATCCACATACTTGCTGAAGTTTGTTACGTACGGTCTGAACGCAATCTGCACCACGTGTCCCTTTTCCTACTTCAGTGATGTCATCAAAGGGGTAGGAAGTGGCTAGTAGACTTTCTAAGGCAAGTTCTTGAACTTCACCTTGAAGTTGCGTGCTGCCTTGCTCTGCTTTTCGCTTCATCTCTTCAGCGAGCTTTTTATTATCTTCTATTTGCTTGAGCAGCTTTACTTTTTCTAATTCGAAGTTTTCACGCTCTTTTGCTCTAGCTTTCTCTTCAATTTCTGATTGTTTTTCAAGCATCTTCTTGTCTACCGCAAGTTGAAGTTCTTCTGCTTTTTCTTTTAGCTGATTTTCTCGTTGTCGTAGATCTATTTCGGCAGCTTTCAGAGCTCTGTTTTCCTCTTTTCTTTTTTCATTGTCTGATGTTAGTGCCTTTAATTCAAGCTCAAAAGCTTCTTGTGTCTGTTTTTGGATAGATTCCTTCTCCTTTTCTATTTGTTTGGCGAGTCTTTCTTTGAAAAGTTCATTTTCCTTTTCCTTCTTTGTCTCAAATTCCGCCATTTGTTTAGCTAGTGCCTCACGTTCGACATTGAATTTATCTGCCTGCTCGTTTACTTTTCGCTCATATTCTTCCTTAAAATGTGCTTCTAGCTTTCCACTTAAGGCCTCTTCTACATCGAATTCATGCGAACAATTCGGGCATTTTATCTTATCCATCATTTACACCTCAAAATTAAAACAAATGAGGACAAGTGATAAGTGTAAAATTGATTGCGGAAGTTAAATGGTCAACCTATAAATTAATTACGGTCGCTTTACCTTGAATAAGGTGTCAACATCTATCCAATGTAGTATGTCTTTCTTAGCATAGGTAAAATACAAGTCAGCATAATTCGAATCTAATTCAATTTGATCCATACCTTTTTTTGTAGTGAATTCATACGTGTTGGGAATCAAATCTATACTATCATCTTGACTTCCATATACTTTGAATGTAGAGTAATTTCCATCTTCTGTTACGTATCTATAGATATCTCCTACTTCTGAAGCATTGACCATCTCGTGATATTTTTCGTCATCTTTTCGTGCCTCCGTCCACATATATGGCAAAAGTAAGTACAGCAACGGTGCCAACGAATTGCCAGAAGGGTGGTTTTGAAGAGTGGGATTACGGCTACATAGATTAAGTGATGTTGTATCCTACAACTTTCAATGAGGGCTTTCAATTTGACAATCAGGCAGAAGACAAGCGTATCCTTGGTATGGTAGGGTCTGGTATTTTAGACGGAAAGATGATACAGAGCAGGAATGCTCTGAGAAATGGTTTTAGAAATCATACAGATAAGCTATATACGGCGATACATTAATTTGTACACTTACTTGATAAGGAAGATGGTACAATAGATGGAATCCCTCAAGCACTTCTAGAGAATCAATATTCTATACCTTGGCTGAATATGATCCATAGAAAGATGGAAGATATCAACCTAGATAAGTCTGATATTAGAAACTATGGATGAACGAGTAAGATTGAATTTTTTGCAGTGGCTAGCGAATATTTTTTCGAACGTCCAGATCTATTCAGACGAAAGCATCTAGAGCTTTTTGAAATTATGGTCAAATGCTTTGGGCAGGAACCAATTTATAAAGCCAAACGAAAGAAAAATGAACTTAATGTGTTATCTAAACAGAATGAGTAGTTTTTGGAATGGCCTAAGTAAAGTAAGGATTGTAACTATGCTATTACTACTCATCTGTAGTGGCATTTTTGCTCAGGAGTTGACCCTAACAGGAGTGACAGCTAGTATACCGCATAGATGGAGCAAATCGCCTATCTCTGGTTTTCAATTAGGACTGGTTCTCAAGACTGAAAAAAATAAGAATTTTGTGCTCGGTGGCTCTGTGATAGACAGCGAAGGGGATAGATCTCTTGGAAACAGAGCACTTGATCGTTACAAGAAATTAGATAATGGTAATATTGGAGACACTTTTAGTCTGTTTAATCAACGCGTTTCAAAACGCGGAATAGGTATGTATTTAGGTTATCAGAAGCTGTTTTTGATTAGGAATATGAAATTCGAAAGTGAATTTCGATTTTCCGTTTACAACTATACCATGTCTCGGTATACAACCGAAAGTTTTTATGAAATAGTAGAAAATACAGATCCAACGAATGATCCAAAGACTGATAAATGGGTGCCTAGTTTATTAGCATCTACAACAGCTGAGGAAACTTTTATACTTTCAGCTATAAGTGCTAGTATAGCTCCTGTCTTCGAAGCTATGGAAGGACGATTAGTTTTTACCCCGCAATTGATACTGGGATATGTTCCCAATAAAGGAAGAAGAGATTTTTCTGATGAATTGGGAGACTACAGACCTTTATCAGAAGGAATAAATTTAGGGTTAGATTCCAATGGTTTTCCTTTCGAACTAGGATTGTATTTTGGGTTAAGGTATAACTTAAAGAGTCCCTAATCACTCTCATTTTTCACCCATCCATTCTTTATAAAACTGCTCTAAATACTGTTCCATAAATTGGTGACGTTCTTCTGCTAGTTTCTTACCAGTATCGGTATTCATCCTATTTTTTAGTAGCAGCAGTTTTTCATAAAAATGATTGATACTCGGAGCAGTACTTTTTTTATACTCTTCCTTAGTCATATCCAGATTTGGGGGAATATTGGGATTATAGATTTCTCTATTCTTAAATCCTCCATAGTTAAATGTACGAGCTATACCTATAGCACCTAGAGCATCCAGTCTGTCTGCATCTTCTACCACATCTAATTCTTTAGAAGAAAAAGTTCTTAAGACTTTACCTCCTTTGAATGATATATTTTCAATGATTTTTATGACGTGATCAATTGTTGTCTCTGAGACGCCTTGTGTCTCTAAAAATGCTCTAGCTTTTTTGGGTCCTATACTTTCATCCCCATTATGAAATTTAGAATCAGCTATGTCATGAAGCAATGCACCTAGCTCTACTATCTCAATATTTACATCTTCTGATTGAGCTATATATCTCGCGTTTTTCCATACTCGCTCTATGTGCCACCAGTCGTGCCCACCTTCCGCATTTTCTAGCTCACTTTTTACAAATGATATGGTATTGTTGATTAGCATAAAGGTTTATCCACCAGACTCTTGACCCAAGAAAGGTACGTCACAATTACATCTTTCGAGTCTCATCTTGATGATTTCGTACGAATCATTAAACCACGGTAAGGTGTAGAAAGTCTGAAAATGTAAATTGTCTCCATTGGTAATGTCCAAGTGAATAGTACTGTAAGCATGTCCTGAAGACCAAATCGTTTCTTTTTCTTCATCATCTAAATCGCTTAGTTTTAATTTTTCCCAATCTTCATCATTTAGCTTGGTACAAACCCGAAGTCTAGAAAGTCCGATGGGCATAAAACCTCCACCTAATTTCCAAGAGCCCAGTGGAATAGGAGTAAGAGCGGCATCTACTATTTCAAGTCCTATTTGATTTGTTCTTAGTTTACGTGTGAATTCAGTTCCTGAAGGATCTTCTCCTTTTACAGAACTCATATTACGCTGAAAACATACTTTGAGTGCAGAGATGGTAATATTATCATCGATGGTTTGAAAACCAAATTTGATACCATTCATAAGCTGTTGCTGACCTAGTTTTTTGTCTAACCAAGGTCTAGCTTCATTGTATTGTGTTATAATATTGTTAAGCTCAGTCAGGCTGCCTACGTCAGTGCGAAACCCAATGGAAAATTGAGCATTCGTTTGTAGTATCATTACTGCCATACAAACAGTAAAAAGAATTTTTTTCATAGGATTAATGGTAACATATTAATTGAATTGTGATTTGTAGGAGCCGCGGCCAAATATAGATGATTTGAGCAATTTAGAGTTGTTACGAAATTTATCTAATGCATTCATAGTGTTAACAAAATAATGGTTTTAGGATGATACAGATAATACGCATTTATACGTATTTCTGCTTATTCAAATAAGACGGTTGTGCTATCAAGACTTTTGATTCCGCATATTTTATTTCGAGATTTGATCATATCATTTAACTTCGCCTTCTATGCGATTAAGATATCTGTTCAGTCTCACTATTGGCCTATTTATTATTGGCGGTTTACAAGCTCAATCTAATCTGACTTTGGATAGTGTCTCACTTTCCGCTGCCAAATTCAGAAGTATTGGTCCAGCATTTATGACTGGTCGTATAGCGGATGTGGTGATAGATCCTGCGGATGAAAACCATTGGTATGTTGGAGTAGGGAGTGGAGGTGTTTGGGAGTCCCACAATTCGGGCGTTACATTTAATCCTATTTTTGATGGTCAATCTGTCTACAGTATCGGCTGCGTTACGTTAGATGCTGCCAGTAGAAATCTATGGGTAGGGACAGGTGAGAATGTAGGGGGTAGACATATTAGTTATGGAGATGGAGTTTATCTCAGTAAAGACGGAGGTAAGTCGTGGAAGAATAAGGGGCTTAAAACGTCTAATCATGTTAGTAAAATTATAGTCCATCCGTCAAACTCAGATGTCATTTGGGTTGCTGCACAAGGCCCCCTTTGGAGCAGTGGAGGAGAGCGTGGAGTTTACTTGACAGAAGATGGTGGAGAGACTTGGACAAAAGTACTCGGTGACGAGGAATGGACAGGAGCCACTGATCTACTTATCGACCCTAGAGATCCAGATGTATTATACGCTGCTACGTGGCAGAGACATCGCACTGTGGCTGCCTATATGGGAGGAGGACCGAAGAGTGGAATTCATAAAAGTACAGATGGGGGAAAGACTTGGGAAAAATTGAAGACAGGTCTTCCAAATGAACGAATGGGTAAAATAGGCTTGGCGATATCTCCTCAAAACCCAGATGTAATATACGCCGCTATAGAGCTCGAAATGAAAAAAGGTGGATTCTTCCGCAGTGCAAATGGTGGAATGAGTTGGGAGAAAAAATCAGATATAATCAGTGGGGGAACAGGGCCTCATTATTACCAAGAGATATGGGCTAGTCCACATCAGTTTGATAGAGTCTATTTTGCAAACAATTATCTAAAAGTGACCAATGACGGTGGAGCTACTTTCCAAGGAGTTGGCAAACAATATAAACACGTAGATAATCACGCGATGGCATTCAAATCAAGCGATGAAGATTATCTGATGGTCGGAACAGATGGAGGTCTATATGAAAGTTTTGACTTAGCAAAGTCTTGGAGACATATGGGTAACCTTCCTATCACGCAATACTATAAACTAGCGATTGACGATGCTAAACCTTTTTACCGTATATATGGTGGTACACAAGATAATAATACTCAAGGTGGAGTGAGCAATACGGTAAATAGTGCAGGTGTCAGTAATGCGGATTGGAAGGTGATTATGGGAGGAGATGGACATCAGCCTGCTACAGAGCCAGGTAATCCCTATATAGTATACGCACAGAGTCAGCAGGGGTGGTATGCCCGAAACGATCTGCAGACAGGAGAGCGTGTAGGTATACGTCCACAACCAGCAGAAGGAGAGGATTTTGAACGATACAATTGGGATGCACCGATACTCGTAAGTAGTCATAATCCATCACGCATTTTTGTAGCCTCTCATCGACTATGGATGAGTGAAGACAGAGGCGATTCTTGGAAGGCTTTAAGCGGAGATTTGACTAGAAATGAAGAGCGTTTTGACCTCCCAATAATGGGGAGGAAGCAAAGTGTAAATAATGCGTGGGATGTATATGCAATGAGTACATATAACACGATTACAAGTATAGCCGAGAGTCCAATCAATGAGTCTCAACTATATGTGGGTACGGATGATGGCTATATACAGTATAGCAATAATGGCGGACAAAAATGGAACAAGGTAGATGTTAGCTCATTTAAAGACGTGCCTGCTAGAACATATGTGAATGATATAAAAGCAGATCTATATGATGAGAAAACTGCATATGCAGTTTTGGATGCACATAAGCAAGGAAACTACAAACCGTTTCTTTTTAAGACTACTGATGGAGGTAAGACTTGGAAGTCTATAAGTAGCAACTTGCCAGATAACCATTATGCATGGAGGATCGTACAAGACCATGTAGACCCCAACTTACTTTTCATTGGTACTGAATTTGGGATTTGGGCTACAAATAATGGGGGAGATAGTTGGAAGCAGCTTAAGTCTGGACTACCAACTATTTCAATTAGAGATTTAGCTATTCACAAAGGTGAAAACGACCTTGTAGCAGCGAGTTTCGGACGTAGTTTTTATATCCTTGATGATTACTCGTACATGAGGAATCTTGATGTCAAGACATTGGAAGATAATGCAGTTCTGTTTCCAATAGCGGATTGTCACTTGTATTATCCTGTGCGAGATGGTAGACAAAAAAGTGGTTCGCTCGGTGGGCAGCACTTTTATGGTGAGAATCAGATGTATGGTGCTATGCTTACCTATTATATTAAGGAAGTAGATGAGTCAGCTGAAACCATTCGTAAGAAGGATGAGAAAGAAAAAATGAAAGAAAATCTGGATGTTGATTTTCCGGGTTGGGATATATTGGATGCTGAGAAAGAGTTGCTCACAGAGGAGTATTGGGTAATCATAAAAGATGACCGAGGCAATGTCGTTAGAAAGATGAATACAGCTGCTAAAAAGGGAGTGAATCGAGTGGCTTGGAATTTGAAGTTTGCCAATCCATATCCTATCGGACCAAATCAAAAATATAAAGAGGATAACAACAATGGTTTTTACGTAAATCCTGGAAAGTACAGTGCATCATTGATAAGTATAGATAGTGGTAAGGTGACTAACCATGGTGAGTCTCAATATTTTGAAGTGAAGCGACTTTTCGATCATACAATCCCGTCTAAGTCTGAAGAAATGCGTGCATCGTATGTCCTTAGCTATATCAAAGGTCAGACAGATAGAGCTTTGTTAATGAAGAACTATCGAGAATTGAATCAACTTATAAATCAATTGGACGTAGCAATGAAACGCAACTTATCAGACTTTTCAGATGAGTCGAAGCAATTGGCTAATCTAAAGATACAGATGCGAGAAATGAAACGCAGCCTGTATGGTAGTGCAACTAAAAATCAACTGGGAGAAAAGAACGAACCTCTTCTCAATGACAGATTAGGTGCAGCAGGTACTACCTTATGGGGTAGTAGCTATGGACCTACAAAGACAGCAGAAGATAATCTAGCTATTGCCAATAAAATGATGACAGCATATCAAACTCAGGTTGATGAAATGATGGAACTAGCTTCTAAGATAAAAAGTTCACTGGAAAAAGCAGGAGCACCTTTAATACTTGACTAATAGCCCTTTTTAGTCATTCTTCTAGCGAACTCTTTGCCAATTTCCATTCCCCATTGTTGGCCTATTTGCATAGACTCCTGAGTGATGAGTGGTGTTTTTTCTGCATATTTCTGTCCCACAGGAGTTCTGTAAAAAGCAATAACACCTTGTATGCCTTCCAACGTGAGGTGCTTTTGATAGATAGGAACCATTCTTTCTACCAAGTCATCCATAGATGCGGCATCAAATTCCTTTTTTAATTCCAACCAGGTTTCCTCACTAATATCAGGATATTGCACTTTAAACATGTTAAACATTTGGTCTATAGCGGTACTAAATGCTGCTTCGGAACCAGAGACTTGGAACATAGTACTTACAGCATCCTTGTAAGCATCCTTGTCTTGTGCAAAAGATGAGAAAGTACAGACTAATGTAAAAGTGATAAATAAGATTGTTTTTTTCATTGAAATAAGTTTCTGTGCAATATAGTAGTTGAAAATATTATTTCGACTTTTCGGTTAGGATTTCCTTGGCTCATTCCGTAATAAGAACCTTAATACAAGTTCAGATTTTTTTTGTATCGAGTGATCCCTAGTTTCGTGGAGATTTTGGAAAATATAATTTTACTATATGACTTGTAATTTTTATTTCATAGGTTTGAGAGTTCTACAATAAACATATGAAATTATTACAATCAATAGCACTTTGTTTTATTCTGGTATCAATGACTACTTCGTGTTTTCAGGAAGCAAATAATAGCAAAGAGTTCATTATAAACACTGTACTAGTAGGCAGTGGTCCGTTATTTGAAGGTAGTAATACGTGTCAAGTAGAAATAAGCTCTAACATAGCAGATTATATCAAAGAGAACAATATTACCACTGAAGAGATAGTCGACGTCACCTTAGCATCAGCATCCGTTACTTTAGATTCTAGTAGCTCAAAACTTGTAGAGTCTATAAACCTTCAAGTATTTTCAGATAATTTTCCAATGCAAAATGTAGCATTTGCCAATGTTGACGGAAATGAAAAAGTAAATCTAGAAGTGGCAGATGTACAAGAGCAGTTGAAGGATATTTTGTTTGACGATAAAAGCTATATCATCGCTGATGCAACAATATTTGAAGATTTAGACGATGATTTAAACTTGAATACAGAGTTAGTATTTAGTATCAATTACCATAAACAATAAATTAAAAAATGAAAAAAAGTATAACATTAATGGGTGCAATCGCCTTGCTATTTGCAATTTCTAGTTTTACCTCTAGTCTAGTTTCAGTAAATGCTGGGGGAGATGACATTATCGGTCTTTGGGAACCAAGTAATGGAAAGGCAAGAGTGAAAATTGAAAAAATAGGCTCTAAATATTATGGTAAAATAGTATGGCTTAGAGAACCTATAGATCCTACTACGCAAAAGCCTAAAGTAGATAAGAATAATGAAGACGCAAAAATGAGAAATGTCCCACTTAGAGGGTACAGACTCCTTAAGGATTTTGTCTATGACGAGGAAAGTAAGGAATGGTCAGGAGGTACTATCTATGACCCTGAAAGTGGCAGTCTATACAGTTGTGTGATAACGATGAAAAACGATGTGTTGAATATACGAGGATACGTAGGTGTCAAAGCTCTAGGCAGGACAGATACTTGGAAGAGAATAAAGCTAAAGAAGAAAAAGTAGTCCAATGACACTAAACCTCAAACGACTTGCAGTTGCTTTATCATTCATAAGTTTTACTACGGCTTCTTTTTCACAAATAGACTCTACTTATGTAGAGGAAGAAGAAGACTACAGCATGTATGATGATGTGGAGGATGTAGGAGCAATAACCACCTACTGTAGCCCCAAAATATTTGATCTTAGTCCAAATAGATTTCTATCTATAGGTTATGATGTAGCAGGAAATGGTGCCTTAGAAGCCTCTACTGAAGGAGCATACAAACCTGATGCAGCTGTGACTAGAAATAACAATAGCGATCTTAGTTATCACGGACTCAGGATAAATGCGAATATTCCAGTGATCTCCGAGTCTAAATTTGTGTGGCAAGTAGGAGCTGGATTCAATCAATCGAGAATTACGACGGATGAAATACCAAATTCGAACGCATCTAATCGATATGCACTTTTAAGAGAACTCAATGCAGGGTTGACGAATATTAATCTGAACACAACATTGTTCAAACCACTTGGAGAGAAAAATTTTCTGATTCTTCAATTACTTGCAGAGCAGGCAGGCAACTATACTCTAGGATCTTCCACTGATGGCCCTTCCTTAGAAAATACCAAATACTCTGGTACTGCTATATGGGGAAAAAGACCACACGATAGATTGCAATGGGGTATAGGATTGTCCAGAACATACAGAGCTGGAGAGCTAAACTATATTCCAGTTGTGATGTGCAATTTTACTGCAGAAAACAGGAAATGGGGTACAGAAATACTCTTTCCCGCTAAGGCTTTCTATCGTAGAAAAATGAACGCTCGAAACATCCTGCTCGCTGGCTATGAACTAGAAGGTAGTTCCTATCGATTATACAACACAAGTTTTACTTCACAGAACTTAGAGCTAAGGAGAAGTGAGATCAGGCTGAGGTTGGATTACCAAAAACAGATAAAAGGTTTTGTATGGGCCGGCATCCAAGCGGGAGCTATATTGAATTACTCTTATAATATCGATGATTTAGATACCGAGAATAAGGACTTCTATAGAGGTTTTTTTGGTGATCAGACGTATGCTTTCAGCAATACACTCGGCCCAATGCCGTATGTCAATGTGAGTGTTAGTCTGGTAAGTAAATAGGGTTAAATTGGCCTAAGCGTTATCTTCTATGGACTGGAGACGTTGATGGAGTTGAAGTAGCAGATTCAAGATTTTTGGAAATGGTGATTGTGTTCATATTTCTTTTTAAATTCTCTTGATATGTTTCCCATTCTGCCATAGGTTTCTAATAATGTCGAACGTTCAATATATAAAGCTTGGCAACCCGAAGGATGCAATGATTTTATATACATTGTTGTGGTGTCGTTCTTCTATTTCCAAAGCTGCCACCATTTATTTTTTATTTTGGTGTCTTCTTCAATCCAATCACCATTTTCTCCTTAAGTCCATTTTTTATCTATTCCGTCAAGTATAATTTCAGCACCTTGACCATTATCAATGTGTTCTATCAAGTCTTCAGCAAACCAAAATGATTCGTTTAAATCGTCAAAATGTACATTTATCGCAACATCTTCTGTTAATGTTCCAATAACTTTAAAGTCCATCATTGAGGGAGTTGATTGCCCATAAACTTCACCTGCTTTATCTGCAAGTCCTTTGTTCTCTGTTTCTGTTGTTCGTTTAATCCGAACTCTATTTCCAAAAGTGCTAAATATTCCTTTTTTCTTTGATATCAATCCACAAGTCTCTCATACTAGGAGTCACTTTCCAACAATCAGAAATGCTTTGTCCAAAGCAACTCCAATAGAAAATTGTGTATTCGTGTATTTTAAAATCTTCAATAATTTTTAGTCTTAAACGATTCCAATTTTTATCATATTCATTTTGGTCTTCAATATCGGTCAATGCTTGGATTAGCATTTCCATTAGACTAAACTTTTTGTCTTCGTCTGTTTGCTCGTCATAATGTTGAAAGTAGTTTTCTATTTCTTTTGATTCAGCAATTTCATAAGGCCAATCTTGCATCCAATCAGCATATGGATAATCATATTTAGCAACTAATTCTTTGACTGCCTTTTCTGTCCCGCATCTGAATTTTGGTTCTTTTACCTTCATTTTTTAATGCACCAGAACACTTATATATGTGTATAACACATATCCTCCAAAGGCGGACAAGTTACCTCCTATATCATTCCTAATTATAAGCTCTTACAAGTGCTTATAATTACTTGTAAACGATTACTGTTTTAGCTTTGATGGGTCGGGTGTCTTTCGGACTCGAAAATAGCATAATGAATTGGTTTAGTGCGAATGTATAAGTGCTAAGTGTAGAACTATTGGCGTATACCGTTAGCGTTTCCTAGTTTTATGCTCTGCAAACTTACTAGATGATGGTTCTACTCATCCAAGAACGCAAACGCTAGCTTAATCGTACCATAGTCTACTTTCTTACTAAGTTCATTGAAGATGTAGACAGATTTAAGTCTGCCATCTCCACTGTATTTTTCCTCATAACCTGTGTCGTGCTTCTCGTAGGCTTCTTGGATGCGAGACATCAGCACTTCATCAGGACGATATGCGGAGATATCTACGTCTGGAAAATCATCTGAAATACGTAGTACGTGTCCTTGAATCGTACTCAAAGACAT
>ENA-UZXB01013757-UZXB01013757.1-metagenome-genome-assembly--contig:-Day-2-1m-contig-13757_pt1 | contig 12972 bp, 14 predicted proteins | sample MGYA00260339_ERZ794899 | MGnify/ENA metagenome assembly ERZ794899 | reverse complement strand
GAGGCGGTGCGCTCAAATCGTGCAGCCGCGGAGCTGCTCAGCGGCGACCTTGTGTGCGAGGCCAGTATATTCAGCAAAGATCCGTCAACAGGCGTCGACATGCGGTGCCGCCCGGACGGTTGGCGCCGTGACATCGGCGCGCTGATAGATCTCAAGACGACAATTGCGTCTGACCCGGAGGGCTTTGCAAAGCAATGCGCCAATCTGGGGTATCATATACAGGATATGTTTTACCGCCGGTGCATGGAGAATGCCGGCTTTGAGATAGACCGCTTCTGCTTCATAGCGGTGCAAAAATCGCGTCCACACCTTGTGGGCGTATATGAATTGGACTGGGCCAGCCTGGACGAAGGGAAGGCCGCAGTGCAGTACGCTCTCGAGAAATATCGCAAGGCGAGCGAGAGCAACGAGTGGGGTTACGACTTTGGGGACTTGAAAACGATCCAAATTCCGCGCTACTCATTTAAGTTCAGTCAGATTGACTGAGAAACGGCAACCAAGTCTAGGAGACATCATATGCCAATATCATTCGGATCAGGTTCAGAGGGTTCTGGGAGCTCACTATTCATACGATCAAATTTACCGCAAAACCGTTGGTGGGTTAAGACGGAGGCCGGCGACGAGAACATCGACATGTCTCGCGGCTTCGCGGTGGACATCAAGGAAGTACAGTTCGGCTGGCTGCACATCGACATCGGCGTGCGTGACTGGCAGCCGTGGCCGTCACCGTCCGAGCAGATCCCGCGCCCGAGCGAGGTCTACAAGCAAGGTTTCGAGGTTAAGTGCTGGCTCGTCGACGGTCGTGAGGCGTCGTTCAGCGGCAACTCGTATGGCCTCGGCCAGTTCATCGCCAAGCTGTACAATCAGGCTGAGCAGGCTCCCGAGTTTGCGACGCAGATCCCGATCGTGCAGGTCACAAGCTCAACGCCGATCGTGATCGGCAAGGGCACGTCATACGACGTGGGCTTCAACATCTCGAAGTGGATCAACCGCCCAGAGAACGGCGCTGAACACCCGGCGGCGGCAGCGGCACCCGCAATGGCGCCCGCACCAGCTCCGGCTCCAGCCGCAGCTCCGGCGGCCGATAATAACTTCGGTTTCTGATAACGTGGCCGCCTGCTTCGGTGGGCGGCCAAACAAAGGGGTGGGAAGATGAGCGAGAGATACTTCAGTAAAGTAGCGGAGAGCGCAGTGGCCGACGTGGCCGGGGCGATCAAGGGAAGCCGCAACGAAATTTTAAACAAGGCCGCATTCAGCATAGGCCGCCACGCGCACATGGCGCCGGCGAACCTGGACGCAGCACTTATGGAGCTGCACAGCGCGGCCAAGAATATGGGCCTGCAAGATCACGAGATCAAGGCGACAATCGGCAGCGGATTTAAGCGCGGCGGCGACAGCCCGAAAGAGCTCGAAAACTCCGACGCGCTGCCGTACACGCCGTCAGAGTTCGAGCGCCTGATGACACGCCTGGCCGCTAAGGAAGTGCTGGCGAGGGACGACGAGAGCCGCGCGGACAAGATGCGCAAGGCGCGCGAGATCTGGGAGCGGGGCGTCACAATTTCGCGTGACAACGTCGACGCCGTGCGTCCGGCGCTACTCTACCTCAACTCGCGCGGCCTGAGAGCCAGCACAGCCTCGCACTCGGCGCGGTTTAGCCCGAATATATACGACGGGCCCGCGATCATGTTTCCCGCGCTCAGTCCAAGCGGAGAAGTGTGCGGCGTGCAGAGCGTGCTGCTCACGCCCGATGGCCAGAAGCGAGAGCACAACGGGATCAGCAAGTACAGCCGCGGCGTGATCGCAGGCAACGTCATGCGCATCGGCGACGAGCACGAGGGCGGCGTCATCATCATGGCCGAGGGGCCAGAGGACGCGCTGAGCGTCTACCAGGCGGTCGGCGACGAGGCGACAGTCGTGTGCACATTCGGCAAGGCTGGCATGTCAACATACCCGGTGCCGCGCGCATCCGACGTGACGATCTGCGCCGACCCTGACCTTGACGTTGACGCGGTGGCCGACGTGCTGCGTGGCGACGGCAGCACGGACGTGCACGTCGTGCGCTTTGACATGCTGGGCGTCGAGGGCGTGAAAGACGCCAACGACTACATCCGCGAGGCGGGGGCGCAAAAATTGCGTGAGGCTTTGGCGCTGGCCAAGCCGGTCGCGCAGGTGCAGGCCGAGATCGCGCAGTCAGAGCGCAGCTACCCGACGCCATACGATCCCGTCGACCCGGCGAGTATCCCGGCGCGGCGATGGATCTACGGCCAGCATTACATCCGATCAAACGTGTCCGTGCTGGCGTCAGCCGGGGGCGTGGGCAAGACGTCCATGCAGATCGTAGAGGCGCTGGCAATTTGCACCGGCAGGCCGCTGCTCGGTGAGCCCGTGCACGAGCCGTGCAACGTGTGGATCGTGAACCTCGAGGATCCGCTCGAGGAGCTTCAGCGCAGAGTTGCGGCGGCAATGATGCACTACAATGTCACGGCAGACGAGATCCGGGGTAAGTTGTTTCTGGATGCGGGCCGCGACATGAACATCATCTTCGCCAGACAGGACCGCGAGGGCATCACCGTCGACGACGCTCTGGTCGACTACCTGACGGCCAAGATCACCGAGAACCGCATAGGTTTGGTCAGTATAGATCCATGGGTTGCAGCTACAGCTGTGGGAGAGAACGATAACGTCGCAATGAACGCCGCAGTCGGGGCCGTGCGCGCCGTGTGTGACGTCACAGACTGCGCGGCGTCTCTCGTCCACCACATCCGCAAGGGCAACGGCGACGACGCCACGGTCGACAGCATACGCGGAGCAGGCAGCCTTATCGGCGCAGCCCGTGCGGCGCGGGTAATAAACCGCGTGTCGCAGGAGGATGCGCTCAAGCTGGGCGTGTCTGAGACCGAGGCGCTGGGCATATTCCGAGTCGACGACGGCAAGTCAAACATGGCGCCGCCGGCAGCGAAGGCGGTGTATCGGCGTATGGTCGGCGTGCAGCTGCCAAACGGCGAATACGTCGGGGTCGCGACCGAGTTCTCTATGCCAGACCTTTTCGACGGGGTGAGCGCCAAGGATGCTATGAAGGTGCAGCGTGACGTCGGGCAGGCAGCCCAGCGCGGCGAGTTTATGCGCCAGAACCCGCAGGCGAAGAACTGGGTGGGCAACATCGTGGCGCTGCACCTCGACCTCGACGTGGACAAGAAGCACGAGAAGGCCAAGGTCAACGCAATTGTCAAAAAGTGGATCGAGACAGACGTGCTGCGCATCGAGCGTGAGAAGGACCAGCGCACGGGGCGTGAAGTGCCGGTGGTGGTCGTGGGGACGTGGATCACAGGGGAGGAGGCCGGCCTGTGACGGAATTCGACGACAAGGCGGCAATGGATCTCGAGGACGAGGATCTCATCATGGCGATCTACTGGTCCGACATATTCAGAGCCTGCGCCATCGAGTTTCAACCCGACCTCATGCAACCGCGCACCGTCGATGAGCGGATGCGCGTGCAGGAGATTATCGTGGCAACCATGCAGTGCCTGGAGCACGCATTGGTGCGCCTCGACGACCAGATGGTGGAGGTGCGCAGTGGTGCTGAGTTGTTGCATTGATGCTTCCACACCTTCCACACTTGTGGTGTGGGGAGGTGTGGAGAGTGTGGAGAATAAGGCTATTTCACGTTCCACACCACCACCCCCTATTGTATAGGGTGGTGTGGTGTGGTGTGTGGTGGCGTTTTAAATTGGGTGTGGTTAACATTGGCAGTGAAGGGGGAGTAGTATCATGGCAACGAAGGTGAGTGGGAAAGCAAAGGCGGGATATGCGAAGGCGCGTAAAGACCGTGGGACGTTTGAGACTGGCACACAGAGCAAGCCGATCTCGAGGCAAGTCGATGGTCAGCTGGCTCCGTTAGATCGTAAGGCGCGGGAGAAGACGCTGAAGTGGGGTGACAGTCTGCCGGGTCTCGTAAGCCCGGAGCTCGCTGGACGCTTCGAGGCGGCGTATGAAGCGCTGAGGGCGAAGGTGGAAGCTGATGACGTCGTGGCGGTGCATCAGATTGCGACGCAGCTGATACGCGCCTGGGACGTGCTGGAAGCGGAGGCGGAGGCTAACGGGCACCAGCCGGTGGGTCGGCACGCATACTGCATCGAGATCGCCAGCGGGAACATTGTGTGCATCGCGCTGCACGACGCGGCCGGCATAAGGCGTGAACATCCAGAGTGGTTGGTGTATGATATGGTCGACGCAGCAATCGTGCTCGGGAATAACTTTAGCAGCGAGTTCATCCAGAAGACGTTGGAGAAGTTTCCCGAGGCAAAGGTGACGCGGTGCATCGGCCCAGCGAACAGCACGTTTGACGTTGAGCTGGGCGACGAGATACCGTTTTGAGAGGAGACGTTTAGATGGGTGCAATTGGCAAAGCTAAGATGGCAGCGCTGGAAGCTGCCGGTGAGGACGAGATCTTCGGCATGATCGCGGCGGGCAAGAACGCGTCCGACGTGATCGCTCATTACGATGTGGGCTGGAACCTGTTTCACAAGTGGATCGCGTCCGGCGAGGGCAGAGCTCAGCGCTACGACGAGGCCAAGCAGATGGCTGGTCACTACTACGCGTCGCAAGCGCAGAAGATTGCAGACGAGATCCACCAGCACGAGGCGAGCGTGAACAGCGCTAAGCTGGCGGTCGACGTGCTGAAGTGGAAGGCGGCGAAGGCGTCGCCCGAGTATGACACGAGGCAGCGTGACGTCGCGATTAACATTAGCGTGAACGACCTGCACGCGCAGGCAGCGCAGCTGCTCAACAGCGTTGGTGGCGACGTCATCGAGGGCGAGGCAGTCGAGGTGGAGGATGACGATTGAGCGCGAAAACGCACATCGACGCAGCGTTGCAGGCGCGTGCGCGCGTGACATCATCGCGCCGATCCGTCAACAATGTGCCACAATTGGACACTTTCGGGAGTGCAAATGTGTCAGAAGTAAGGCACAAGCGGGGCAAAATAGCTAAGTCGCTGAGTTGCAACGATATTAAATTTAACATAATACGGATTATGACTCTTTCGCCCGATCCGGAGCCAAATCGCTGCCGAGATCCGCGATTTGACCCCCCCCTCTCAGATCTCGGGCGGGTGCAAATGCTCATGACCCCCTCACGCACCCCGAGAAAAAAATTTCACACTACAACGCCACAGGAGTGTTAACACATGAACGCCCCCAGCCCCCAAGATAACCCGTTTCTAAAGCTGATGCGCCGCTACCGCGATGATCCGGTGCGCTTCTCCCAGGAGGTCATTGGCATCGAGCCCGACGATTGGCAGGTTGAGCTGCTGGACGCGATTGCCGCCCCAGCGGTGCGCCGCGTATCCGTCAGATCTGGACACGGCGTCGGCAAGTCCACGGGCGTCGCCATGGCGGCCATCTGGCACGTCTTGATGCGCTACCCGAGTAAGACTGTGGTCACGGCGCCCACGTCCGCGCAGCTGTTTGACGCGTGCTTCGCGGAGATGAAGAACGTCGCCAAGCGCCTGAAGCCGCCGTTCAACAATTTGCTGGAGATCAAGTCTGATCGGATTGAGCTGAAGAGCGCGCCTGAGAGCACGTTTATTTCGTGCAGGACGTCGAGGTCGGAGCAGCCGGAAGCCTTGGCCGGGGTGCACAGTGAGAACGTGTTGCTTCTGGCGGACGAGGCCAGCGGTATCCCCGAGGCCGTTTTTGAGGCTGCCTCGGGCTCGATGTCCGGCCACAGTGCCACCACGGTGCTGACGGGCAACCCGACGCGTAACACTGGCTTCTTCTACGAGACACACAACCGCCTGCGCGACGACTGGTACACGATGCACGTCTCCTGCGTCGACAGCCCGCGCGTGTCAGAGGATTTCGTCAAGGATATGCAGCGCCGGTACGGTGAGGACAGCCCAGCGTTCCATGTGCGCGTATTGGGCAACTTTCCGCCGTCTGAGGAGGACACGGTGATCCCGGTGGCGCTTGTTGAGCACGCGTTTAACAACGAGGTGAGGGTTCACGAGGACACGGCGGGCGTCTGGGGCTTGGACGTGGCGCGCCAGGGGGACGACAGCAGCGTCCTGTGTAAGCGTCAGGGGCCGGTGGTGCACCCGCTGACTGTGTGGCGCAACTTGGACCTGATGCAGCTGTCCGGCGCTGTGAAGGCGGAGTATGATGCGGCGCCCCCGTCCAAGCGACCCGTCGAGATCATCGTCGACAGCAATGGGTTTGGCGCCGGTGTGTTGGATCGCCTGCGGGAGCTGGGATTGCCGGCGCGTGGCTTGAACGTGTCTGAGCGCGCGATGGCGAAGCAGACGTATTTGAACCTGCGCGCGGAGCTCTGGTTCAAGTGCAAGGCGTGGCTCGAGAATATGGATGTGTCGCTGCCCAAGGATGACGCGCTGTATTCGGAGCTCGTGGCGCCGCGGTATATGTTTACGTCGTCTGGCAAGATCCAGGTTGAGAGCAAGGACAGCATGAAAAAGCGCGGGGTGCGATCTCCCGACCGCGCCGACGCGCTCTGCTTAGCTTTGGCCAATGACCACACGACCATGTCGTATGGCGTCTCGTCCAGCGGCTCGTGGGGTAAGCCGCTGAAGCGTGCTATTCGCGGGGTGGTTTAGGCGTTCTCGACCTGATCGACGAGCATCTGGCCATTCTCGACCCACTGCTCGAGCGTGAGGTCTTTGAGGCGCGGTTGATCGACTTCTAGCTGGCCCAAGACTTCGTAGTCGTCATATTTACCTCTCTTTAGGTATGAGAATACGAAGCCAGCCGTGTGCTCCCCGAATAGCACGTCGCGGTGTTTTACGCGCTCTAGAGCTAGGCTGGGGCACCCGATTGCGTCGAGTATGAGGTCGCGCGTGAGGCGCTTTGGCTTTTTAGCGCTTTTCATCATCTGCGAGTGCAGGCGCTCGTCTGCGATAAACTTGCGGACGTTTGCCTTGGCGCCTTCCATTTCGGCTGGAGTGAGCCCTAGAGCCAGCTCCTTTGCCAGCTCCAGAGCGTCCGCCGACTTCTCGTCTGTGTCGGCGGTGATTGCGAGGTACAGGCCCAGCTCGACGGCCTCCTGCGTGTTTTGTGGTGTTTCGTTGTGCATGGTTATTCTCCCTTCCAGTTAGACTTTGCGATGGTGACAGCGGCGAAGACCTGCGCGCTGTCTGGTTTGGCGCCCAGCGTCTCCTCGGCGTATTGCCGCGCCGCGCCGTATGCCTCGGGCCAATGCCCGGTATCGGTGTAAGCGCCCAGCGCGGCCTGCGCCATTTCATTTATTTCGCTTTTGTGCATGTAGCGGCGGTATAGCATTTGTGTCCTCCCGATAGACGTGGATTTTTTTCAAGTTTGTGGGGAGCCGGAGCTCCCCGTGTTGCGTTAAACCTTGGCCCAGTAGCCGTAGACACATCGTGCCCCGTCGCGTGTGCAATCGTGATTGTCATGCACCACACCATCAATCACCGCGACTTGGTGCTTAGAGACATTGCAAATTAACCGACCTGCTGGCAGTTCATCTGATCGCAAATGCACCTTGCATCCTGAGCCGATACTCATTGTGGGTGTCCACTCAAAGCCAAGCTCCAGCATGTAATCCTTAAACCACTTGCGGGTTGTGTCGATGCCGTTTCTGGCTGATCGCGCCCCTTTTGGGGTGTGTTTTGATTTGCGCTGCGTGGCGTTACCTTCCGCAAGACGCGCATACACTTCGTCGTATGGCAACTCAGCGGCAATCGCGACTGCGCGGCAAACGCAATCGCCTGTAAGGCCTTTGTGGCCAGAAGCGGCGCGACCGCCGTCGTTGTATGTGAAGTTTGAGTTTGTCATGTGTTGCCCTCCCTGAGCGTTGTGGGGAGCCGGAGCTCCCCGTGTTGATTAGATGATGGCGCACGGCTTGTGCAGCTCACCATTATGCATCACGCGGCGGATCGCAGCGGAGGCGTTACCCATTGACTTGACCCATGCGCTGGCAAGGTCGCCAGCGTGGCCGAGGTCGTCGGCGTCAAGCTCAACGAAGCGATCAGCAACATTCATGTCGCTTGAGGTTTCAACATGGACAACAAACGCTGGCTTGCGTTCGGCCATGCGACCTTGAGCGGCCTCGGATGAAAGCAGGAAAGAAAGAGAATGTGCCATAGGAACCTCCATATAGGCGTGCGTTGGCGGGATTGCCTCGGCTATACTAGTTAACCTAATGTTAACATCTACAGACTACAACCCCTAAAATGCAAAAAACTGGCCTCCGGCAAACTTTTTTGTTATCCTGCGCCTGTTGGCGGCTACCCTCCCACCCAGCCGTTGAGCTTTCTGGCTCCCCCGTGCGCTTGGTTCTTCCCCCAGGTGCGCGGGGTTACACTGAAGGCGGGTTTGGTGTATTATTGTGGGAAGAGGGCTTAAATAAGCGCATGTGCGCAAACAACATCGGGGGCATCACATGCCGGGCAGTGACTTTAGAAACTTAATGGCGCAGAGCGAGAGCAGCGGGAACTATGGCATCCTGACCGACGCCGGCGGCGGTGACATGGTTGCAGGCGCATACCAGTTCGGCGACGCTCGCCTCGAAGACTTTATGGATGACACGGGCGAGAAGTTTACCCGCGAAGACTTCCTTGCCAGCCCAGGGCTACAAGAGCGCGTGATGAATTGGCACGAGCAGGACGTCGTCGACTACGCCATGGAGAATGGCTTGGACCGCTTCTTCGGCCAGGAGATCAAAGGCGTCCCGGTGGATATGTCGGCAGTCGTCGGCATGGCCCACCTCGGCGGCCGCAAGGGGATGCGCGACTTCCTCGAGAGCGGCGGGGAGTTGGACAAGAAAGACAAGTTCGGCACGTTTATTTCGGATTACGGCAGGAAGTTTTCCGGCCAGAGCCTTTACAGCGAGACGCCGCCCCGTCCGCGGATGCGTCCGCAGGGTTTGCTGCCGCCTGAGGCGTCACCACGGCCAATGATGAGACCGAAAGGTTTACTCGGCTAATGGCAGGTTACGAGCAATACGTCCCGCCGGGCCTACGCGGCCCACTCCGCGACCTATTCGGCATGGCCCGCGTGACGGGAGAGGGCGGCGCCGGCATACTTCGCGCAGTCCAGCAAGATCCGCTGGCCGTCAATAAGGCAATCGGCGAGAGCATGATCGGCGGCATTCAATCCTTGGCCACCGACCCAGTCGGCACCGTGCGGGGCGCCGTCAGCGACACCGCCGGCACCGTACAGCGCGCGCTGACAAATACGGCGGTGGACTACCTGCCGGAGGGCGTTACGCTTTCCACCGCGACGCCCGAGCAACTCAAGATGGCCAACGACGCGCGGTACGCTGACCTTGCGTCAACCGCTGCGATGGCGATACCTGGCACTAAGGCGTTGAAAGCAGGAGCAAAAGCGGCTGGCGACATCGACGTTGACGGACTGGCGGCGGACGCGACATACGCAGGGCGGTCGATTGCGCAGGGAGATCCGCGCGGCCTCATCGAGGCTTTCCAGCGTGGCGGCGAGGGTGAAAGCCTGAGCGCTGCTAAAAACACGCAGATTATGCGTGGCTCGGATTATTTTGACGCACCTCGTGTCGGAGGCGGTAGCGCAAGAGACGCAGCCTTATTTACGCCATTCTCGCAAAATGTTAAGCAGAAGACGGCGCCATATGAGTGGGAAGCTGAGACGAGATCGGTGGACGCTGGCTACACGCCGCCGACATTGATTACGCCGTCCGACATGCAAGGCACTGATATGTATTTTCTTGCTGGCGACCGCACAGCGGGCGGGCGTGAGGTTACTCGGGTCGGCCAGCTTCAACTGCAACGTCCTGTCCGGCTCGAAGCTGGCGCGGAATACATGGACACAGAACAGGTGTGGGCGTCTCATTCTGGAGTAATGAAGCCAAAACAAAACGTGTTTTCAAGCCCAGAAAATGCTGATCGTGACATTCGTGTAGGCTTTGCCCCAATGGGCGAGAGGTCTGGCGACTTTGCGATACATCAAGGCCAACTATACTCTGAAATGCTTTTCTCGTCTCAAATGCCTCGTAAGGTCATAAAGACTGTGAATGATGAGCTAAAGACTATTGTGGGTGACTTTAGGCAGAAGGCACTAATAAAGCAAAATAAACAGCGCGCAAAAGATGGTCTCAAGCCGTTAAAGCGTGTCAAGACTTCAGACATTCCGAGCGTGGACAGTCCCGAGTTTAGAGATTGGTTTGATACTCAGTCTCCAGAGCAAGTCAGGAAGCCTTTTCTTCAGCGTATGGACAAGTCAGACATGAAGAAACTTGACGGCGTACCTGATGTTGGAGAAATGCGCTTTGCCGCTACAAACCCAGATCTCGTTCAGTCGCCAAGTTTTAGCGCTGGGTACAGGTTTGCAACACCTGACATTGGGCGCGGGTTACTTGCGGCAGATCACGCGTCGTATGACACAGGTTTGGGAAAGATGCCCGGTACAGGATCGCAGACGTTTGGCGTCGACGTCCCTTGGACTATATCTGCTCGCGACACTGCGCTGCCTCGTCTGGCGGCAGCCGCTAAGGAGAAAGGCACATTCTATCCGGGGCAAAATATGCCGTTCTCGGGCAGGTCTTATACTTTACCATCGGATCAACGTGTGTTCACTATGAACCCAAAAACAATGCAGACTGGAGATCAGCAGTACGTTGACGAAGCGTCAACCTACATTGATCGCTTCCAGCGCGGCGGACTAGAAGACGCAACTCGCTATGAGATGGGCCTTCTGGAAGCGTATTTGAGGGGGCTTTAAAAATTGCGCTCTTGCTCAATTATATCCTCAATGATCTCTGCTACACCTTTCGGCAGATCGCCTTCGCGGTCCAAAAGCATAAACGCCAGTGAGTATATGCCAGCTCTAAGCGGATCTGTAAGATCTAAATCTTCATCTATGTTATCATCAGTCATGGTGGTATCCTCCCAATTGAACTGTGAACAGTTANNGCCTCCGAGCTCGAGGCTGAACTGAACCCGGACGTCATGGACGATCAGGAGCTGCAAGGCATTGTCGGCAACGAGATCGACGACGCCATAGACTTCATCGACAACTGGGTCTCCCCGATCCGCGCCACGGCGACGCAATACTACCGTGGCGAGCCGTTTGGCGACGAGGAGGAGGGCCGCAGCCAAGTTGTTAGCATGGACGTACGGGATACCGTACAGGCGATCATGCCGTCCCTGATGCGCATCTTCAACGGGTCCGACCGCACCGTCGAATACGTCCCGCAGAACGCGGAGGACGTGCCGGCGGCAAAGCAGGCCACCGAGTACGCCAACTTCATCATCAATCGCGACAACCGCGGCTTCCTGGAGATGCACAGCGCATTCATGGACGCGCTAGTGCGCAAGGTCGGCATCCTCAAGTGCTACTGGGAAGACAAGACCGAGTTTGACACAATCGAATACACCGGCGTCGATGACACCGCTCTGGCTGCTCTCATGGCCGACCCAGCCGCCGAGGTCGACATCACCGTGAGCACGCCGGTTGGCGAGCCGCAGATCGACCCTACGACTGGCCAGATCATCATGCCACCCATGTCACACGACCTGCGCGTCACCTACACCCGTCCAGACGGCCGCGTGAAGGTGGAGGCTCTGCCGCCGGAGGAGTTCCTGATCTCCCGCGAGGCTAAATCCGTTGAGGACGCCGACTACGTTGCGCACCGCCGCATCGTGACCGTGTCTGAGCTTGTAGCTATGGGCTACGACTACGACGAGGTCTACAACCTGTCATCGACCCACGACGACATGGACACCAACGTCGAGCGCAACACGCGCAACCCGGCATTGTCCAACGACATGAATTCTCGCCAAGACCCGGCGATGCGCAAGGTGCTTTACGTTGAGAACTACATTCGCGTGGACTACGACGGCGACGGCATCGCCGAGCTGCGCAAGATCTGCACCGGCGGTGACGGCAACGTCATACTGAACAACGAGCCGTGCGACATGGCGCCCTTCGCCACACTATGCCCCGATCCAGAGCCGCACGACTTCTTCGGCATGAGCGTCGCCGACACCGTGATGGACATCCAGCGCATCAAGTCAGTCGTCATGCGCAACTCCCTGGACAGCTTGAGCTTGAGCATTCACCCGCGCGTCGCGGTCGTCGAGGGCATGGTGAACATGGACGACGCCATGAACACAGAGATGGGTTCAATCGTCCGCCAGCGAGCTCCGGGCTCGATCCAGCAGCTCACCGTGCCATTCGTTGGTCAGCAGGCGTTTCCAGTCTTGCAGTACATGGACGAGGTCAAGGAGGCTCGCACAGGCATCTCCAAGGCGTCTATGGGCTTAGACGCCGGCGCCCTACAGTCCAGCACTGCAACGGCCGTGGCAGCCACTGTGAGCGCCGCACAGCAGCACATTGAGATGATCGCTAGGGTATTCGCTGAAACCGGCGTAAAGCGCCTGTACGAGCTTGTCCTGCACAACATCACGACGCACCAAGATAAGGCGCGGATGATCCGCCTGAACAACGACTTCATTGAAATCGACCCGAGAGTTTGGGACGCCAACATGGATGTCTCTGTCAACGTAGCCCTCGGCCGCGGTACTGACACCGAGCGGATGATGATGCTTCGCCAGATCGGCGAGATGCAGAAGGAAGCCATGTCGACGATGGGCCCGCAGAACCCGCTCACCGACATCGCTAAGCTGAGCAACACGCTTAAGGAGATGACGTCACTGGCCGGCTTCAAGGACACGTCGCAATTCTGGAGCGACCCGGCTAAGTTCCAGCCGCCACCATCAGACAACAAGCCAGACATCAACGAGCAGCTGATCCAAGTGCAGATCCAGCAGATACAGGCGGACATGCAGAAGAAGGCGGCAGACCTTCAGCTGAAGCGCGAGCAGATGATGATGGAAGACGACCGCAAGCGCGACGAGCTGGAGGCCGACATCCGCATCAAGGCAGAGGAACTCAAGGCGAAGTACGGCACGCAGCTTGATGTCGCCCAGATCCGGGCTGACATGGCGATCAACCGCGAAGTGATGAAGGC
>ENA-UZXB01015040-UZXB01015040.1-metagenome-genome-assembly--contig:-Day-2-1m-contig-15040_pt1 | contig 13041 bp, 9 predicted proteins | sample MGYA00260339_ERZ794899 | MGnify/ENA metagenome assembly ERZ794899 | reverse complement strand
TGATCAACCTTGACGCAGACGTCCACAGAGACCTACGGCTTCAGCAATCGGAATTTTTCTTCCCAAAATACGTTGAGACTTTGAAAGAGCGCGTCGGCAAGAAAATAGATGACCTGCTGGATAATATGGAACGTGCGGGTCCTGAGGTCGATTTTGCCAAAATGTTCTCCACCGAGCTGCCTATGTATACGCTCTGTGAAATGCTAGGGGTCGACGAGGAGGACCGACCCAACATCATCAAATGGATGCATTACCTCGAGCTCGCACCGCAATTTTTAACCCATCCATTTCGCATGTTCATGGCGGAACCGATGTTTCTATTCCGTTTTAATCAGATGCTCGAAGACATGTTCAACTACGGTGAACGCGTCATGGCGGACCGCATTAAAAATCCCCGCAATGACCTTTTAACCGTAATCGCAAACGCCACGCTTGACGACAAGCCGCTCTCACAAAACTACCTCGATGGGTCCTGGCTACTCATTATTTTTGCCGGTAACGATACGACACGAAACTCGCTTTCAGGCACCATTCGATTAATGACTGAATTCCAATCTCAACGCCAAATGGTGGTTGATGATCCAAGCTTAATCGATCGAATGTCACACGAGGCCTTGCGAATGACGTCCCCAGTGATGCACATGCGACGGACAGCGACAGAGGACACGGAAATAGCAGGTCAGCGGATTGCTGAGAACGAAAAAGTGATCATGTGGTATGGCGCAGCCAACAGAGACCCCGCTGTTTTTCCTAACCCCGACGTTTTCGATCTGACGCGTAAAAATGTTGAAAAACACGTCGCCTTCGGACATGGCGTTCACCGTTGTCTCGGCAACCGAATCGCGCAAATGCAATTACGAATGGCCTATGAACGGATCCTAGAACGATTCCCCAATATTCATTGGACGGGCAAACAAAAAATTGAGCCTATCATTCTGGTTCACGCCATCTCGAGTCTGAAGGTCAACCTTTATGGCAAGGGCGCGAAGCGTCCGGTAAAGATCGCAATGCCTAATCAGTGAGCTATTTGAGCTGCGTCGATAGCGGGAGCTCCGTTGTATTTTTAATCTCGGTCACCGCAATGTGTGAGTGCATCTCTCGTACTAAGTCGCCGCTCAATAGCGTGTTGCGGATGAAATCTTCGTAATGCCGCACGTCTTTGCAAATAATCTTCAGCACGTAGTCCCAAATGCCCGCCATCGTGTAGCACTCGACGACTTCGGGGTATGCCTCAACCTCATTCTCGAACGCTAACAGGTTTTTCCTGCCGGTCTGAGTGAGGTTCACCGTGGCAAAGACCACAATCTCCATGCCGAGTGCCGCACGATCAAGCAGTGCGACACGCCGCTGAACCACGCCGCCCTCTTCCAAGCGATTGATGCGGCGCCATATTGGCGACTGAGAACTATTGAGTCGTTCCGCCAACGCGCCAGTAGACAGACTGGCATCGTGTTGTAACGCGCTCATTATGGCCACATCTTGAGCACCCCATTTTTTCTGCATAAAAAATCCCAAAAAACTAAAAAATTAATGATATTTAATCAGTTATACGAGCTATTTCGGGAAAAAAGAAGAAAATATTCTTTCTAAATAGATCAATATTTCCATTGAAATAAGGAATTTAGAGAGCCCTCGAGGTGATTACATGACGCAAGTCACACCGCCACCCCTTCGACACACCGCCCTTGACGAAAAGTTCGCACCTGGACCCACGGTCGCCTTTATGACGGGCATCGATGCGCTCGCCCGTCTGCCCGTACTCCAGCACGAGCTGGACCTGCGTGCGGGCCTTAATACTGCAGGGTTTATTTCAGGCTATCGGGGCAGCCCACTGGGTGGACTGGACCAAGCGCTCTGGCGCGCAAATGCGACGCTTGAGCGTCACAACGTGCAATTTCAGCCTGGCATCAATGAAGAGCTCGCGGCAACTGCGGTTTGGGGATCACAACAACTCGGCATTATCTCAGATTCAGATTTCGATGGTGTCTTTGGCATGTGGTACGGCAAGGGTCCCGGCGTCGATCGAAGCATGGATGCGATCAAGCATGCGAATGCCTTTGGGACCTCTCAACACGGCGGCGTCTTAGCAATCGCAGGCGACGATCATGCCTGCAAGTCTTCGACACTGCCGCATCAATCAGAGCATATGTTCATAGGCGCCTCAGTCCCTGTACTTGCACCCAGCAACGTGCAAGAGGTGCTCGACTTTGGGATTTATGGCTGGGCAATGTCGCGGTTTACCGGGTGCTGGGTGGCGCTGAAAGCCATCACCGAGAATATGGACTCGGCTATGGGCGTTGAAATCGATCAATCCCGATACTCCATTCGCTTCCCGCCCCCGCAATCACTCTCGCCCGACGGTATGCACGCACGATGGCCGGACACGCCTCTCGATCAAGAGAAGCGGCTTAATCGCTACAAAATTTATGCAGCAAGACTGTTTGCAAGCATCAACGGCCTCAATCGGATTGTCATTGACACCCCTAAACCACTGCTTGGAATTATAACTTCCGGAAAAGCGTACTTAGACGTCATGGAAGCACTCAGTCTCTTGGCTATTGATGCATCGGAGGCGTCAAGGCTCGGTATCCGCGTACTCAAAGTCGGAATGCCATGGCCGCTGGACCCTGAAATCGTTCAGGTCTTCACCGCAGGTGTCAGTGAGGTGTTGGTCGTCGAAGAAAAGCGATCCGTGATTGAGGACCAACTCACCTCTCAGTTATATAACCTAGCGGGCGCGGCTCGCCCGCGAATCTTTGGCGAATTTGATGACGCTGGCGAGTCACTCCTCCAAAATAGTGGCGAGTTGAACCCAGACCAAGTTGCAAACGCGATCGCCGATCGACTGACTGCCCTCGGTCTCGAACCGCCTCGACGCCCTTGCGCCGTATCGAGCGTTGGTCTGCTGGAGGCCCTGGACACTCCAGCGAGATCGCCTCATTTCTGCTCGGGCTGTCCTCACAACACATCCACCAAAGTGCCCGAGGGGAGCGTTGCCATGGGTGGAATAGGCTGCCATTACATGGCGACCTGGATGCCTGACCGGGACACACGCACATTCTCACAAATGGGTGGTGAAGGAGCGGCATGGATCGGACAAGCCGCGTTTAGCCAGCGAAAACATGTGTTTCAAAACTTAGGCGATGGCACGTATTTCCACTCAGGTAGCCTTGCGATTCGAGCCGCCGTCGCCAGCCGGATCAACATTACCTATAAAATTTTGTTTAATGAAGCGGTTGCAATGACCGGCGGGCAACGGGTCGACGGTGAGCTCTCCCTACTGGATCTGATCGCACAAATTCGTGCCGAAGGCGTGACCCGCATTGCGGTGGTGAGTGCAGAGCTGCAAACCAAGGAGATACCAGACGGGATAGAGCTCGTTCGGCGCGAAAACTACGATGCGCTGCAGCGGCGTTTTCGTGAATACGAGGGCACGACGGTCATTATCTATCAGCAACTGTGTGCCAACGAAAAGCGACGCCGTCAAAAGCGCAAGCAGTTACCAAGTCCCGCTACAAAGATTGTTATCCACCCTGAACTTTGTGAGGGCTGCGGCGACTGCGGCACTCAATCAAATTGCTTAGCGATTAAGCCCCTCACAACAGAGTTGGGGACAAAAAGAGCCATCGATCAACACAGCTGCAACACCGATCTGAGCTGCCTTGATGGTTTTTGTCCCAGCTTCATTACCGTCGTCACAACATCGAACCCTAAGGTCACACCAAACCTTGAGCCTGCCTCCCCTCTGTTTGACCCCCTCCCCGATCCGACTCAAGCCGACCTGACGCAGCCTTGGACCTGTTTGATTGCAGGCGTTGGCGGCACCGGTGTTCTCACGGTCGGGGCACTTCTTGCAATGGCTGCACACATCGAGGGGAAAGGATTCGCAACAATGAATCAGACGGGGCTTGCACAAAAATTTGGCGCGGTGGTCAGTCACTTAAAAGTCGCTGCTCGTCAGGCCGATATTCACGCCGTACGTGTCGCAGAGCGCCAATCGCAATTGTTAATTGGCTGTGACCTTGTGGTCGCCGCCAACGACGAAACGCTGACCAAGCTGCACCCTATGACCTGCAGTAGCGTCCTCAATACCCACGAGTCCATCACCAGCGAGTTTATTCAAAATCCAGACTTCAGAATTTCAACCGACGGGCTAACACAAGCGGTGAGGTCCGCGGTACCCAACGAACGTCTTTTCGCAGTCGATGCGTCCGAATACGCAACTCGACTGGTCGGAGATGCGATGGGAGCCAACTTATTCTTAGTTGGCATCGCCTATCAACAGGGACTACTCCCTCTCAGTGGTGCCGCGCTTGAAAAGGCCATTGAAGTCAATGGGGTATCCATAGACATGAACCGACAAGCCTTCGAATGGGGTCGTCGGTACGCACACCAGCGTGATCGAGTGGAGGCGCTCGTTCACCACGAAGCGCCTACGACATTGACCGCCCTGGAAGATATCTTAAAAGACCGGATGATGCGTCTCGTCGATTACCAGTCAGAGGACTACGCTCAGGCGTATGTGTCACGGGTGCGATCGCTTGAGTCCGAGGTTTCGGAAGACCTCGAAAGCACCGAGTTATTCCGTGAGGTTTCGACACATCTCTACAGGCTTATGGCATTAAAAGACGAGTACGAGGTTGCGCGGATACTCACCTCCAGCGCAAAAGCCGGGACGGTGTTCGGGAAATCCAGTACCGCAAGACCCACCTTTTACTTTGCGCCACCCGTTTTATCCAAGATCTTCAGTCGGAACAGTCAGCCGCGAAAATTTCGTTTTGGGTCGTGGATCTTAGGCCCGCTAACGCTACTTGCGCGACTTAAAGTTCTGCGCGGATCGTTCCTAGACCCCTTCAGCCACCTGCGCGAGCGACAGGAAGAGCGCGAGGACCTATACCGGTACCTCGATGATCTCAAGCTCATCGCGGCATCGGTCGATCAACACACGATTGGCATCGCCACTGAACTTGCCGGCTGCGTATCCATGCTTCGAGGCTATGGCCACGTTCGCAGCCGTAACCGTAAAAAATGGCTCGCAGTTCGCGCCGATTTAAGGGCGATGCTCACCATGATCATTCCCACAAACCAAACCCCCTAATTCATACGAGGTCTTAATGAACACACTGACTCATCCCGAATTCAGCAACCATGAACGCGTTGTTTTCGTGACGGACGCGGCTTCAGGCTTGAAGGCAATTATTGCAGTTCACAGTTCACAGCTAGGACCGGCCATCGGGGGGTGTCGTATGTGGCCCTACCTGAGTGCTTCGGATGCATTGACCGATGTCTTACGACTTTCACGCGGAATGACTTACAAAAATGCACTTGCCGGTATTGCATCCGGTGGCGGTAAATCAGTGATTATTGGCGACTCAAAATGCGATAAGTCCGCGAGTCTAATGCGCGCAATGGGAAAGGCCATTCATGACCTCGGTGGTCTGTATATCGCGGCTGAAGACTCTGGAACATCGCCGAGTGATATGGCAGTGATGGCGGAGTCGACCCCCTACGTGGCGGGCCTAGATCACGAATTGGGTAGTGGCGACCCCTCCCCAAGCACTGCATTAGGTGTCTTTTTGAGTCTGAAAAAGGCAGTCCTACAACGCTTTGACCAACCTTCGGTCAACGGGCTGCGTGTAAACATTCAAGGCATAGGCCAAGTCGGGTTTGAACTCGCTCGGCTACTGGTAGCCGAAGGCGCTGATGTCCGAGCGAGCGACACCAATAGAACTGCGCTGCTGCGCGCCGTCGATGAACTGTCAGTGACGCCACTGGAGCACGAAGAAATATTCACCAACCCCTGCGATATCTTTGCCCCTTGCGCCATGGGTGGGATTTTAAACGAGACGACTATCCCGCGACTAAGCACGCAGATCGTTGCCGGCGCGGCCAACAATCAATTACGCAATGAAACCGACCATCTGTTACTTCACGAGCGAGGCATTTTGTATTGCCCAGATTATCTGATCAACGCCGGCGGTGTCATCGACGTTTACCACCGTCGACAAGGTCATAGTATTGATGCTGTGCAGCGCGGAGTGGCCGACATTGGCGAGCGGGCACAATCTATTTTAACCGAGGCACACGCTAGGCAAATCAGTCCCGAGATCATCGCCGCTGAGCACGCTGAAGCGCGTCTATCACAACCTGTACGTGCGAAGACGCATAGCGCTGCGGCGTAAAATAACAAGTGGGGAAATGGGGTGGCTGATGGGTCTTGAACCCACTACCTCCGGAGTCACAATCCGGTGCTCTACCTGGTGAGCTACAGCCACCACTAAGAAAGGCTTAAGCCTATCGATCTCGACCATTGCAATCGGGTCGAAGATTAGTGGTCGGGGAGGAGGGATTCGAACCCCCGACATCCTGCTCCCAAAGCAGGCGCGCTACCAGACTGCGCTACACCCCGAATATCGAAAGACGTTCAACGTCTTGCGGGCGGCGAGTCTACAAGGTTTGGGCTCTCCCGGTCAATTGTAGTAATCGACTTTCGCTGAGAATTAAATTCTGGAAAAATCAAACCACTTATTAGGGGGAACACCATGACGGCACTGCTCTTAGACGGAAAATACGTTGCACAACTCACTGAGGCTAATCTTACCGAGCGCGTCGCAGCACTAAAGGCTAAGACGGGGAACCGAACGCCGGTCCTAGCCACTATTTTAGTAGGGGACGACCCCGCCTCCGCCACCTACGTGCGTATGAAGGCTAATGCTTGTCGACGTATTGGTATGGAGTCAATGGCCATCGAGTTACCGGCCAGCACAAAAACCAACGCGCTGTTGAGTCAAATCGAGCAGCTCAATGCCAATCCAGACGTGCACGGCATTTTGCTTCAACACCCAGTGCCCTCCCACATCGATGAGCGCGCAGCGTTTGACATGATTGCGCTGGAGAAAGATGTCGACGGTGTCACCTGTCTAGGGTTTGGGCGGATGAGTATGGGTGAGTCTGCCTACGGCTGTGCGACACCCCAAGGAATAATGCGACTGTTGGAGCATTACGAGCTCTCCTTGTCCGGTCTCCACGCTGTCGTAGTCGGAAGAAGCCCCATACTGGGCAAACCCATGTCCATGATGATGCTGCAAGCCAACGCCACTGTGACGATCTGTCATTCACGAACCCGCGACCTCGAGTCGCATATTCGTCAAGCAGACCTCGTCGTGGGGGCTGTTGGGCGCCCTGAATTTATCCGCGCGGACTGGATCAAGGATGGCGCTATTGTGGTCGACGCAGGCTACCACCCCGGTGGCGTCGGCGATATTGAAATGGCGCCCTTAGTCGACCGCGTCAAAGCGTACACACCAGTCCCGGGCGGCGTGGGTCCAATGACCATCAATACGCTGATCATGCAAACTGTTCAGTCGGGTGAGAAAGCGTTTGCCTAGTCGCATTACTGGGTGTCACCGTTAACAACGGCGTGCTCGCTGAGTTGGAATTCCGAACCGTTGTAGCCAACGGCGTGACACTGCGGCTTGCCATGCAAGGTGATGGCCCTTTGATCATCCTTTGTCACGGCTGGCCCGAGAGCTGGTACAGCTGGCGACACCAACTCCCCGTCCTGGCACAGGCTGGATTTAAAGCCGTGGCTTATGACGTACGCGGGTATGGCGAGTCCGACAAACCTCATCAGATCGAGGCGTATACTCTCAAGGAACTCGCCGACGATGTCATCGGTATCGCTGACGCGCTGTGTTTCGAGCGATTCATCACCATTGGCCATGACTGGGGCGGTCCAATCGCTCTTACGACGGCCCTGCTCTACCCCGAGCGTGTTTATGCTACGGGCTCGTTATCGGTTCCCCACTTAAATCGCTCGCCGCTACCGACTCTGGATTTGTGGCGCGAGATTTATAAGGATCGCTTTTTCTACCAGCTGTACTTCCTTAATGAAGGCACGGCTGAGGCCGAGTTCGAGGCTAATTTGGAGACATCGCTGTTTCTCGTTTATACCGCAATCGATGCACGCGGCATGAGGCATCACCAACAAAACAATCAAGGTGGGTTTTTGGGTCTGAAAGCCGCCGACGCCAGGCTACTCGACGGCATGACGTACTTTGAGACTTTCCCCGATTGGTTTTCGCAGACGGATCTTGATTACCTCGTCAGCCAATTTCAGCTCAGTGGAAAACGCGGTCCCTACAACCGTTATCGAGCCCAGAACCTAGACTGGCATGAACTCGCACACTTAGATGGTGCCAAAATCCAACAACCCGCTTTTTTCATTAGTGGTGAGCTAGACCCGGTAAGCCGCTTCGTGCCTCTGAGTACGAGCTTTTTAGAGCACGTCAAAAAGAACTACGAAAACCTACTCATTGCCAAAGAGCTAGCCAATGTTGGCCATTGGACTGCGGAAGAGGCTCCCGATGAGGTCAATCGAATACTGCTCGACTTTTTGTCTCAGATCGATCACCCACTAAACTAGACGACGATGGAACTAGGCTCTTCGCCACGTCGAGCCCGATGCACTGTCTTCGATAACAACGCCCGAATTATTCAGTTCGTCACGAATGGCGTCTGCTCGCGCAAAGTCTTTTGCCGCCTTCGCGCTTGTTCGTTCTGTCAAAAGCGCCTCAATTGCATCTGAGGATAAGGTCTCCGTTCCCCTAAGCTCGAACCAGGCAACGGGATCATTCGATAAAATTCCGAGAGCAGCGCCTCCAGCAAGCAAAGCGCTTTTAGCAGCTGCGCGCGCGTCTCCACTTGACTTGTTCAAGGCTTTAGACAACCCATGCAGCTCGGCAATCGCGGCAGGCGAATTCAGGTCGTCCAGCAGTGCTCTAAATACCGGTGACGTCTCAACCGGCGCGGCTTGAGCGGTGACATCGCCGGCGTTTCTCAACGCCAAGTAAAAACTGTCTAGGGTGGACTGTGCACTGTTGAGGAGTTGCTCAGAAAAGTTAAGTGGTGATCGATAATGGGCCGACAACAGTGCGAACCTCAGTGTCTCGCCCGCATAGTGGCCCAGAAGTTCTCGCACCGTTTTGACGTTGCCAAGGCTCTTGGACATCTTCTCCCCGTTCATATCGACGTAGGCGTTGTGCATCCAAATACCAACAAAGTCATCGTCATAACCGCAGCAGCTTTGTGCGCGCTCGTTCTCATGGTGTGGGAAGATCAAATCTCGTCCACCGCCATGAATATCAATATTGTCACCGAGATGATCGTGAATCATAGCCGAGCACTCCAAATGCCACCCCGGCCGCCCTCGCCCATAAGGGCTCTCCCAGCCGGGCTCGTCATCACTGGAGGGCTTCCACAACACAAAATCACCTGGATGTCGTTTGTAAGACGCAACCTCAACGCGAGCGCCCGCCAACATGTCGTCGAGATTACGTCCACTGAGTGCCCCGTAGTCAGGCATAGACGTGACGTCAAATAGCACATGGCCCTCGGCCTCGTAGGCGTGTCCGCGGTCAATCAAACGATGAGCAAGATCAAGCATTGCACCGACGTTCTCCGTCGCATGTGGCTCTAATGTCGGCGGCAGCGCATTGAGTGCGCGCATGTCCTCTCGAAACTTCCCTGTAAATTCTTCCGTGACAGTTGAAATATCGGTGCCACGCTCCTTGGCAGCCACGATGATCTTATCGTCAATATCCGTGATGTTGCGTGCGTACGTGACTTTTGGGTAAAGGCTCCGCAAAACCCGAAATAAAGTATCAAAAACAACCACGGGCCGTGCATTTCCAATGTGCGCAAGGTTGTACACCGTCGGACCGCAGACATAGAACTTGATATGCGTTGCATCGACAGGGGTAAATACCGCTTTAATGCCACTCTCACTGTTCGTCAGAAAAAGCTCAGACATTAGTCACCCACGTATCGCGCAAACCAATCACTTTATTGAACACGGGTTGCTCGCTGCTGTGGTCATAGCGATCCGCAATAAAATAGCCCTCCCGTTCAAACTGATAACGTGCCTCAGGTTCTGCATGCGCTAACGAGGCCTCGAGAAAAGCCGTGCTTGTCGTTAACGAATTCCGATTAATCACTTGATCGAAGTCTTCGGCGCTAGAGGGATCTGAAACCGCAAATAACCGGTCGTAACTTCGAATTTCAGCCTTGACTGCATTCGACTGGTCGACCCAATGAATAACCCCTTTGGCCTTGACGCCGTCATCCGGGTCTTCGCCAAGCGTTTGTGCGACTAAGGTGGCGTAAACCTTTGTAACCTCGCCCTGAGCATTGACGTCGCAACGATCTGCTTCAATCACATAGCCACCGCGCAACCGAACACGTTTACCCACAACGAGGCGCTTAAATTTCTTGTTAGCCTCCTGTTTAAAGTCCTCCCGATCGATCCAAATATGGCGACTCAAACTGACCTCTCGTCGACCCATAGTGTCGTCCGCTGGGTGATTCGCAACGCTTAATACCTCGGTTGCCGCTAAATTTGTGAGTTCAAGCGCCAGTGGATTTAGCACCGCCATTGCACGTGGTGCGCGGACATTGAGATCATTACGCACGGCGCTCTCAAGCATACCGACGTCGACCACACCGTCCGAGCGTGACGTCCCCACCTCCTCGCAAAAGTGCCGCAACGCCTCGGGTGAATACCCGCGGCGTCGCATACCGGCAATTGTCGGCATTCTAGGATCATCCCAGCCGGCGACAGCGCCTGAATCGACCAGTAACTTTAACTTTCGCTTACTCGTTACCGTGTAATTGACATTCAAACGCGCAAATTCGTATTGACGGGGGCGCGAGGGAACGGGCAAGCATTCAATAAACCAGTCGTAAAGCGGCTTGTGATCTTCAAACTCAAGCGTACAAATTGAATGTGAAATCCCTTCAATCGCATCCTCTTGCCCGTGCGCAAAATCGTAAGTTGGATAGATAACCCAATCGTCTCCCGTCTGATGGTGGGTCACGCGACGAATGCGATACAGCGTGGGATCGCGGAGATTGATGTTCGGAGATGACATATCAATCTTTGCCCGCAATACGCGTGCACCATCTTCATACTCTCCCGCTCGCATCGCTTCGAACAACGCCCTATTTTCTTCGACTGTTCGGTCTCTGTACGGGCTGTTTTTCCCAGGTTCGGTGAGCGTCCCTCGATAGCTTCTCGCTTGGTCAGCACTCAAATCGCAAACGTAGGCTCGTCCGGTATCGATCAAGAAGATTGCCCATTCAAACAACTGACCAAAATAGCTCGACGCATAAAGGGTTTCACCCTGCCACTCGTAACCCAGCCACCGAACGTCCTCTTCAATGGCATCGATAAACGTCTGGCTCTCCTTTTCAGGGTTCGTGTCGTCAAACCGAAGGTTACAGCGACCACCGTACTGCTGCGCCAACCCAAAGTTCACAGTAATTGACTTGGCGTGGCCGATATGGAGAAAACCATTGGGTTCTGGCGGAAACCGCGTGACGACTCGATCGACGAGCCCCTGATCAAGATCGCTTTGAATTTGGGTTCTCAGAAAATTGCTGCGAAGTTCTGTATCCATGGGCCTGACCTTTCTACGAGGCGCGAGTTTATCAAGTGATGGAGATCAAGTCAGTTGCACTTAAGCGCACGAGGCTGGTAGTAATTTACTCGAATGCTCTTGAACGACCCTGTATGATCCGCGCTTTCCCATTTTATAGACGGTANNCAATGACACGCGTATTAGTAAAAACCCTTCTCGGTGACATGACACTCGAATTAGACGGAGACAAGGCACCCGCAACAGTGGCCAACTTCGTAGCATACGCAGAAAGCGGACACTACGACGGCACTATTTTTCACCGCGTGATTAACAACTTTATGATTCAAGGTGGCGGATTCGATGCGGATATGGGTCAAAAAACATCAAAAGATCCGATCCAGAACGAGGCCAACAACGGGCTTAAAAATGACCGTGGCACGGTCGCGATGGCGCGAACAATGGACCCACACTCGGCCACCGCACAGTTTTTTATCAATGTTTCTGACAACGACTTCTTAAACTTTTCGGGCGAAAACATGCAGGGCTGGGGCTATGCGGTATTTGGTCGTGTGGTCGCCGGCGAAGACGTGCTTGATAAAATTCGCGTCGTACCCACAGGCAGCCAAGCAGGTCATCAGGACGTACCTAACGACCCGATTGTTATCGAGTCTGTGACGGTACTCGCTGACGCATAATGGCCGACACCCTCTTCGTCAGTGATCTGCATCTGAGTGAAGAGACGGAGCATATCGAGCGAGGCTTCTACCGATTCCTAGAGAATCAAGGCGAGATCTCTCGCCTTTTTTTGTTGGGCGATATTTTTGAAGCCTGGGTTGGTGATGATGATGACAGCGATCTGGTCAGACGTTTTGCCGAGGCATTAACCGCACGTGCTCAGCGTGGGACACGTATTTTCTTTACCCCGGGCAATCGAGATTTTTTATTAGGCACAGACTATCTGTCACAGTTCGGTGGCAGGCGGCTCGGAGACGAGGTCTGTGTAGAGGTCGCAGGCTCGCAGGCTCTGCTCATGCACGGCGATACACTCTGTACTGACGACACCGACTACCTCAAGTTCAGAGCGCTCGTTCACAGTCCCCAATGGCAGGCGGAAATGCTGTCAAAACCCCTCGAAGAACGTCGCGAGTTAGCCAGGCAACTGCGCGCCATGAGTATGGATGCAGCGAGTAACAAAGCGGAAGACATCATGGACGTTAATGATCTGGCGGTCGAGGACGCCCTCAGGCGACATTGCGTCACTCGTTTAATCCATGGCCATACACACAGACCCCAGCGTCACCGTCTGACCGATGGGGAGCGGATTGTCTTGGGCGACTGGACGTCTACTGGCTGGTGCTTGCGAGACGATGGAGCCACGTTATCCCTCGAGCAATTTCCACTCTAGCTAGCGTGCAGGGACGCCACTATGAAAACGCATCTCCTGGTCTTCTCCTTCAATCAGCTGCTTCTCTAATGCCCGAAATACGTCTAGCCTCTCAACAATAGCGACGGACGACGCGACTTTGCCTGCAAGCGTGAGGTAGTCACTGAAATGTCGAGACTCGCTTTTAAGAAGCGAACCATAAAAGTCACTGAGCTCTCGATCGACGTGTGGTGCGAGCGC